>Ga0154020_10004985_pt1 | contig 15765 bp, 15 predicted proteins | sample Klosneuvirus_201_FD_109709 | JGI IMG/M metagenome (GOLD analysis project Ga0154020, IMG submission 109709) | Active sludge microbial communities from wastewater, Klosterneuburg, Austria - Klosneuvirus_20160825_MG | ecosystem: Engineered > WWTP > Aerobic digester > Activated sludge | place...
GGCGCCGCCATAGAAGGTCTTGCGCTTGGCCACGCCTGCGAGCGTGTAGCCGGCCAGGCGGCGGGTGGCCGGCTGCGTCTCGGTCAGCGCGTGACAGGTGGTGCACGCGAAGTGGTTCAGGCTGCTGGGCGACACGTCGGGGTCGTCCATGAGATCGCGGCCGCGCTCGACGGCGGAGATCTCGCCGGGGTCGCAGCCAGGGGTGGCGAGCGCGATGGCGACCACGGACAGGCTGGCCGCGGCGGCCAGCGCGAGGGCTCTCAAGGGGTCACCGCCGCGATGTCGTCGGGGTAGATCCCGGTCGGGACGGTGCGCGTCACGATGCCCGCGCCGAGGTCGACCAGGGCCAGCGAGCCTGGCGCGACGCGGTCACCTTCGCACACGATCACCAGGGAATTGGCTGTGAAGAACTTGACAGCATGGGGAGATCCGCAACCGGGGGCGGGCACCGGGATGCGCCGCAGCACGGTCGCGGCGGGCGTCGTGGTGTCGAGCTCGACGATGACGTCCTGGCCCTGCTGCGGCACATAGAAGCGCGAGCCGTCGGCGTTGAAGGCGCCGAACAGCATGGGGCCCGGCGCCAGGTTGATGCCCCGCGGCAGCACGGTGGCGGTGACCGGGTCGACCACGCGCACGCCCTGCCCTTCCAGGCCGCTGACCCACAGGGTGCCGTCGGCGGGTGACACCGACACCGCGTAGGGGCCAAACAGCGGCGGTGACGGTGGCACGGTCTCGCTGGCGCCGAGGCGGATGCGGGTGACCGGGAAGGCGGTGTCGTCGAGCGCGACCACGGCCAGCTCGTCGGTGGCGTAGCAGCTCAGGTAGACGCGCTTGCTGTCGGGGCTGATGGCGATGCCATGCGCGGCCGGGCAGACCGGGAACAGGCCGCGCTTGGTGAAGGCCTCGGCGTCGATGACGGCGAGGCGGCTGTCCATCTCGCGCACGGTGCCGCCGCGCGCGGCGACCTCGGTGACGCGCAGCAGGTCGAAGTGGCTGACCAGCAGGGTCTTGCCGTCGGGGGTCAGGCGCAGATCACCGGGGTTGCGATCGACGCGCAGCACGCCGAGCACGCCGTTGTCGGCGGCGCGCAGCTTGAGGACATAGCCGTCGACGTTGCCGGCGCCGTGCGAGCCGTGCGGGCCGCCGCCGGTGCCGGCGGGCGGCTTCATCGACAGGCCGACGAAGTAGTACGGCGCGCCGGGGTGGGCGGTGACGTGGTGCGGGCCCTCGACCTCGACCGCGCTCTGGCCGACGGCGATGCGAGCCACCGGGTCGAGCGTGGTGGCCTCGAAGATGGAGACGGTGTCGTCGGCCGAGTTGGTCACCATCAGCTTGCCGGCGCCAATGCCGGGGTAGGGCACCAGCGGCTTCCATGGGTCGGGATCGGAGAACACCACGTCGGGGTCGCCGCACGATGCGAGGGCGAAGAGCGCCGTGATGACGAGTGTGATGCGGAGCTGCTGCATGAGGGCCCTTACCAGAAGGTGGCGGCGATCCCGAAGCTGCGCGGCGTGGCCTGCCGGTAGGGGCCATCGGAGATCGCGGTGGCGTTCATCGAGGCGCCCACGATCTCGAGCATGATGCGGCCGGTGGCGCCCTTCATCTGGCCCCAGATGGTGGCGTCGGGGGTGTAGCTGGTGTCGGTGGTGGCGACCACCACGGTGCCCTCGCCGGGGATGGTGAAGGTCAGCCGGTACACCGCGCCGGTCAGCGGCGAGGTCCAGCGGAACGGCGGCGGCGCGTCGCTGGGCTGGTAGGCCTGGCCCTCGGTGGGCACGGTCACCGCGGGGCCCTTGGTGGCGTCGGTGCTGGTGCTGGCGCCGTTGATGGCGTCGAGCGCGGCCTGCGAGGCCTGGCCCTGCAGTACGACAGTGGAGCCGCTGCCGCCGTCGTCGGCACAGGCCGACAGGGCGAGCGCGGCGGTCAGGCTGGCTGCGATCAGGATGGCTCTTTGCATCGTGTCCTCCAGATCAGCGCGAGTAGCGCGAGCAGGGCGAGCGCGGCGCCCGCCGGGTTGAGCGTGCCACGACTGCCAGTACGGCAGCCGCAGGGGCCTGGATCTTTGGGCTGGGTGACCGAGCCGTCGATGGGGATGATCATGCCACCGTCGACGCCGGCGATGCCGAGCTGGACCTGGGTGGTCGGCCACAAGGGCTCGCACAGCTCTCGGGTCGCGCGCGAGGCGTCCAGCGGGTCGGTCGAAGTCGGGTTGGGCAGCCAGGTTGCGAGGGCATTTGCGGGGCAAACGATCGGGCCCTTGATGTCGGTGAAGCTCATGATCTTGGTCCAGCTGCCGTCGGTGGCGCCGAAGCTGGGGCTCTCGCCGAAGGCGAAGCCGTCGCTGAAGTTGTTGCCGCAGCCCTGCAAGACGCCGCCGTGGCTGATGAGGCAGCGGATCTGCTTGGCCGCGCGCGGTCCGCCGTCGCCGGGTGGGCCGGGCACCTGGGTGAAGCTCATGCCGCCGTTGCTGGAGCGCTTGAGGCCGCTGGGGCGCGTCGACAGGCCGACGGTCTGGCCGTCGGCCGACAGCGCCAGGCCGCCGACCAGCTCGAGCGAGCGGTACACCTCGGTGAAGTCGACGCCGCCGTTGGTGCTGCGGTAGACGATGACGTCGGGCTCGCCGCCGCCGACCGGAACCGGGCCATCGGCCTTGACGAACAGGATGTCGGGATTGCTGGGGTGGATGGCGAGCAGCTGGAAGGTGTTGCCGCCCTTGTGCGGAAAGTCGATGGTGGCGAAGGTCTGGCCGCCGTCGGTCGACTTCCACAGCGTCGTGGTCTCGGGCACCACGGTGTACGAGGTCGCATACAGCCGCATCGGATCGGACGGCGCCATCATCAGGGACTTGTAGAACTGCACGTTGCTGCTGGTGCTCGGCACGACGGTGAAGGTCTTGCCAGCGTCGGTCGAGCCCATGATGGCGTTGGTCTTGCCGCCGCTGGCGGTGGCCAGGAAGACCCGGTTGGCGTCGGTGGGGTGCGCGACCACGCCGTCGATCCAGAAGCCACGGGCGTCGCCGCCGGCGAAGCCCCAGGTGCAGCCGCCGTCCTCGGAGCGCGCCAGACCGTCGAAGGTGCCGGCGAAGATGACACCGGCGGGCGACTCGGCCAGATCGGGATCGAAGTAGCCGCCGTAGCCGATGGCGGCCTCGCAGGACCAGCGGAAGTCGGTGCGGCCGTCCTTGGAGTACAGCAGGCCGAAGGTGCCGCCGATGAGGAGGTCGTCACCGCCCGACTGGTAGTGCGCGGTCTCGAGGTTGGGGAAGCGACCGTTGGCGTGGGCAGCGCTGGCCGAGAGCAGGAGCAGTGCAGTGATGATGCGGGAGGCCCGACGCATGGATGAAAGGTAACACTATCGCGCGACGCGACGAACCAGGCGCGCGCCGGCGCGGATGACCAGGCAGATGACCACCAGCGTGGCGGCCATCACGGTCTGCGAGGCGCCGACCGGGAACAGGCGGAAGAACGCGTACATGTAGCCGCCCAGCGCGGCGATGAGGCCGAGCAGCGCCGCCAGCGCGAAGGTCAAACGCAAGTTCGCGATGCCCAGGGTGGTGACGCCGATGGCTGGAAGCGTGGACAGGGCGAACACCGGCAGCGAGCCGAGGGCGCGCGCGGCGACGCCGACCATGGCGCCGATGGTGATGAAGGTGACGGCGTTGAGCAGGCGCACCGGGAGGCCCTGCACCGCGGCGGCGGTGCGATCGAAGCTGACGAAGCTGAGGCCGCGGAACCACCAGATGTGCAGCGTCAGCACGGCGGCGCCGACGATGAGGACGAGATCGCGATCGAGGCGACGCACCAGCACGCCGGTGCCGAACAGGATGGCCTGGATGTCGTGGGCCTCCTGCGAGATGCGATCGCCGAGCATGACGGTGGCGCCGCCGGCCAGGGCGAAGACCAGGCCGAGCAGGGCCTCGCGCGTCAGGTGCAGCCGCTCGGGTTCGATGACGAAGAGCAGCGACGCGAGCAGGGCGAACAAGATGGCGCCCCACACCGGATCGAAGGCGAAGCCGAGGTGGATGGTGGAGTAGAAGGCGGCGGCGATGCCGAGGCCGGAGGCCTGGGTGATGCCCGCGGAGACGAAGACCATGCGACGCAGCACGATGTAGACCGAGAGGAAGCCGAGGACGACGCCGGCGGCGACGGCCGTGATGATGGGATCGCGGAACAGCTCCCAGGCGGCGACGAATTCGGCCCAGGTCGGGCGCGCCTGCGCCAGCACGGTGGGCAGCGCACTAGCCAGCACGGGGCACCTCGAGCTGGCCATAGCGGTTGAGGAAGGCGGGGTGCTCGAGCACGTGGCGCGGGCTGCCCGAGACGACGAGCTGGTCGTCGCGATCGAGGAACAGGACCTCGTCGGCGAACTGGTCGGCCATGGCCAGGTGGTGGGTGACGACGATGACGGCCATGTTGCGCTCGTGGGCCAGGCGCTTCATGCGCGCCATGGCGTCGCGCTCGGCGACCAGGTCCATGGCGGCGGTGGGTTCGTCGAGCAGGGCGAGGTCGGCGTCGGTGACCAGCAGGCGCGCGAACAGGACGCGCTGACGCTGGCCGTCGGACAGATCGCGGAACGAGCGCTCCGCGAGGTCGGCGGCCTCGGCCTCGACCAGGGCGCGGTGGGCAGCCAGGCGGTCGGCGCGTGAGGCGGCCGGGCGCAGGAAGGCCCAGCCGCGCAGGCGGCCCCACAGCACGAGATCGAGCGCGGTCAGCGGCAGGATCTTGTCGATCGCGGTCGATTGCGGCACGTAGGCGGCGCGTGGCTTGCCGGCGGGGTGGATGACGCGGCCCCGCACCGGGGGCAGCAGGCCGAGCACGGTGCGGAACCAGGTCGTCTTGCCCGAGCCGTTGCGGCCGACCACGGCGAGCAGCGCGCCGCGACGGACCTCGATGTCGATGGCGGGCAGCAGCGCGTGGCCGCGGTGGCCGACCACCAGCTTGTCGCAGCGGATCAGCGGCTCGGGCGTGGCCGTCATGGGGTGGCCAGCGTGGCCGCGAGCTGCTTGACCAGCGCCTGCATGCGACCGAGGTAGGACTGGTTGGCGCGGAAGTCGGTGCCGCCGGCCAGCTTGAGGGTGGCGGCGCCGAGCTTGCCGCCGAGGAACTTCGACGTGCTGTCGGGGTAGTAGGCCTCCTGCAGGACCAGGCGCACCTTGCGCTGCTTGCCCAGGCCGAGCAGGCGCGCGACGTGGGACGGGTTGGGCGGGATGCCGGGCTTGGGCTCGATGGTGCCGACCTCGTCGAGGCCGAGCCAGTCGCTGAGGTAGACCCACGACCTGTGGAACGTGATGATGGGGGCGCCGCGCAGCGGGGCGAGCTGCTTCTCCCAGCCGCGGCGCGCGGCCTCCAGGCGATCCGAGAAGCCCTTGGCATTGGTGTCGTAGATCTGCGCGTTCTTGGGGTCGAGCTCGCCGAGGCGGCGCGCGATCCCGCGCGCGACCAGGACGGCGGCGCGTGGGTCGTACAGGTAGTGCGGGTTGCCGGTGGGGTGGATGTCGCCCTGGCTGCGATCGACGGCGACCGTGGGCACGCCGAGCAGCTTGACGAACTGCGAGCACTCCAGGAAGCCGGAGCTGCCGTTCTGGATCTTGGGGTTGCGCGCGGCGGTCTGCAGCGTGGGCAGCCAGCCGACCTCGAGGCCGAGGCCGATGGACAGCAGCAGGTCGGCCTTGTTGAGGGCCAGCGCCAGGTTGGGACGGGCGTCGACGAAGTGTGGATCCTGGGTCGGCAGCGCCAGCGTGGTGACGCCGACGCGGTCGCCGCCGATCTCGCGCGCCAGGGCGCCGAGGTCCGGCACGGTGGCGACGATGGCCAGCTTGGCGTGGGCGCGCGCCGGCAGCAGCGCGGCCAAGGCGGCGGCGAGCAACGAGGTGAGCGATGACAGCTTCATGTGCGGCTCCTAGAAGGCGTGCGCGCCATGGGCGCCAGCGTTGAACTCGAGTGCGAGAAATGCAGCCAGATTTGGCTCGTCTTGCCAGTCCAGGAAGTCGGCCGAGGCCTGCAGGCGCAGGCGCGAGAACTCGGTCGGCCAGAAGGTGATGGCGGCGCTGGCGCGCTGGCGCAGGCCGGTCCAGAACGGGTCGAGCGGATCGGGGACCCGGGTGCCGCCTCCGTCGTAGGCGCCGGTGCCGTACTCGTAGCGAGCCGCGGTGCCCCAGCGCTGCGCGAAGCGCCAGAATAGCTGCGCGTAACCGTTGACGTCCTGCAGGGTGTCGTCGGGGACCTGGCGACGGCGGTACAGCGCCTCGGTCTGCAGTGAGACCACGGTGTGGCTGCCGTAGGTGATGGGGCGGTACTTGAGGAAGACATCGGTGCCCAAGATGTCGCTGCGGGTGGAGTCACCGCTGGGGTTGGGGCCGGTGGCCCATGACAGTCCCCAGGCCAGCGACCAGTTGTCGCTGAGGGCGAAGAACTGCTTGGCGGCGAGGACGTACTCGAAGTCGAGCGGGCTGCCTTCGTCGATGTCGGCCTCATCGAGGAAGCTGCGCGTGGTGCCCTCGCCGCGCGCCTCGCTGGCGGAGCCGACCAGCTCGACGTACCAGGACAGCGGGGTCAGCCAGGAGACCTCGGCGCCGACACCGCGGTTGCCCTCGCCGCCGAAGACGCGCGACAGGGCGAAGGGCTGGTCGACGAAGTCCCAGGCGTGCAGGTGGGTGCTATTGAGGCGGCCGAAGCGGGTCAGGAACTGGCCGGCGCGCAGCTGCAAGCTGTGCGGCAGCGCCAGCGTGGTGGCGAAGGCCTCCTCGACCTCGACGCCCTCGTGGCCGAACACCAGGTTGGCGTCCATGCGGAAGTAGGGATCGACGGCCTTGCCGATGGCGAGCTCGACCTGCTGCAAGGTGAAGCCGTTTTCGGCTGGATCGTGGCCGCCGGCCTGCAGCGGGCTGTCGCTGTTGAACCAGCCCAGCACGACGTCGGTGATGACGGCGATGTCGGGGTTGAGGGACTGGCCGGCGCCGCCGCCCTTGGGGGCCTCGGGCAGCGGCTTGACGGCGGCGCTGTCTGAGCCGGTGGCGGCGGCGAGCTCGGCGAGCTCCTCGGGGGTCAGCTCGGGGGTGGTGCCGGCGTCGGCGTCGGCGTCGGCGTCGGCGGGCGCGGGTGTGGCGGTGCCGCCATCGGGAGCCGTGGCGGTGCTGCTGTCGGGTCGACCACCGTCGGGGGATTCAGCCCGAGCGGTGGCCAGGTGCAGCGCGAACACCGGGATGAGCCCGGTGAGCGCGCGAGTGGCCATGCGCATGTGTCCTCCGTGAGCGTGAGCGAGACGACTTGGGGGTCGCTGCGGCTACGCTGGCGGGGACGTCTTGGGCGCGAGGCGGAAGGTGGCGAGGCGGGGCGGCAGGGCCGCCGTGAGCAGCGCGCGCGGCGAGGTTGCAGGCGTGCGTGTGGGCGTGACGGCGGGCGTGGCGGGCGGCGTGGTGCCGGCGGCGGTGACGTCGACCGAGCAGTGCTCGTGGGCGTCACCGGTGCTGGGGCTGTGGCGATGCAGCTCGGCGCGGGTGGAGGGCTCGGCGGTCGGGCTGGCGGCGTCGTCGCTCGGGCTGACGTGGATCGACTCGCCGTGCTCGCTGCACACGGCGTGCTGCACCAGGGCCTGGTGGGCCAGGGCGCCGAGGTCGGCGACCAGCATCCAGACCGCCAGCAGGGCGGCGCCAATGGCGATGCGCGACTGCCGGGGCGAAGCTATGCCGAGCGGGCGCATGCGCTCCATTGCTTTAGGGCCGATCTGCGTGCGGGTCAAGGGCGGGCTCAATGGTGGTGCGCATGATCGGGGTCGTGATGGTGGTGGTCGTGATGATGGTCGTGGTCGGCGGGGCCGTGCTCGTGGGCGTGGTCGCGGCCGCGCACGCTGAGGATTTGACCGAGGAAACCGCGGGCGCCCTGGCGCACCAGGGAGGCGGCCAGCAGGGCGGCCAGCGCGGCGACACACAGGCTGGCCAGGCGGCCCGGATGGTGGGCGGCGCCGAGGTCGTGCAGGTCGAGGCCGGTACCTGGTGCCAGGGCGGCGTCGAGGCCGAGGCCGAGGCCGACGGCCAGCGCGAACACGGCGGCGGCGAAGCTGGCGGCGACGCGCCGACCGTGCAACGCAGCCAGGGTCGAGAAGGTGGCCACGCTCATGGCCGGGCCGGTGAGCAGGAAGGCCAGCGCGGCGCCGGGGGAGATCCCCTTGTGGATCAGGATGGCGACCAGCGGCGTCGCGCCGGTGGCGCACAGATAGATCGGCACCCCGAGCAGCGCCAGCAGCGGCACCTGTGCTGCGGCCGGGATGCGGCTGAGGACGTCGAGGCCCAGGTAGGGTTCGACCAGCGCGGCGGCGCCCAGGCCGACCAGAAGCCAGGGGCCGCTGTGATCGACGACCTCGCCGAAACCGATGCGCAGCGCGCCGAGCAGGCGGTTGCCGACCGGGCGCGTGGTGGGCGACGCGGGTGTGGGGATCGAGGTGGTGCCGACCAGGGGGGCGACCAGCACTGCGACCAGCAGCGCGACCAGCAGCGCGGCGCCAAGGCGCAGCAGCGTCAGCGCGCCGCCCAGCAGGGGCAGCGACAGGAACAGCGCATCGAGCCCCAGCGCAGGCGCGCTCAGCAGCAGCGCCAGGGCCGCGGCGGGGGGCGCGCCGCGTGCGAGCAGGCTGCGATACAGCGGCTGCACTCCGCAGGAGCAGATGGGCACCGGGGCGCCGACCGCGATCCCGCGCGCGGCCTGGCCGAGGCGGCCACCGCGTGACAGCCAGGCCACGCCGGCGGTCGGCAGCAGCTCGTGCAGCAGGCCAGCGCACAGGAAGGCCAGCAGCAGCGTCGGCGCCGCGCTGTAGGCCAGGGCGAGGAAGGTCGTGCTGGCGGTGAGCTCGCCGGTCGGGATGGCGGGGCCGAGCTCGGTCTCGGCCATCAGCAGCAGGACGGCGGCGGCGCCCAGCGCGCCGAGGCCGCTGGCCCAGCGCGCGCCGGTGGCCTCGGGGCCGCCAGGACGATGCACGATGATGTGCAGCAGCGCGCCGCCGGCCAGGCCCTGGAACAGCGCGACCTCGCGGCCCGACATGACCTCGAGGGCGCGGGTGCCGACCAGCCAGCCGGTGGCGATGGCGATGGCGACGGCGGCCAGCGCCGCCAGCGCAGGGCGCACACCATAGGTGGGGCGCACCAGCCACCACACCGCCAGGCCGATGGGCACGCGGTGCAGCGTGATGGCCAGGGGCAGCAGGTGATCGTGGCTGTGGCCGCCGGCCTGGGAGGCCGCCAGGGCGATGCCGTCGAGCGCCTCGTGCAGCGCGAACCCGAGCGTGGCCAGGATGACGGCCAGCGAGCGCGCGGCGCCGGCGCGCGGGCCGGCGACCCGCTCGATGCCGCCGATGGCCAGAAAGCCGACCAGCGCGGTGCCGGCCGCCCACGGGCCGCCGACGTGCAGCGCCTGGGGCAAGAGGCGCAGCACCACCAGGCCGCCCACGGTGACCAGCACGAAGCCGTCGAGCGCCGCCAGCGCGGCGCGGAAGCTGCGCGCGAAGTGGTGCACCAGCGGCCCTGCTGCCAGGGCGACCATGCTGATGAGGACGATGGTCATCTCATCGGGCCCCGGGCGCGCACGCGAGGGTCGTAGTGCAGATCGGCGTGGCCGTCAACTGATTGCATATGTAACTTGATTGCAATACGAGAATGGCGCTTGCGCGGGGCGGAGCGGGTCGCTAAAGGTGCGGCGTGGCCGCCGACCCGGACAGCGACAGCGGGCAGCTGCGGGTGCCCATGCTGGTGCTCACGGGGTTTCTGGGCGCGGGCAAGACCACCGCGCTGAACCGCGTGCTGGGCGCGCTGCGGCCAGGTGGCCGGCGCGTGGCGCTGCTGGTCAACGACCTCGGGCGCGTCAACGTCGACGCCGGGCTGCTGGCGTCGCGCGGCAGCGACCTCATCGAGCTGTCGGGCGGCTGTGTGTGCTGCAAGGTCGACCTGCAGGTCGACCTGTGGCGCGGCATCCACGACCTCATCGCGCGCACGCGGCCCGACCATGTCGTCCTGGAGACCACCGGGATCGCGGAGCCGGCCGCGCTGCTGGAGGGGCTGGGCACGCCGGGCAACGCCGGCCTGACGCCGGCGGGCGTGGTCACCGTGGTCGACGCCGAGGTCGGCGCGGAGCTGCTGGCGACGCGGGCCGAGGCGCGCGCGCAGGCCGAGGTCGCCGACCGCGTGCTGCTGAGCAAGCTGGATCTGGCCGCGCCCGAGGCCGCGCTGGCGACGCGACGTGCGCTGGCGGCGGCGGCGCCCGAGGCCGAGATGGCGGCGTTCGCGCCCGGCGTCGCGGGCGACATCGCGCTGGCGGCGTGGCTGCTGGCCGAGCGGCCGCTGGTCGGCGCGGCGGCGGCGGCGTTCGCGCGTGGTGAAGGTGCGCCCCCGGTGCGACCAGCGCGGGCGCCTGCGCATCGCCATGGCCAGCTCGGCGTCGTGACGTGGCGCGCGGCGGCGCCGCTGCTGGAGTCGGCGCTGCGCGAGGTGCTGGAGGCCCAGGGGGCGCGCCTGCTGCGCGCCAAGGGGCAAGTCTGGCTCGCCGGCGCCGCCGGGCCGCACCTCCTGCAGCGGGCCGGCGCGCGCACCGAGCTGAGCGCGGGCACCGCATGGGCGGGGCCGCCGCGGACCGAGCTGGTGCTGATCGGCGACGACCTCGACGAGGCCGCGCTGGAGCGTGCGCTGTGGGCCTGCACCACGCGCCCGGGCTGAGGCGCGTCCGCGTGCACCTCGCGCGTCGGCGCCTTGCCAGGTCGCGCGGCCCGGTCCATCATCAGCGGCCATGAAGTCGGCGGCCCAGCCCAGGAAGCGCAAGCCCCCCGAGCGCGACACCGTGGCCCAGCTGCGCACCGAGCTGCGCGGCGCCGGCCTGCGCAGCACGGGCCCGCGCGTCGCGGTGCTGGGCTCGCTGTCGGCGGCGACGACCCCGCGCAGCCACGGCGACATCGCCGAGGCGCTGGCCCCGCTGGGCTACGACCGCGCGACCATCTACCGCAACCTGATGGATCTGACCCAGGCCGGCCTGGTCACGCGCACCGACCTCGGCGACCACGTGTGGCGCTTCGAGCTGCGTCGCGGCGGCGCCGAGCACACCCAGGAGCATCCCCACCTGGTGTGCACCGACTGCGGCGACGTGTCGTGCCTGCCCGAGGTCGAGGTCAAGATCGTGGCCCGCCCGGGCGCGCGGCGTCCCGCCGGTGCGCTCGAGGTGCAGCTCAAGGGGCTGTGCGAGAAGTGTGAGTAGGGCGGCCGGGCGCTACTGCGCGGCCGTGATGGTGAAGTGGCGCGGCGAGGTGGCGCGGAACGGCCCCTCCTCGATGACGTTGGCGCGCAGGTAGGCGCCGGTCATCTCGAGGGTCACGGCGCTGCCCAGCGCCTTGATCTTGGTCCACACCTCGGCGGTGGGGGTGAAGCCCGACTCGGTGGTCAGCACCACGACCGGCGTCGCGCTGCCCTCGGCCGGCTTGAAGGTCAGCAAGAAGATGGCGCCGGTGACCGGCGGCAGGTGCGCGAGCGCGGCCGACTCGCCCCAGGGGGCCGGCGCGGCGGGCAGCGCAGGCGCGCGCCACGGCTGTCGCCTGGGCAGACGGTGCGGGTCGACCGCGACGAAGCCAGCCGTCCAGGTGAACGTGGGCACCGCCGCGGCTGGCAGCGCCTGACCCTCGGTCGGCGACGACAGCACCGGCGCCATGGCGTCGTTGATCATCACGCGCGGCTCGGCGTCGGTCACCACCAGGTACGCCTCATCGGAGGCGCTGCCCAGGTAGACCACGCTGTCACCGGCGTGGTCGTGGCCGCAGCGGGCGGTCAGCAGCAGCATCGCGAACGGCAACAGCAGGAAGGCGCGCTTCATAGGTCATAGACTCCAGTGATCGACACGATGGGCCCCTCGTCGTGCACGCCGTCGAGCAGGTTGACGATCGGCACGTTGATGGAAAACTCGAGCAAGAAATCTTCGCGTGGTGTGATGGCCAGCCCGGGCGACGCATAGATCACGACGCCGCCGGTGTTGGGATCGCGATAGCCGGGCAGCCGCGCCGGCGCGTCGATGCGCACGTTGGTGCCCAGCCGCATGGCCCAGTCGTACTCGGGCTGGTACTGCAGCGCCAGCGTGCCGCGCGCCCCGGCGCCGACCGCGATGTCCTCGCGCCGCCACACCGGCAGCCGCCCCGCCATGCTGGCATAGAGCGACCACGGCTCGGCGAAGCGCGCATACGACGCCCCCAAAGTGAGGTCGATCGAGCTGGTGCCTGGCTGCGCCTCGATGGCCAGCGGCAGGCCGTTGTCGTCCTCCAGCACCGGCGCGGTGGCGAGCTTCACGCCGCCCTGCACGCCGATGAGCTGGCGCGGCGCCCACTCCCGGTCACGCCACAGCGTGACCTTGCTGCCGAGGTCGAGGTCGCCGATCTCGCGGATGTCGTCGCTGCTGGTCGCAGTGTCGACCGAGCGCACCAGCACCGGCAACGAGGCCGCCAGCTGCAGCCACCAGCGCGGCGCATACGACGCCCCCAGCACCAGCCCGACCTCGTCGATCTCGGCGCGGTCGGTCCCGGCGCCATAGGCGTCGCTGCGATGGCGCACCTCGGCCGAGATGCGCAGGCGACCCTTGAACGGCTGCTCGGCGCCCATGGTCGTCAGCGTCGGATCACCACACGAGCAGGCCGCGCAGGCCGCCGCGGAGCGCACACGCACGGCCAGCGTCGCCACCAGGGCGAGCACGACCACCAGGTACCGGAACGGCCCCATCACGCGAGGTGTAGCAGAACCACCACGGGCTTTCCTGCGGCATAGTGTCGCAGGCAGAAGAACCTGGGATCGCTCCGCTTTCGCCCATCCGGCGCAAAGCCTGCGTGCGACGAAATGCCGCAGGCGATGGCCGCCTGGCCTCTGCTACCAAGCTTGGTGGAGGTTCCGATGCGATCGTTCGTGCTCCTGCTGTCCCTGTCCGCTGCGCTGACCTCGACCGGCTGCGGCGATGATGACGACCACCACCACGACTCCGGCGACGCCAGCACCCTGGACGCCAACCTGACCGACACCAGCATCGCCGACGCCGCGCCCAGCTTCATGAACGTGTCGCTGCGCTTCCGCGCCAAGGTCGGCACCCAGGTCTTCGCGTGCAACCAAAACTTCACCGGCCTGGGCACCAGTTCGACCACCTGGCAGGGGATCGACCTGCGTTTCTATGTACACGACGTCAAGCTCATCAACGGCGCCGGGACCCGCGTGCCGGTCACGCTGGTCGACGACAGCCGCTGGCAGCGCCAGGGGCTGGCCCTGCTCGACTTCGAGAACGCCACCGGGCAGTGCACCGGCAACGCCGATCTCAACGATGTCGTGGTCGGCACGGTGCCAGTCGGCACCTACACCGGCCTCGAGTTCACCCTGGGCGTGCCCTTCAACATGAACCACCAGGATCGCTCGGTGGCCCCGGCGCCACTCAACCTGAGCTCGATGTTCTGGACCTGGCTCGATGGCTACAAGTTCCTCAAGATCGACGGCAAGACCACCGGCCTGCCCACCGGCACCTTGATGCACCTGGGCAGCACCGGCTGTGTCGAGTCGAGCCCCAACGTGGTCACCAGCTGCGCGACGCCCAACCGGCGCGTGGTCACCCTGACGGGCTTCAACCCGGCCAGCAGCGTGGTAGTGGCCGATCTGGCCACGCTGTTCGCGGGATCGAACCTCGACGCCAACGCCGGGGGCCCGCCGGGCTGCATGTCGGGTCCCACCGACACCGACTGCGCGCCCATCTTCGCGGCGCTGGGCCTGGCCTTCGGCGGCGGCGCCCAGCCGGCCACCCAGAGCTTCTTCCGGGTCGAGTGAGGCTGGCGGCCACAGTCGCGCTGGCGCTCGCGCTGGTGGGTTGCGAGGACCCGCCGGCCGATCCGGGCGTCGACGCCGGGACCGAGGTCGACGGCGGCTATGATTGGCAGCTGCCGCCAGGCTTCCCGCTGCCGCGCGTGCCCGCGGACAACCCGATGTCGGCCGTCAAGGTCGAGCTCGGGCGCCGCCTGTTCTATGACACCCGCCTGTCGGGCAACCAGACCCAGTCGTGCGCCAGCTGCCACGAGCAGGCGCGCGCCTTCACCGATGGCCGCGCCCACGCCGTCGGCTCCACCGGCGAGACCCACCGGCGCAGCTCGATGGGCCTCGGCAACGTGGCCTGGAACGCCACCCTGACCTGGGCCAACCCGCTGCTGGGCAGCCTGGAGGAGCAGGCCCTGGTGCCGATGTTCGGCGAGCGCCCGGTCGAGCTCGGCCTGGCCGGGCTGGAGGACATGCTGCTGACCCGCCTGCGCGCGGTGCCGGTGTACCAGCAGCTGTTCCCGGCGGCGTTCCCTGAGCTGCCCGATGCAATCACCCTGGGCAGCGTGACGCGCGCGCTGGCGTCGTTCGAGCGCGCGCTGATCACCGGCCGCTCGACCTTCGATCGCGCGGAGCGCTGGAAGGACGGCACCCGGCTCAGCGCCTCGGCGGCGCGCGGCAAGGCGCTGTTCTTCGGCGAGGAGCTGGAGTGCTTCCACTGCCACGGCGGCTTCAACTTCTCCGATTCCGAGGTCAGCGTGACCACGACCTTCGACGAGCGGCCGTTCCACAACACCGGCCTGTACAACCTGGGTGGCACCGGCGCCTACCCGGCCGAGGACCAGGGCGCGCTCGAGGTCACCGAGAAGAGCCATGACATGGGCCACTTCCGCGCGCCGTCGCTGCGCAACATCGCGCTGACAGCCCCTTACATGCACGACGGCAGCATCGCCACCCTGGACGAGGTGCTGGATCACTATGCTGCCGGCGGCCGCACCATCGCCAGCGGTCCCAACGCGGGCGTGGGTGCCATGAGCCCGTTCAAGAGCCAGTTCCTGGCCGGCTTCACCTTGACGGCGCAGCAGCGCGCGGACGTCCTGGCCTTTCTGGACAGCCTGACCGACGAGGAGTTCGTGCGCGATCCGCGCTTCGCCGACCCCTGGAAATGAGTGCTACCGTCAAGGGGATGGCGCGTCGCATCGACTTCTCCTGGCTGATCACGCTGCGCTGGGCGGCGGTCGCGGGCCAGCTGGCGACCACGCTGATCGTGCATTTCGGCCTCGGGGTCGCGCTGCCGCTGGCCTGGGTGCTGGGCCTCATCGGGTTCGCCGCGGCGACCAACCTGGTCGCGGTGGTGGGCGCGCGCGGGCGCGAGGTGCCCGAGTGGGCCGCGTTCGCGGTGATGGCGCTCGACGTCGTCACCTTGACCGCGCTGCTGTACCTGACCGGCGGTCCCTTCAACCCGTTCAGCATCCTGTATCTGGTACAGATCGCGCTCGCCGCGGTGGCGCTGCGCGCGCGCTACGCCTGGCCCCTGGCGGCACTGGCGGTGATCGGCTCCGGGGTGCTGTTCCTGGACCACCGCGAGCTGCCGCTGCCGGCGCGCACCCACGCCGACCACATGCGCTGGCACCTGCAGGGCATGTGGGTCGCGTTCGGAGTCGCGGCCGGCTTCATCGTGTACTTCCTGGTCCGCGTCACGCGCCTGCTGGCGCGGCGCGAGGCCGAGTTGCTGGCGGCGCGCGACCTGGCGGCGCGCCACGAGAAGCTGGCCTCGCTGGCGGCGCTGGCCGCCGGTGCCGCGCACGAGCTGGGTTCGCCGCTGGCCACCATCGCCGTGGTGGCGCGCGAGTTGGAGCGGCGTGCCGCCGGCGACGTGCTCGACGACGTCAAGCTGGTGCGCCAGGAGGTCGAGCGCTGCCGCCAGATCCTGTCGCAGATGTCCAAGGAGGCCGGCACCATGACCGGCGAGA
>Ga0154020_10004986_pt1 | contig 15758 bp, 13 predicted proteins | sample Klosneuvirus_201_FD_109709 | JGI IMG/M metagenome (GOLD analysis project Ga0154020, IMG submission 109709) | Active sludge microbial communities from wastewater, Klosterneuburg, Austria - Klosneuvirus_20160825_MG | ecosystem: Engineered > WWTP > Aerobic digester > Activated sludge | place...
AGATTCCATAAGGGCAACCATCGCAAGTGCGATGGCAACAGGAAGGCCATGAACTCGCAAACGGTCCAACATTGTTACGGTTTGGTTGTCGGAAGCCTGCTCAGCTGCCACGGCGAAGCCTCTATCGAAATGAAATCCCGCACAAGAGACTATCGGTTACAGCAGTATTGACTTAATGGGGGGCGTTTCTTGAGGGTAGTGTAAGGGCAGGAAATCTGGCGACAATGCGAGGGTGTTACGCGGTCTGCCAACAGGCGCTGTTACTGCTTTAAAATCCACTCTGCAAGTGGTTCGTCCTTTACCAGCAGATTCTTGACGACGCCTTTCCCATTCGGGGACAAAGCAACAATGATGGAGGACTCCGGAGGCACGACTCTGAGCAGCTTTTGATGCTCCTCAGAAAAGTAGAATCGTTCAATTCCGGCTTCAAAACGACTGCTGTTACAGGTTCCGCGGAGGAATTGCCGGCAATCCGGGCGCACATCACATGACCCTTGCCAACTCAATTGAGCGTACTTTCCGTCCCACTGGTCCAGGCAAAGGCACCAATCGCCGGCAGCATCCGAGTCACCAGTAGCCTGACAGGCTACCGTCGCGCCAAAGTCAACCCGGTAACGAAGGTAGTGCCCTGCCAACAGATCGCGGGGATCGTAGCCGGTGATTCGCAGGCGCACGGTTTCGCCGGAGTGGGAGACCAGCGCGTAGGTTGCGATCCAGATACAAATAGCAATGATTGGAACGCTGATGGCAGCTAATGGAAGGAGGTTCTGTTTTTTCAACAACAACTTCATGCTGCGTCTCGTCGCCTCAATTTCTTTGAACGAGACCGGCGAGCCGATCCCGGAATTTATACCAAGCCCATGCGATAGCGAGTGTCAGAATTCCTGAAAGAATTAACCCGGCACCGGTCGCCATCATGGAGCCAAAGACTTCGAAGTAAATGACCAGCAACCGCAAGGTGATGGCCAACGTGATCCCGTCAAAAATTCTTTTATTGCCCGAATACACAGCTCCGATAGCCGCGACCCACCAGATAGCGATGGTGATGACGGTGCCGATGACCTTGTGGGAGTCGAGGTGCAGCATAACCGGTAAAGTCACGAAGAGTGCCAGTCCGAATAAAATGATGATGAAGATTCTGTTGAGTCGCTTGTCCCAGGCGGGTGTGCGCAGCAAAAGCGCAGGTGTGACAAGGAGTGCTCCAAGCCAGGGGACGTATTGCAGTCGCAATAAAACATCAAGGTCGCTGCCGGCTTCGCGGTAGACTTTTTCAGTTCCCAGATACCACAGCACATTGCCAAGAACCGTACCGCCAATAAAAACGGTTAGAAATGAAATTACGCGCGCTGCTTCACCAAGAAATTTAGGCAGGTATATTCTGCCGACGGAAAAGACACCGGCGGCCAGGTATAAATAAAGCGACAACGCGGCCATAAATGTATAATTTGTCGCGGCGTGGACGTCGCGAATGTGATCCACTTTAGAGACGTACCAGATGGACTCCGCCACCATCAGCATAGCCATCCAAAAATAGTTGAGTGGTCGCGTCGTCGCGAACAGGGTGACAGGCAGGGCGAGGGCGCACCAGAAAAGAATTCCGCTCCAGCCATCACTACGAATATTAAAAATTTGTGCGGTCAGACCGATGCCGGCAAAAAACAGCAGCGCGAAAAACCCTATGAGGCCCTCCCGTGCAAAAACCCTTCTGCCGGGGGGCAATCCGCCAGCGTCGGTCAGCGTTTTAAACAGCATCGCTCCCACAGCCAGCTGAGCCAAAATATAGACCCCGAGCTTCATCGACGGCGAAATGGCCTGCCAGTTAGCGGCAATGACGCTGACGACCCCAATTGCAATGGCCGAAATCCCGATAATCATGATGCCAAAAAGGACCCATGAGCGGCCGCCGGACGCTCTTGATTCGTATTCACGGATGGCGGCGGCCTGGTCGGCGTTCAGTAGTCCGGCCTGAGCCCATTGGTTTAGTTTGCGATCGATGGCAGACATGGTGCGACTACTGCCTTGCTCTCGACCTGCCGCCAGGTCGGTTTCCTGTTTTCGCCGGACCTCTTCTTCCCTGGGGCCTCCCTTGTGGCCTCCCTTGCGGTCTCGCCTGTGGGGCAGGAGCCGGTGCGGCGGTACCCGCGGGGAACGGGTGGGTGTCGACGACGGGAATGCGCTTGCCGATAAGTTTTTCTATATCCCTCACGAAGCTGCGTTCTTCGTGGTCGCAAAACGACATGGCCTCCCCTGCGGCCTGAGCTCTGCCGGTGCGACCGATACGGTGGACATAGGTTTCCGGAATATTAGGAACGTCGTAATTGATGACGTGTGAAATATTTTCAACGTCGATACCACGGGCAGCAATATCACTGGCGACAAGAATTCGCGTTTTTCCCGATTTAAAATTTTCCAAAGCGCGCTGCCGGGCATTTTGTGACTTGTTCCCGTGAATTGCTTCGGCGGTCACGCCGGATTTTCCGAGAAATTCAGTGACGCGGTTGGCGATGGCCTTGGTTCGCGTAAACACGATGGCGCGGGAGACGTGCTGGTTGTCCAGGATGTGCAGAAGCAGGTGCCGTTTGTTGGGGCGATCGACGAAGTATAGAGCCTGGCTCACCAGCTCGCTGGTTGAAGAGACTGGAGTGACTGCAACTTTCGCGGGCTTGACTAAAAAACTCATGGATAGATTTTGAATATCCGGCGGCATCGTCGCGGAAAACAGAAGATTCTGGCGCGGCTTTGGCAACAGGCTGATGATGCGCTTGACGTCGTGGATAAAACCCATGTCAAGCATACGGTCGGCCTCATCCAGAACAAAGATCTCCAGGCTGTTTAGCGCAATGCACCCCTGGCCATGAAGATCCAGAAAGCGTCCCGGTGTAGCGACCAATATATCGGGATGTGCCCGAAGGGCGCGCCGCTGTGGTTCAGCACCGACGCCGCCAAAAACAACGGTCGTCTTCAGGTTGAGGTGACGCCCGTAGGTTGCGAAGCTTTCGGCGATCTGGAGCGCGAGTTCCCGGGTTGGTGTGAGAATCAGCGACTTTATTCCGCGTTTAGGGGTCGGAAGAGTCGCCAGACGTTGAAGAATCGGCAGTGCAAACGCTGCAGTCTTTCCGGTTCCAGTTTGGGCGCACCCGATGAGGTCGGTTCCGGCAAGAACATGAGGAATCGCCGCCGCCTGAATGGGCGTCGGCTCCTTGTAACCCTCGCTGGCGAGGGCTTTCATCAAGGGTTCGATTAACCCCAATTTGGTGAAAGATCCGCTGGTTTCGCTGGGTTTGCCTGATTTACTGGCTTCATTGAATTCGTGGGATTCTGTGGCCTTAGGCCTGAAAAGATTCAGTATTTTTTTCACTAATGTTGGTCCTGATTACTATTGAGTCGTTGATAAGGTAAGTTTACCTGAGGTAGGGATTTACCAGAAGGCCCCGACCTTACCTGAATGTGCCTTTCTTTTCATCAATATTTCGCGCAAGACTCGCGGCAAGGATCTAATTCATCTATGAATTCCCCGGTTTCGCCAGCAAACAGCGATGCTTTCACATTACCTTCATCATTGATGGAGGTGTTAAAGGAGCTGGGCTACACGACGTTTACCCAGGTCCAAAATGAAAGTATTCCCCATTTACTTGCCGGAAAAGACCTCATTGGACAGTCGAAAACCGGCAGCGGCAAGACCCTCGCTTTTGGACTGCCGATCCTGGCGCGCATCAATGTCCAGCATCGCCGGATTCAGGCCCTGATTATTTGCCCAACCCGGGAGCTTTGTGCTCAGGTGGCCAGAGAGATTCGTCGCGCGGCCCGAAAAGAACCAGGTCTGCAGGTGCTGGTCCTCGCCGGTGGTCAGCCCGCTGGACCGCAGCGTGCGGCGTTGGAAAAGGGCGCGCACATCGCTGTGGGCACCCCGGGCCGATTGCTGGACCTGCTGGATCGTAGCCTCGATCTGCGTTCAGTAAAAACCATCGTGCTCGACGAGGCAGACCGCATGCTGGATATGGGATTTCAGGAGGATATGGAGGACATTCTGGGGGCAGCGCCCCGCAGCCGCCAGACCGTATTTTTTTCCGCGACTTTTCCTGAATCCATCGAGGAGATGAGCCGCCGCTACCAAAAGGATCCCGTTCGCGTCACGGTCGCTGAAGTTGAGACAGCCAAACCTGCAATTCAGGAATTTCTGCACGAAGTGGAGCGCGCGGATAAAGTCATCGCACTGCAGAAGATTCTGCGTAAACACCGGCCGGAGACGGCACTGGTCTTCTGCAACCAGAAAGCAACAGTGGCTGAGCTCGCAAAAATGCTCGAAGAACAGGGAATGAGCGTGGCGGGACTTCACGGAGATTTGGAACAATTCGACCGTGATCGGGTGATGGCGCGCTTTCGCAATCGGAGCATTCGTGTACTGCTGGCAACCGACGTGGCCGCTCGGGGTATCGACGTGGAGGCCCTGGACCTCGTCGTCAACTTCGACCTGCCCCATAAGCCAGAGGTTTATGTGCATCGGATTGGGCGGACTGGACGTGCAGGTAAGGCCGGACTTGCCGTGTCCATCATGACGCCGCGGGATGGGTTCAAAATCGATGAGATTGAGGCTTTTATCGGGCGTTCGATGCGTAGGATTACCCTCGAAGTTGAGGCACAGAAGGAACACGCCGCCCGCGAAGAGAGCCAGTCCGGCCCCGCTCCCAAAACGTTCGGAGGAACAGCCCCGATGGAGACTTTTGCCATCTCCGGCGGTCGTAAAGACAAGCTCCGTCCCGGTGATATTCTGGGAGCGTTGACCGGTGATGCTGGCGGTCTGGATGCCAAGGATGTCGGCAAGATTGAAATTCATGACCGTCATGCCTATGTGGCGGTCGCCAAGGCTGTTGCGGCCAAAGCATTTGCGGCCCTTCAGACCGGTCAGATCAAGGGCCGCAAATTTAAAGTGGAAATTGTTCGCTAGATCACAGTTTGGTGATGCCGTGTGGTGTCAGCAACTTACCGTCCCCGGTTGGGGTGCCGTCGTGATCGGTCGGTGTGACGACCGTCATGGCGCTGGTTTCTGTTCCGCACGAATGGTCGATAGCGGTGACGTGGTACTCGGTCGGGAGTTCCGGCGAAACACGGATCATGCAGCCATCTGGGCTAAGAACTTCGACGATGCCAGCTTGCGGGAGCCACGTGCAGGTTTGCGGTACAGAAGACTCGCGGCCAATCACGACGGATTCACGTCCAGGACCCCGCACGAAGCGTTGGCTGTTTCCGGCATAAGCATTTGAAATGCTGCTGCACGATTCGGGGAGTTTATAGACTCCCACCCTGGTGGACACTCCGGCGCCGCGATTAAATTTTCCTTCGCCGCACTCCCAGCGCAGGTGGGTGTAGCCGTTTTGTCCGTGTGAGGTTCCCCATGAGTTCTGAATTCGGGCAATATTTTCGGCACCAGACTTGTACCATCCGACGATATTCTGCATGTGATTTCCGCCGGAATTGATGTTCGAACAGGACGTGATGATACCGCCGCTCGACGAGATCGCTGATATAGTGATCAGAGCGTTGGATTTGTACTTATGCATGAGGGCCATAGTGTTGCGCACTTTGGGGCCAGAGCGTTCTTCGGGTTTGAAGAATCTGGAGTAGGCAAGTGACGAGCCCACATAGGGGGCGGTGATGAGCTTGTGTTCAAAGCCCTTGAGCTGATCTTTGGTAAACTTACAGGAGGAGTTTGCGCCCTTGTAGGGGTCGAGGTCGCGGGTTGGCAAGCCATAGCCGTAAGCGTTGGAGCCTTCGACGGAAAAAAAGTTTGGCGTGCTCATGTAGCCACCACTGCAGGAGCCGCACCAGGTGCAGCAGCTCGAAAGGGTGGTCTGTTCGCTGAGTCCGATCAGGCTTCCGTCCGGGTTGTGGGTCCCGTGGGTGGCCAGAGCCTGCTCCAACAACTTGCGACTGCTGGTGGACCAGCAGTCGCCGCATTTTTGCGAGTGAATATCGGTCATGGGTCCGACGTCCTTTAAATCCCATGCCTCCGGAACCTCGTCCATTTCCTTTTGCGACGCCGTCATGAACTGCACCCCATCAGCCAGGGGCCATTCCGGGTCATAAATATATCCGGTCTTTTCACGGATAGGAGTCAAAAAGGTTTGATCAAGCCGAATCGTGTGGGTGCAGCGGTTTTCACCGGTAAAGCCCTCGACGACACCAGGCCCGCAGTTGCTGACATGTTCTTTAAACTCTGCCAGGGCATCCGGATACTTCGACAGGTCGATACCCTGCTGCAAGCCTTGACCTAAAGCCTGAATGAGCATCTCATCGTTGATTTGAGCTGGATTTGCATGCAGTGGTGTGACAAGAAACGCGGAAACAGAAAGCGACAGAATGTGTCTTTTCATTTCGAACCCCCCCGAAAAAAGACGTTGTTGTATTTGCCGCCATTATATCCAGTTTTTTTTGGCGAAATATAGCCCGTGCCGACCTTATATGACGGGTAAACTATCGCTTATGTTGGTATAGTCTGGTCTCTGTCTTGATCTCCTGCTGTGTTTTGATCGGTCAGGTCCAAAGTGGTGAGTCTGAAAAAAAAATATGATGCCGCTGGTCCCGTGCGGGCGGACGTGTTTGTTCAGAAAATGTGCGGCAACTCCCGGGCCATCGTGCGCGGGATGTTCGACCATCGCTGCGTGTCTATCAATGGCGAGGTTTGTGTCAACGCCGGGCAGATGGTAGGCACGGGAGATGAGGTTGTCGTTGTCTACGAAAAGGAGCGACGCTACAAGGAAATCCCACAGGCCCGCAAATCCAAAATTTTCGACCTTGTGTTTGAAGATGAACATCTGATCGTCGTGGATAAAAAGGCCGGTTATTTGACCGTACCCACAGAGGCGCGGGAAAAAAATACCCTGGTCGGGGCGCTTTCCGGGTACCTCACCCGCGGCGGCAGCCGGCGCAAGTTAGTGTCAATCGTGCATCGGCTTGATCGTGACACATCTGGGCTGCTGGTTTTTGGAAAAGATGAACGAACCGCGGAGTTGATACGACAGCAGTTTGCGGCCCGCAAGCCCCAGAGAGAATACGTTGCGATTGTCGCAGGATCCCTTACGGAAAGTACGGGAACCTTTCGCAGCAATTTATATACGGATCAGTTTCTGAATCAAAGGTCCACCAAGGACGAAGATAAGGGGAAGCTCGCGATCACCCACTACAAGGTTGTTGAAGAGCTTCAGGATGCCACTGTGGTCGCCGTCACTCTGGAGACCGGGCGCCGCAACCAAATTCGGGTCCATTTTGCGGAGAAAGGACATCCTGTCATTGGCGATGTCCGTTACAAAACCGACTTAGCCACCCACCGCCACTGGCGCCATAAACGCCTTGCACTACATGCTGCTCTGCTGGGGTTTGATCATCCGGTCACAAAAAGGCGGCTGGAGTTCAGGTCGCCACGACCGGTGGAGTTTCAGGAATTTATTAAGTCCTGCCGGGCTTAATGAACGTTGATGTTGATTTTGACCGGAGTGCCGCCACGCAGGACTTCAACTTCCACGGCATCCGCTTCCTTAACCGACTTCAGGAGTCCGATGGCACCGGCGACGCTGTTCAGCCGTGTGCCATTGACGGAGGTGACGATGTCGTCATCCATCAGGCCTCCTTTAGCGTAGATCGAGTCGCTGTCGATCTGGCTGAATTTGAAGCCAGCGATCTGACCGTTCTCCATATAAGGTTCTGCGGTCGCCTGCATTAAAACTTTCGCCAGATCCTGCTTGACCAGCTTGTCGCGATAGCTCGCTGACATCGTGACGTTACCCTTGACGCGTTCAAACCCCTCCTCGCGATAGCTTTCTCCCATAACCATCGCGGGACGCGACGGGGCGGAGTCTGAAGGGGTTTTAGAGCCCTTGGCGAATTCCGAGGCGAATTTGTCCTGGTAAACAAGGTATCGACGGGCGTCCTTGGTAATCAGAATCATGTACTTGGCGTGGATTTCGACGACCTTATAGCGGTCGTAAATGATGTGCCCGGCCTTGACGGCCTTGACCGTTCCGCTTTGAATTTCTTTGATCAGTGCGACGTTGTTTTCGGTGGCTTTTTGGACAATGGCACCCATGATTGAGACGCCGAGGTCGACGCCATCGCTGCGGGTTGCTTCCGGCGCGCGAACCATCTCCTGAGCGAGTATGGGTGCGTTTACCTGCATAGCGGCAAGGCTGAGCAGGATGACAATTCGAATTTTCAGACTTCCTGGCTTCAAGGAATCCCCATTTCAAACGGAACGACGGCTTTTGCTGTTATCGGCAGTATTTTTGGGGCATTGAGAAGCCAGCTTTGCGGCACATTCGCAAATAGCTGGATTTACCAGAGCTTTTGGGTAAAATGGTCGGAGCATCAAATCATTAAAGTCGGCGGCGATGGAATTTATAACGACCCTGGGGTCAGCTTGGTGGGCGGAATCGTGATTAAGCAGAAGCGGGTTCGCAAAGTTCTGAACAATAAGATTCAACAACTCAACGACATCATTGCAGACATCGATATGCTGCTGACGGAGATGGAAACGGAATTTTACCGTGTTTGCATCTTCGGGTCGGCCCGAATCGGTCCCCACTCTCCTTCTTACAAACAGGTTCATGAGTTGGCGGCGGCACTAGCCCGGCGTGGTGTGGATATTGTTACCGGTGGCGGCCCCGGATTGATGGAAGCGGCGAATAAAGGAGCAAAGGAAGGCGCTAATCAAAGCCGCAGCATCGGACTTCCGATCGATCTGCCATTTGAAACAGATGCCAACAGCCACCTTGACGTGAAGCACCAGCACCGGCGGTTTTCGTCGCGTCTTGACGAATTTATGCGCATCAGTCATGCCGTAGTGCTGACGCCCGGCGGAATAGGGACGCTTCTGGAGATGTTCTATACGTGGCAGCTGATTCAGGTCGGTCATATTCGTCCGCGACCGCTGATATTGCTTGGGGATGATCTTTGGAACGGTCTGATGGATTGGCTGAAAGAGGGGCCATTAAAGCAGGAGTTAATGTCACAGCAGGATTTCGGAGTGCTGAAAATTTGTAAATCTGTAAACGAGTGTATTGCCTTGCTGGAGCCTGAGATCGAGGCTTTTAGAAAGGCACACACGGCCGTTACGGGTCAGTAAAAGTAGATTAAACGTTTTAATTTTGGGGGGTGCCATGCGTGCATTTTTGAGTGAGTTTTTCTCGGGGAGTCTGCTGAAAAAGCAATGCGGCACTTTGATAGTGCTGTCTGCCGTAGTCGGAGCTGGGACGACCTTTGTTTGTGCAGGGCCAGCGCAAGCTGATGTTGCGACAGTCACCGTCCTGGATCGGGGAGAGCCGTTCGAAGCGATGACTCACCATGCGGGGATTTTATGGGTGGGCAAATCCCGCGCGAATTTCAGCTCCAGCTACAGCCTTGAAGCCTATGCGGGCAAGGCGATGATTGGAAAGGTGACCTTTCCCCATTCGGCGACCTATGTGCACCCTTATGGCCAGAACTCCGTTATTGTGGTTGGTACCGGATACCAGCCGAACCTGACCCATTACACCATCGTCGAGCACAATGGTGGCAGACTGACCACCAGGACGACTCAAATCCCTATGGACGCCTGGGCCCGGCAGTGGCTTGGTACGGTTAACGGTCGCGAGTATTTTACCGATCCGGGGGGCAATCCGGCAGATAGCGATAATCCAAATTTGACACAGCCAGCCCAGACATTCTTCACGATGAGCGCGGGGGGGCGTCCTCGCTACCTGACGACCAGGCTGCGCCTGCCCCTTGGTGGTGTAAAATTAGGAAATGTATTCTACGTCTACAATGCGGAATCGATCGGCGATCCGCGCAGCAACATCTACCGACTCGATCCGGCTTCGGGCCAGATAAAGCCGGTTTTCAGCGAGTTCCGCAACGGCATCAGTGGCGTGGCTCTGGTACCCGGAGCAAATCTGATCGCGGCTATTGAGAGTGGAAGTGGACAAATGGTGCTGGTGAATCCCGCCGACCACAGTGTAGTCGGTGCTGTCAATATTGAGGGATCCCCCCGCTCCATTGCTGCATTTGGCAAATGCATGATTGTTGGATCCCGCGATACGAATTCGGTCACCGCCATTGACGTGTCGGTGCCGTCTACGCCGACTGTTGTGGCTGTCGCGGCCGTCGGGCTCAGCCAGGATGAGTTCCAACTTCTTGATCGCGTGAGTGCTGATGTGGTTACGGGCCAGGTTTTTGCGCGGTCCAACTTCCCTTGCAATCCCATGATTCAAACATGTGACAAGGACTGGAACCGCGTCGTCGTGTTTACCGGTGATGATGCACAAAAAATGGCGGCTGGTTGCCGCTAGCCAATTTTTGGAGTCTTTGCGGGAAGAAGAAACTCCGTTGCCAGTGCAGCTTCTTCGATGTCCTCCGGCTGAGCGGCAAACCGCTCCCGGGGGCCGTTTTTTTCAGGATTCGCGAACTCCTCATCTGAAGTGAGGTGCTCCGCGTCACGTTCGAGGCTTCCGACACATGCCTCCCATGCTTCCAGGTCAGAGTTGTCTATCTGAATGATTCTGATGCCGAAGCTGGCGCCCGCGGAACCGCCTTCTTCCCGGCGGACGACTTTCCCGAGGCAGGGAACCGGCTGTGACAGCCAGCGGGCCCCTGGATCTATAGTCATCTCAATCAAGGTGTTAACGATGAATGGCACATGGGAGTCGTTGTTCCATGACAGCAGCATTCCTGACTTGGAAACATTCCGGGTGGTCAGACGGTAGGTTATGGACGTTCCCAGTGTCTTGGAATCGACGACCATCGAGCCATCCACATCCATGCGCTGCGCTCTGACCCGGGATTCCACTGGTCGTACATATTTTACGAGATTCATCGGTGCTCCTTCAATATCCACTTCGTTGGCGCCAAGGGAATTTATGTCGCGTCTGCCAACCTCCTTTCGGAGGGGCCGGCGCTTTCTTAACGGGGAAAAATGGTGACAGGACACCCGGCACTTTTTGCCCGGTGTTCCGTTAAAGACGGAATTTTGCGCTCTCAATACGAGACGTGTTCGGACGACTGTCTTAAGTTAGGTCGTTAGCGCTTGCGCGGCATCAGCCCGCGTCGCATCATTTCTTCCATTCTTGCATCGTCAATTTCAGCCATAACTGCCGAGACATCAGCGGCTTTTCGGGTGTCGGTGTATAGCCCGGTTAGTTTACTGTCCGGAAGAAGCTTGCCGTTTTCGTAAAGCTTCCAAATTTCCTTCGCGAAATTTGTCCTGAGAAGGGCCGGGTCAAAGCGTCCTAAAAAGGCAGTAAGCTGAATGAGATCCCGCTCAAAAATGGAGAATGCGTTGTTAGCTGTTGCCTGGACGGCCTGGGGAAAGTCGATGATCACCAGTCCCCGATCAGATACCAGGACGTTAAATTGAGACAGATCCCCGTGGACCAGTCCGGCGCAAAGCATTTTGACGGCCTGTCGGACTAAAAATTCATGGTGTTCCTGTGCCTGGGATTTCGTCAGCGGGACGTCGTTGAGCCGGGGAGCTGCATTGCCTTCGGCGTCTGTAATCATTTCCAGCAGCAGAACGCCTTCATAGAAATCATAAGGCTTGGGGACCCGCACTCCGGCGGCATCAAGCAGGTAAATGGCTTCCACTTCGGTGCTTTGCCAGGCGGCTTCCTGCTCCTGTTTACCATAGCGACTTTTTTTGCCCATGGCGCGGGCCTGTCGACTATTTCGAACCTTGCGACCCTCGGTATATTGGGTCATGTTTTTGAAAGAGCGGTTATTCGCCTCTTTGTAGACTTTAGCGCAACGCAATTCGTCACCACACCGGACAATATAGACTTCTGCCTCCTTGCCACTTTGGAGCTGACCAATGACTTCGTCTATCAGGTGAGCATGAATCAGCGGTTCGAGCCGGAAGGGGGTCCTCATAAATGCTTGTACTTCCCTGAAAGTGTGGGTACGGGAGCGTTAACAATTCATAGGTAGAATGATAGATGATCGGACAGCATCCGTCCGGAGTATAATCAGCCACTGCCCCCTAAGGAGTGAGTAGGAAGACTGTGACGAGTCTTCAGTAGGTGGTGGCGGCATGACGTTGCTTCTCCATGGGGTCTTTGGTTTTCTGCTGATGACCTGTGATTTCTTGTGATTGCACCTCAATGCGTCACAAAAACCGCCTCTTTGCCCTGCATTACCAGCGTCTCACCTTCTTATTTCTGCCTTTATAGGGGGTTATGATCCGTGCGCGCTTTTGCTAGATCGCTGACTTCAGAAACCTGGCCGGCCAGGGCGCCTGTAACTCATCGGTTCCTATGCCTATTTCTGGGCGAAAAGATGGGCACCGATCTTGCTTTTTGGGGGGATGACGCGAAATCTGCAACTGATCCGGTAAAGGTGGCCTATGTTTTTGGATTCATGCTCTCAGGTACAGAAAAGTTTGCTGTTCGGCTTTTTGGCGGTGGTGACCGGCTGTGGCAGCGCACACAGAAATGCTTTGCTCAAGTCTGAAGACTCGATCCTCAGGCCGATGATCGTTGTGAGCGGAGGATTCGGTAGTTGCACGCGGGCAGGCGGGAGAATCGACCCACGGCCGACGAGTGTTGCAGTAGAAGCGCGTAAGATTATCGCAGATTTGAAAACAGCAGGATTCAACGATGTTGATACCGCGATATCCTGTTTTTCCGCGGCACTCGTGAACCCATCTGAATTGATCTATTACGTTCTGTCGAATGAACCATCGACAATTTATTCTGGTTCCAGACAGGAATTTTACAACTCCGTGACGCGACTCGCCGAATCCGTACCTAACCGGATCACATTTGTCGCCGGGCATTCCTACGGTGGATGGAACGCTGCACAAGTTGCACTCAAGTTGAAGCGCTCAACTCGCATTGCCACCCTCACCACTATAGACCCCATTAGTCCGGTGAATTGCCGGCCGGGAAATTTTCTCGCCGGCGGTATCGATTCTGATGGAGACGGGGAAGGTGGCTGCAGGGAAGCACCGACAGACCTCAGCAACCAGGACCAAAACCAGATACAGGACAATGTCGGATCCTGGTCAAACTTTTTTCAAAAGGATTACTTCCGCCTGCATTCTTCGGAGATACAAGCTGCAAGCGTCAATCAACAGATCCGTTTTGGAACGAACGTGCGAAACGCCCATACGGCAATAGATAATGACCCGACCGTATGGAAGTCTGTTCGCGAGGGAATCATGGCGAGTTTAGTCTCGGATTCACCGACACCACTGGTTTCCCCGACTCCGCAGGCTTCACCGAGTCCATTGGTGACTCCTTCTACGCCGCCTCCGCAAACCGCTCCTGACGGGGATCTTTTTGTTCTTTTGGGTGAGAATACGTCGAATACCAGTAGTGTTGAACTTACTGTTTCCGCGGGATCTGGCGTTGTGAGTATTGAAGTTTGTTCAGGTTTGCGGACGGCCTGCCTGGCAGATCCTCGTGTGGTCCTTAGTTTTGTCGGGCAGGGGTTCATAGGTGGCTCCGGTACCAGCGGTGGCAGTGGCGCAGGTCGCGCCGTATTCCGCGGGGCCAATGCGCTGGCTGTTGCGGAACGAGCACCTTTTACGATCCTCGGCCGCAACAGTAAAGGGAACATTATAAGCGCCCGAACCGTTACGTTTGTGACCAAATAGGCGGAGACCATAAAGGAGGACACCCCCGACGAGGCGTCCCCTTCTGCTTAGACCATTGACGACACTTTTTGCCTGGCGTCCCGTTGCATCCTGTTCGGATCGGATCGGGTCGGATCGAACAGGGAGAGAACCGTAAATTATTGCGGTCCGGGAGATGACGGTTGCAGGGTTCTAACAAGCCTGTTTACGTCGTACCCCTGCTCGGTCCGCAAACGTTCCAGGAGTTCCGCATAGATCACAGGATCGAGCTGTGGATTTCGCGAAAGGATCCAAAGGTATTCGCGGGATGGATCGCCAACAACGGCCCATTGGTAGTCGGGGTTGAGATCTAGGATCCAGTAATTGCCGCTGAAGGGCCAAAAGAAAGTAACTTTTAACTTAGCATTGGTTTCGCGATCGACAACCCGGGCCGTGCCGGTAGCCGTTTTGATGCTGCCGTCTAAAGTCCCGATACGACATTCGTTGAGCACCGAAATCCTGCCGTTTGCCTTTTGCGAGTATTGTGCTGTGGTGCCAACGCACCCCTTCTGAAAGGATTGTGGAAACGACGCGATCTCGTACCACTTGCCGAGGTAGCGGTTCAAATCGACATAATCGACCGTGCGCACAGGACCGGTTTCGGCTTCGGCTTCAATTGCAGCTTCGGCTTTGGCTTCGGGATCGACTTGCTCCTCTCCGATCTTTTTGGAGAACATAAATCCGCCGGCGTAAGTCCAGCTGCCTTCACCCTCCAGCTTTGCTTGCGAGTCTGAAGATGAAAAGACATCGCCATAATAAATGGCCTGATTGCTGCCGCGAAGGTAGCTACCCTGATACCTGGCGACGGTGCCAGCTGGTGCTCCGTTCATGTCGCGAAAAAGAACCGAAAAGATGGACTGCCCGTTCACTTGCCTTGTGGAAAATTCGGTGGTCGATGTCGAAAAATCTCCGCACTTGAGTTTGACTTCGCCGATGCCCATTGCCGGCACAAACATTGCGCATTCCCGATTGACCAGTTTGCCGTTCGGATGTTTATAGGTCACATAGCCGTCAGCCCAGACGCCAGCCGCATTGCCAGTGGCAACTGAAGATAGAAACAAACTGCAAATCGCACCCAATAATTTCGTTTTCATATGATGTCCTCCTGTTGTTACTTTCGTAGCTGTCGTCGCGACTGTCTAGGATGTTTAGGCCGAAATGGCCAATAAATTGAACAAAACCTAGACAAAATATGAACAAGCATCTAATTTACAGTTAGGGGGAGGTAGAAACGTGTCCGAAACTAAGCAGGGAATGAATATCGGGGCGGCCTCCCGCTACGCCAAGGTCAGCGTTTTTACAATCAGAGCTTGGGAGAAACGCTATCGGTTGGTTAAGCCCCGGCGCCTTCCCAATGGTCGCAGGATATATAGCGAAGAGGATGCGGAACGCATTCGACTTTTAGGATTGCTCGTACATTCCGGCCACCAGATTAGTTACGTTGCCGGCTTGACGAACCATGAACTCGTCCGGCTGGTTCGTCTGTTGGATGCTGAGTCCGGATCCGGGGCAGGCCTGGACTTTGATGATGCTACGGCAGCGGCGGCGACTCTCCAGCATACTCTTTATCTCGTCGAGCGTTTTGATTTACCAGAGCTTGCTTTGGCAATGGCTCGTGCGCGAACCCGGTTCAGTGCGCGCGGCTTTGTGCTGAACTTCGCGGCCGCCTTAATAGGAAAAATCGGCCAGCTGGTGGCAGCGAACAGCCTGACACTGGCGCAGGAGCATGCAGTTTCTGCCCTGCTGCGTACCCACTTGAGTCAAATTGTATTTGAAGGTGGATTGCGAACCGACTCAACTACGTCCTCTCGCCTGCGCAGCTCTATTACTTTCGGCACTCAGGATGGTGATTACCATGAGCTTGGAATATTAATGGCGGCAGCTCTCTGCAATCTAAAAGGGATTCCCTACAACTACCTGGGAGCAAGCCTGCCGGCGGAGTCGTTTGCAAGTGCGGCGAAAGCATTGAAGTCAAAGATTTTGGTGATCGGACACACCATCGCTACAGGAAAAGATGCCGTTACCGCCCAGCGACGCTACATTGCGCAGTTGCACAAAGAGCTTCCGGCTCAATATTCCATTTGGATCGGTGGCAGATGTGATATTGACGTAGACATGTATCGCA
>Ga0154020_10004989_pt1 | contig 15749 bp, 15 predicted proteins | sample Klosneuvirus_201_FD_109709 | JGI IMG/M metagenome (GOLD analysis project Ga0154020, IMG submission 109709) | Active sludge microbial communities from wastewater, Klosterneuburg, Austria - Klosneuvirus_20160825_MG | ecosystem: Engineered > WWTP > Aerobic digester > Activated sludge | place...
AGGATGGTATATATATGGTTAACGCGTTGGTTGATCTTTTTGTTGGTCAATGGTGTTTAGTGCTTCGGATTGATTGGTAGATTATTCGTCGTCGGTATGGTCGAAACCGAACGGATGGCCGGAGCAAGCGGAGAAATCGCCGCGAAAGGACCGGGATGGGTCAGTCCGAGCGCAACAGTGCCGCCGCCCCCCATGGAGAATCCACTCAGCACAACCTGGTTCTCGTCGATCGCATAGCGGCGCTTCACATCTTCAATGGCATCCCAAACGTCCGTTTCAGCGGTCCAGGCATACATATTATTGCCGCGACCGAAGGGACGGATGGTGATCGCACCGATATTCAGGTCTTTGGCACGGTTCGGTGTGGTGGCAATCCAGGTCACAGGCCGCTCGATCGCCGAAGCGCCGTGCAGATTGACAATGAGCCGGTGCGGCCCGGAAGCTGCAGGGTCGAAACCTTCGGGCAGAAGCACTTGATACATCTGCGCGCTGCGATCCACGCCCGAGCGGTAGCCGACCGGCACGAGGCCGTGACTGTGTTTCATGAATTCGGAGTCCGCCTTCAGCCCTGCGACAACCGCGCGACCCCATGCGAGGCAGGTGAACGTGTTGGGTTCATGACTCACACCCGGCCAGTCGTCACTCTTCAGCTGCAGTTCGACAGCCTCGGTGTAGATAGCAGCGTCCGCCGGGGGCAGACCGTATTCATCCTTGGGTAGATCGTCCAACTGCGCCTGAAGCTCCGCCAGTTCAGTCCGCATTCGGGCCAGCGTAGCCTCGGCGGGCCGGGTGGGTTTGGCGCCGGCCTGGTTTGCCTCCCGCTGAAGTCGCTGATCAGTTTCACTCTGGCGGGCATATGCCGCCCGCTCCTCGGCCGACATCAACCAAGGCGCCTGCCCGGCAGCCTCTGCCGGGCAAGCGACCCAAGTGACAAGAATGAGCGCGAGTCCGCGCCAGTTATGGTTCGGTCGGCATATAGTAGCAGACGCGGTTATGGGTCGGATTGCCATGTTGAGGGGTGAGGAAAGGGAACCGGCTTCACTTCCGCCCAAGTTCGGCGGCCATGAGGGCGACGAGATCAGGAAAGTTCGGCTTGGCACCGGGATGCGTCACGTGCGCCTCGATGCCGAGTTTCTCCACGCGCACCTTGTGCTTCACGCCAAACAGGAGGTGGTGCACCTTCCCGCCGGTGCCTTGTTTCGGATCGGAAGGCAGCGAGTCGCCGGGCGCCGACGTCGCGGTCGGATTTGTTGTAACCGGGGATCCACTTCATCATCCACTCCGGTTCGATGTTTGCCTGTCCGTTGGCTCTGCCGACGGAGGTCACGCGGTTGGTGCGCAGGGCCGTGACCCCGACGAGTAACGGCGGAACTCTTCCCACACGACATCGGGCAGCAAGCCGGGAGGAGGTCCTCCTCCACTCGCTCCGGCTCGAATGTGGCGGCGGTAAGGACAGACTCCCTACGTGTTGGCGTGTGCATAGGGACAGGAAGCTAGAGAGTCTCGGGGATCTGGTAGGGTGGACGCTGCGTGTCCTTGAGCAGGAAGCGGGCATGCTCGAGCACAGCGGGATCGCCTCCGCCGACCGCCGCGATACCGGCGTTGGGTGTGTCGATCTTCAGCCATGGGCCGAGGGTGAAGGGCGTGCGCGTGAGTTCGACCCCGTGCACGGCGAGATGTTTTTGCATCTGGCCGAACAGCTCCTGTGCCATGGGATAGCCGTTAAGCGCCTGGCCAATCTCCTCGTTCCCGGCCGTCCGGCCGGAGCGCCAGGATATGTTGCCGAGATGACATGTGGCCGACGAGATGAAGCCGCACTCCAGGGGAGCGGCGAGATCGGCGGCTCTACGGCTGCGTACGGCCGCCAGGAAGTTGGCCATATGCCCCTCGCCGCCGTCACCCGGAATCGAGGTGAGGCGCTTGCCGTCGTTGTCATAGAGGGCACCGCCGAAATAGCCGGAGTAATAGCCGTGCTCGCATTGCACGATTACACCCTCGCGCAGGCCGCGCGCATTCCCCATGGCCTTGACGCCCGGCTTCTCCGGCAGTCCGCGAATTTCGAAGCAAACGGGGAATTCGGGGAAGTCGTAGACGGCGAGTTGGGTGTTGGGGGTCTCGCCGGCGTCGTTGACGACATAACGTCCCCCGAAGGACATCACGCGCGACGGCAAAGCAGGATCGCCGGCGAACCAGCGGGCGACGTCGAGCTGATGCACGCCGATGTTCGCAAGATCGCCGCCACCGGTCGCCCACTGCCAGTGCCAGTCATAATGCAGCTGATTACGCGCGAGCGGCGTCATGGCGGAGGGACCGCAAAAACGATCGTAGTCAAGCCAGTCGGGATACCACGGTAATTTGAGGCCGATCGGTTCACGCCGACGGTAGCACAACGAGTGGATCCACTGGATTCTGCCCAACCGGCCTTCCTTGATGACCTTGACCGCCTCGGCCTTGCCGGGATCGGAGCGCGACTGTGTGCCGGCCTGCACAATACGGCCGTATCTTGCGGCGGCGGCGAGCATGCGCTGCCCTTCCCAGATGGTCCGGCAGACGGGCTTTTCGACGTAGACATCCTTTCCCGCTTGTAGTGCCCAGATGGTGTGCAAGGCGTGCCACTGGTCCGAGGTCGCGAGCACGACGGCGTCAATGTCGTTGCGATCCATAATGGCGCGGGCGTCGGTGGTGGCGAAAACGGAAACTTGCCTCGCCTTCAGCAGTTCGACCTCGCGGGCGAGGATGCGGCCGTCGACGTCGCAGAGAGCAACGACGCGCGCTCCAGGCAGTGTGACAAGATGCTTTACATGCTCGGCGCCCTTGATGTTGAGGCCGATGACGGCGACGCGGATATCGCCGTTGGCGCCGGCGGGCTGGGCCCAGGCGGAGGTGACCAGCCCGCTGGTGAGAGCTGCGCCGGCGCCGACGCCGACGGTTTTGAGGAAGGTTCGCCGCTGCATGAGGCTGAAGGAATTCTGGAGTCGCGATGGATCGCGCAAATGAAAGGTGAGGATCGATGGCCCGAATCGCCCGGCCGCTCTCAGTAGCCGGGATGAGCGGGGGTCATGTCGTGACGTTTCGTATGCGACTGGCCATCGTCGCGTGCCGTCCTATGGGGATTGCGCCGGCGCCGACATGAATGCGACCTCCAGGATGTTAATCCACTTGGCGATCTCGGTGTTGGTGTTGCCATGGCCAATGATGCGCAGGTGCCGTACGGCGACGGGCGGAAAATGGTAGGCCTCGAGTCCGGCGCGCTTGCCGGAGCTTAGCTGCGACGACAGGACTGTCTGCCAGTCGCCAGCCTTGGCATGGTTGCTGACCTGCACCTCGAAGCGATACTGCCGAGAGTCGCCCTTCATGAACGCGATCTGGAGGCCGACTAGGGTGTGGGTTGAACCGAGATTGTATTCGATCCACTGGCCGGGGCCCTCGGCGCGCCAAGAGAATTTGGGCGCGAGACTGCCGTCGATCGTCGCCCCGGGCGGAAAATCGCCGACGCCACCATTGGCCTTTTGCTCCCACGCGCTGGCTTTCACAGTGACATCCTTGGGGACGACGCCGTCTGCAGCGATAAGGCGACCGACGCCGAGCGCGAGGACGGCGAGACAGAGGAGGGAACGCGCCAGCGGAGATTCCGCGAGCACGGAATGTTCGATGGCCTGCGATTGGAATTTCACGGGATGGGGATAAAGCAAACTACCAAGACAGGGATTCGAGGTAGCGCAGGCTTTGCGGAATTTGCGCGACGGGGTCGGCAGACTCGTCCTCGATGAAATAGTGTTTGATGCCCTGACGCTGTCCCTCGCGCAACGCGGCAGGGATGTCGATCAGGCCGGTGCCGACTGCGACATCGGTGCTCTTGTCGGCCTTGCCCGTGGTGACGCCGGTCTCGGTGCCGCGCTTCATGTCCTTAATGTGCATCAGCTCCCAGCGTCCGGGATATTTCTGCATGAGCTTCACCGGATCCTGGCCGCCATGCACGGCCCAGAAGATATCGATCTCGAAGCAGACCAGCTTCGGATCGGTCTTTTCGGCAAGCACATCGAACAAGGTGCGCCCCTCGCCATGCGGCACGAATTCATAGCCGTGCGGGTGGTAGAAGAAACGGATGCCCTCCTTCCCCAGCGCCGCACCGGCGCGATTGAATGCCTCGGCGGCGGTGATCGCCTGCGCCTCGGTGAAACTCTGCCCCTTGGGCCGGGGTATCCAGCCGACGCCGACGTATTTTACGCCGAGGGCCTTGGCCTCGGTGATCACTTTATCGATGTTCTTCACCACATCATCGTAACCACAGTTGCTGGAAACAGGATTGAGCCCATGCGCCAGCAGCAGATGGCGGACCTGTGCGGGAGCCAGGTCGGCACGGATGCCGGCGATCTCGACCTCTGTGAAGCCGAGTCCGCGCGCGGTTTGCAGGCCGAGTGGAACGTTGGTATTGAGCATCGTACGCAAACTCCAGAGCTGAAGACCGACGGGGCCGCGGAAATTAGCGTTCGTGCCGGTGCCGCGAGCGCCCGGGCGCGTGCCGCCGTTCAGCCAGACGTCAACGCGCGGAGTATCCCAATTGTAGGGCTTGTTGAGAATATCGAGGTCACCGTCGCCGTCGAGGTCGCGCAGGCGTGCCTCATGCCAGCCGAGGCCGGTGGCAAACACGGTTTTTCTGAAATTGCCCGCGCCGTCGCCATAAAAAATCCAGGCGCTGGCGCCTGGGTTGTCGGGCTCGGTCTTCCGTTCGCTCCACTTGGCCTTTTCGGCGGCGAAGATATCGAGGTTACCGTCGCCATCGATGTCGCCGAGCTGGAGGCTGTGCCCATGGATGATCTCGCGGTCGAGAAGGTCACGGTGGGTCCAGTCGGCTGCATTGAGCGGATCGCCGGTGCATTCGTAAAGGCGGAGCGGGCCGGTGGCGTCGCCGGGGGAGACGACGATCTGGGGATATTTCGAGGGCTTGAAGTAGCCGGCGAAGATCAGGCCGCCGTGCGTGGCGAATTTCACCGCTTTGAATTCCTTGCCTCCGGTATGCTTGAACCATGTATCACAGGAGAGGATATCGGGCCGGCCGTCGACGTCCACGTCGAACACGGACATACCCTCGACGTAGGGCACGCCGTTGGGCTTATAGTCAGTGATGATGGGTGTGAGCGGCCATTGGCCGTCCTGGCGTGGGTTGGCAGGAATCTCGGCGAGCAGCAGCGAGGCGACCTTTTGGTTCCAAAACGCTAGCTGCGGTCGGCCCGTGCCCAGGAAATCGCCGAAGACCTGATCGTGATGCTGCCGGCCACCGCCATGCTTGAGCAGGTGACGTTTCCAAGGGACGTTCTTGCTAAACTGGGGCGCGGGATTTTCCCACCACCAGACGGAGGTAGTCTGATAATCGCCGCCAATCACGACATCCAGGTCGCCGTCGCCGTCGATGTCGGCCACGGCGCCGCCGGCCTCGGTCGTTAGGTAATCGGGATCGATCACCGAGGTCTCCCAGCCGGCGGCCTGACGCCGATAAAGCATGAGCGCGGGTCCCTTTTCACGGAAGCTCAGGATGAAGTCGTTGACGCCGTCGCCGTCGAAGTCGGCCACTATGGCGGCGGTCTGCTGCGTACTGCGACCGGGATGAGGATCAAGATCCCCATTCTTGCTGGAGAGATGGACCCAGCCCGCGAGGCCGGCAGGCTCGGCGGCAAATAAGCTGCAGCCTGCGACAAAGCCGGCTAGAATGAACCCGGGCAAGAGGAGCAATCGAGGGGCGTAAAGCGGGCATTTCATGGGGCTTTTCATAAAGTGGAGTTCCGACGTGCGCGCACTGGAATTGGACCAGAGCGGAGGATATAGAACCGGGGTTGATAGAAGGGGGAATGCGCCGATACCTAGCTTAGGATAGCAGCCGATGCAGAAGGCGTCTTTACCAATGGTGGAAATTGGCGTCACCCCAGCGGAAAGAAAAACACCACCGCCATTTCGCACGGCGGCCCAAGGTTGCCTGCTAGGTTTTTTCCTCGGTTTTCTCTGACTTACAGCGAACTTGGTTGTTCCAGGTTGAACGGTCAGCTTCTTGCGCCTCTAATCTTTTTGCCAACCCGCCATCATGCCCGGTCCCGCCTCTCCCGTTACCCCGCAGCTTGTTTCGCTTCGCACCATCTCCGTGGAAAATGGTGGCACTTTCGACTGGCACGCTCACGCGTTCGAAGAGTTCACTCTCGTGACTGATGACACGTGCCTGATCGGCTATCCGCCAGGTTGGCGTGAAACTTCGGCCAACACCCTTTTACACTACCAGGCCGGCGAACGTCACGGTTCATGGAGCTCTCCTCGCCAGCGGCCGCGATTCTGGGTCGTCCACTTCACGGCCGACACCGTGCTTTATAGCGGACTTGAACAACTGAAATCTACCGATCCCACCCAGCGAGTCTGGAATCTCACACAAGACCAATGTGAGACTTTTCAGTGGATTTTTCTCCAGATGCTAAACGAGCACTCCTCCGGCCGGCCACACCGGGAATCCGCTGCTTCCGCTTGGCTTCAGCTTTTGCTGGTGACCGTGCAGCGCTGGGCTTCCCCGACAGGAGAAGCCGTGCACGTCGTGCCGCCTAGAGCTAGCGCGGAGGTGCTCCGGCTCTGGCACCTGGTCAATGCAGCGGTGAACAAACCCAGCGATGAATTGAAGGACCTCTATTCAGCACAAAACTACGACTCAGCCCGCCACGCCTTCCGCAAAACCTTCGGCTGCTCGCCACGCGAAATGCTGCAGCGACTGCGTATGGCGCACGCAAAAAATCTTCTTCTAGAAACTCCCCTCAGCATAAAGGAAATTTCCACACGAGTTGGCTATCCCCAGCAACACGATTTCAACCGCGTGTTTCGCCGATACGCGGGCATGGCGCCATCCAAGTGGCGCACCAATCCACTCTCGCGCCCCGCGCCCAAATAACCTCACGTGATTCACCTTCTTCTATATTGAGGCAATAAATTCAGGCTCATAACGGAACAAGTTCCCGAATATCAAGCACGTCAGAATTGTCCTCTCCCTGCAAGAAACAGACATGCGTAGAGCATCTTGTTGATGAGTTAGGCAGCATCGAAAAGACTCTGTTCGAGATGAACCGGGACATACTAGCCCGGTGCAAATCAATGCATGCATCGGGGTTGAAGAAAGTAGCCCCCGCTCGCTGCCCTATCGTGTCACATCCGCCATGGTGTGCTCGCTGGCGCTGCGCTCCACCATCCCTCCTGCGGCCTTCCCTCTCGGTCGGAGCAACAAGGCTTCGTCCTCGGCGGCCTCCTGAGTGGCGAGTATGCCCACTGCGGGCCAGCGCACGGGGTGCACCTCGGTAAACGGGCAAGTCCGCCCGTCCGGGAGTGCGCACCAGCGCATGGTCCCATGAAGCAACTGAATCTGGACATACAGATCCCGCATCCGCCGCACGCAACCATCCCACCGGCTTTCGCGGAAGAACCGCCACAACGACTCGAATCCTACGGGGTGGCCGCCCGCAGCAATCGCGAATTGCTCGCCTTGGTTCTCCAGCCCGGGCTGAGGGTGGACGAGAGTCTCGCCCTCGCGCGCATCATGATCTCAGAAGCTGGATCGATCGCCGCCTTGTCCACCTGGCAGGCAGGAGATTTCCGCCGAATGCCGGGTGTCGGGAGAGGGAAAGCACAACTGTTGGTCGCAATCAACGAGATCGCCCGCCGGATCATGGCGGGACCCACGCAAGTCGCGCCGGTGATGCACTGCGCCGATACGATTGCTCGGCACATGATGCCCATCGCGCATGCGCTGGAGGTCGAAAAGTTCTGGGTTCTGTGCCTGGATCGAAAGGGTCGCTTGCGGAAACTCTGCGAGGTGAGCTCGGGCACGATGAGTTCCACGCTGGTCCATCCACGGGAGGTGTTCCGCACCGCTATTCGCGAAGGGTCATCGGGAGTCGTCTGTGTTCACAATCATCCCAGCGGGGTTATGCCGCATCCCGTTTTATGCCGAATGCCCGGGGCGCGCTGCTCTGAAAGTTTCCGTTGGGATGCGACATAAAACGGGGCGTCGGGCGACCCGCGAGGCATGCTCGGCGGGTGAAACTACAACCTGCTCCAGACATCGAGGGCGGACCGCGAGGTCCGCTGTCTCCGTTCATCCCGCGCTACATGGCGCTGATCCAATCCCAGGGTTACGTGCGCGGCTCGCAGCGCCATCACCTGTCGTTGCTCGAACACTTTGATGCCTGGCTCGCCCGGCGGCATCTGCCGCTCGGCCGAATCGCTGAGGAAGTAATCGCCAGTTTTCTAGACCCGATGGTGCGGGCGAAATGGGTGCACGTCAGTGCGCCGGCCACGATGCGGCGGCTGCTGACGATGTTGCGAGCCGACGGGGTGGTCGATGCGCCAGTGGTCGAGCGGACCGCCACCGATCAGGTGGTCGCGAAATACGAGCGCTTCCTCGTCGTGGAGCGGGCGCTATCGCCTGCCACCGCAGAGAGCTGGCTCGGGTTTATCCGTCGACTGCTCACCGAACAGTTTGGGAGTGGATCGATCGAGCTGGCGACGTTGACGGCGACCGACGTGATTGCGTTCGTCCAGCGGCACTCTCGGCGCTACGGATCATCTTACACGCGCAAGCTCGTCGTCGCGACCCGCTCGTTCCTTCGTTACCTGCACTACAAGGGCCTGCACTCGCGGGATCTCGCGATGGCAGTGCCGAAAGTGGCCCGGTGGAAACTGGCGGTGCTGCCGAAGCATCTGCCCGCGGATCAAGTCCAGCGCGTGCTCAAGGCGTGCAACCGCCGCACCGCGCTGGGACGGCGCAACTACGCGATCCTGCTGCTCCTCGCGCGGCTCGGCCTTCGGGCCGGCGAGGTGATCCGTCTCCAACTCGACGACATCGATTGGGAGCATGACTGCCTCTTGGTGCGCGGCAAAGCCGCGCGAATGGCGCAGCTCCCGTTGCCCGGGGACGTGGCGCGGGCAATCGCGCAATACCTCCAGCGCGATCGGCCGCGTTGTGATTGCCGTGCTCTCTTCATCCGGGATTGCGCGCCGCTCCGCGGGCTGAACCGGGCCGGCGCGATCGCTACGATCGTGCGGCGTGCCGTGAGAATCGCGGGCCTGAAGTTGGCGCGCGCGGGCGCACATCTGCTCCGGCACAGCCTCGCGACCGAGATGCTCCGTCGCGGCGCCTCGCTCGATGAGATCGGCGAAATCCTTCGGCACCGCAGTGCGGACACGACGGCGATCTATGCGAAGGTCGATCTGACTGCGCTGCGCTCGCTCGCGGTCGCGTGGCCAGGAGGTGCCAAGTGAACCCGCTCACCACCGCAGTCGAAAATTACTTGGATCTACGACGTGGGCTGGGCTTCAAGCTTCGCGAATATGGCGAGTGCCTGCACGAGTTCGTGTCGTTCCTTGCAGAGCGCGGCGCTGGCCACATCACGTGCACCTTGGCCGTCGAATACTCCTGCCGGCGCAGTTACGAGAAAGAGGTGTCGTGGGCGAGACGCCTGGGCATCATCCGCGGCTTCGCCGAATATCGCAGCGCGATTGACCCCGCGACCGAAGTCCCGCATCAGCGCTTGCTTCCGTTCCGCTCGAAACGCGCTCGTCCTTACCTCTACACGCAGGACGAGATCGCGCGGCTTCTGCGAGCAGCGCGGACGATGGTGTCGCCACATCCGCTGCGGCAGCGCACGCACTACTGCCTCTTCGGTCTGCTCGCCGTTACTGGCATGCGGCTGGGCGAAGCCCTGAGCTTGCGGCCCGAGGACGTCGATCTCAACCAAGGGATCATCACGGTGCGACGCACCAAGTTTGATAAAAACCGGTTGGTGCCGCTGCACCCCTCGACCTGCGCGGTGCTCCGGGCCTACGCGCGGCTCCGCGATAAAACCCATGCGCGGCGTGGTCGGGTGGCCGCGTTCTTCTTCGCCGCGATCCACGGGACTCGGCTGAGCAACACCAATGTGAACTTGGTCTTCCGCACGCTCTCGCGCCAGATCGGCCTGCGTAAGCCCGGGGGCGGGCCGGGACCGCGCCTGCACGACTTCCGGCACCGCTTCGCCGTGGAGTCGTTGCTCTGTTGGTATCGCAGTGGCGAGGACGTGACGCGACGAATGCCCGTCCTCTCCACCTATCTGGGCCACGGCAACGTGAGCGGCACCTACTGGTATCTGACGAACACCCCGGAGCTGATGTCGGCAGCGAGCGGGCTCCTTGAGGCTCGCTGGAAAGGAGTCGCCCGATGAAACCCGAACCCACGTTCTCGCCGCTCTGTCAGTCGTTTTTTGCGAAGCGACTGATCGCGCAGCGGCGCGCGAGCCCGCACACGGTCGCGGCCTACGCGCAGACCTTCCGGTTGCTCGTGCGCTATGCGCAAAAGCGGCTGGGAACGCCACCGTCGAAATTGGCCTTGGTCCAACTCGATGCTCCGTTCCTGGCCTCCTTCCTCGACCAACTGGAAAGCGAGCGCGCGAACGAGGCACGGAGCCGAAATGCCCGACTGGCAGCGTTGCGGTCGTTTTATCATTACGCTTCGCTGGAAGTGCCAGAGCACGCCGCGCTCATCCAGCGCGTCCTGGCGATCCCGTATAAACGGCTGTCACGACCGCTCGTCGGTTATCTCACACGCGAGGAGATCGATGCCATCCTCGCCAGCATCGACCAAAGCAGCCGTCTCGGACGGCGAAACCACACGCTCCTACTCCTCGCCGTGCAGACCGGTCTCCGGCTCTCCGAAATCACAGCGCTGCGGCGTCGCGACGTGGCCCTCGGAACCGGCGCCCACGTCCGCTGTGAAGGAAAGGGCCGGAAGGAACGATGCACTCCGCTGACCAAGCCGGTGGTGGCGGCGTTACGCGCGTGGATGCAGGAACTCAGTGGTGACGACGACCGTCACCTCTTCCCCAGTGCCAGCGGCGGCCGGCTTAGTGCGGATGCGGTCCAGCACCTCGTGAAGAAGCACACCCTAGCAGCTCGTGCGAGGTGCGCATCGTTGATAACCAAACGGGTGACACCACATGTGCTGCGACACACCGCGGCGATGGAGTTGCTCCAGGCCGGCGTCGACCGAGCGATGATCGCCATCTGGCTCGGGCACGAATCGCTCGACACCACGCAGATCTACCTGGATGCGAACCTCGCGCTCAAACAAGCCGTCCTCGCCAAGACTCATCCGGCATCGAGTCGGCCAGGCAAATACAGACCCGGCGACCGACTGCTCAGCTTCCTGAAGGAGCTGTGACCAGCACTGTTTTATGCCGCATGTCGGTGCCCGAACTCCGAGTGAAAGCTGGGCGCGGTGCGGCATAAAACGGGATGCGGCATAACGCCGGTTATACCGCATACGGCATAAGCGGCGATCCCTGCCCTAGTTCCCAGGATGTAAGGATCACTCGTACGCTGCGAGATGCTGCAGCGACTATCGACATCAGCCTCATTGACCATTTGATCATCGGTCGGCGGGAGACCGATCCGACTGCGGCAGGTTGCTACTCGTTCAGGGCGGCGGGCACCCTCTAAACGCGAGGAGTTACTTCGCACGTCAGTCGACGCAGTCCACCCGCTTCGACTGACCATCTCACCCGACACCACCATCCCCAAAGGGCGCAACGGCGTGCACGCAGCATGGACATTCATGCTCATCGCCCTGCCTTCATGCCCGTGGAGACGGGGGCAATGACTCGGGTGCTATCGCTGGTGGCGGCCTGGCATTCAGGCGCCATCTCGACGACCAGTTTCCGTTCGCCGGGCCGACTCATCATTTCCCGGGCTGCTTGAAGATCGGTCGTGTAGATCACCTGATCTTCGCGGAAACGGGAATTCGAGACGTAGGCCTGTTTCTGATTCGCCGCGGCGATCCCGGCCTCCGCCATGAGCAGAATGCCACGGTCGACGGTTTTGCCCTGGGCTGCATGGGAGGTTGACGCGTATCCGTGGTTGAACTGCCGGAACCAAGCGGGGATCTTTCGGCCGTCGTCGAGTGCGAGTCCGCCGTCGGGTGCAAAGTCCGCCACCCGGACGCGTTCCCCGTTGGTCAACTTCGCGGCCGGAAGGTTGGCGCGAATCTGTAGCGTCTCGCCCACGGCAATAACAGCCGGGCGGGCCACTCCGACCTCGAAGTGCTTTACGCGCTTGGGATCAAGTCGCAGGTTCTGGTTTTCCTCGGTCTGAACGATCAGTCCGCCATCGTCACGGCCGACGACGGCCACGGTCTCGTGTTTTCTAAAAATATCGCTGTCACGATGGAAGGTGAGCCGATCGCCGGGCTGGTAGTTATCGATCCGGCGTCGTTCCTCATTGGTCCACTTGAGGGGATAGATTGGTTCGAAGGGCCGTTCTTCTTTCCCGAGCAGTCCCTCGCGCTTCAGATGACGGCGTACCTCGGCGTTGAATGCGTGGATCTCCTTCTCGCATGTAGCGCAAAATGCTCATTTTGAACAAACTTGTCAGGGAAATTCACCTCCTGACTGTACAAAAACTTGGCGGAGAGAGGGGGATTCGAACCCCCGGTAGGCTTTTACACCTACAACGCTTTAGCAAAGCGCCGCTATCGACCACTCAGCCATCTCTCCGGTTCCAAGGACACAGAAGCATAGGACCTCCGGTGAAAGTGCAAGGGCATTTCTCACCCGCCTAAACAATGCACAAATCGCTCGCCAGAACCCTTCAATTCCGGGTTCCAGGAGAGTGGAACGTGGCGTCCGCCGGCAAAATCACCCGATCACACCAATCGCCAAAGCGTTCGTTATCTTGCCGTTCCAAGGCGTAACGCTTCAACACCGGCGCCAAGAGTCCCACGGCATCGTCCAACGTCACGCTGGGAGCAAACAGGCGGTTCAACCGGGTGCCTTGGTAGCTCGCTCCGAGGTAAAGGGCGTACTTGCCGGGGGCGCGTCCCACAAACCCGATCTCCGCCAGGTAGGGTCGCGCACAGCCGTTGGGACAGCCCGTGATGCGAAGGCTGATCGCGTCGTGCTTCAGGCCCAGTTGCTCCAGAATGGTCTCAAAGCGTTCAAGAAACTCCGGAAGCGCCCGCTCACTTTCCGCCAGCGCCAAACCGCAGGTCGGCAGGGCAACGCAGGACAGCGCGTTGAGCCGCAATCCCGACCGGACATTCTCTGAGGCCAAACCATGACGGGCCAAGATGGAGTCGATGAGCGGCTTCTTTTGGTCCGTCACTCCGGAAATGGTGAGATTCTGCGAGGGAGTCAGGCGGAAGTCGCCCTCGTGAATTCCCGCAATCTCTCGCAAGGCCGACTTCATCAGCCAGCCATCCGCATCGCGAATCCGTCCGCTGAGGATGTGGAGGCCGTAGAACCAGCTTCCGTCGGCGCAACGCTGCCATCCAAAGGGATCTTGAATGCTCGTGAACGAAAACGAACGGGGCGAGCCAAAGGCGACACCCGAGCGACGCTCCACCTCAGCGCGAAACCAAGCCAAACCCCGATCCTCGATCGTGTACTTCAATCGCGCATGTTTCCGGTTGGTGCGGTCCCCGTGATCACGTTGGGTCGTCAAGACCGCCTCACCGACTGCATTGACGTCACTCGCCTTGATGAAGCCGAGCTGGTCCGCCAATCGGGGAAAGGTCTCTTCGTTTCCGTGGCTCATTCCCAATCCTCCCCCGACCACGACGTTGTAACCCACCAGGCGATCCGATTCGACGACCGCGATGAAACCCAAATCCTGCGAGAAAATGTCCACATCGTTGGACGGAGGCAGGGCGAAACCCGTCTTGAACTTTCGCGGCAGGTAGGTTGCCCCATACATCGGTTCGATCTCCGGTTCCCCTCCCGCCACTTTCTCGTCGTCCAACCAAATCTCATGATAGGCCCGTGTTTTCGGCAGTGCGAATTCGCTCCAGGCCCGTGCGTGGTCGTACACTTCCTGCAACACAGCACTGCGCTCCGGATTGGGGGGAGCCATCACATTCCGATTCACGTCACCGCAGGCCGCGATGGAATCCAACAACACCTCGTGCATACCCTTGATGAGCGGTTTGAGGTTCCCTTTGAGGACGCCATGAAACTGAAACGTCTGCCGCGTCGTCAACCGCAAGGACTGATTGGCTACGCGATCTGCGAGCGAGTCGAGAACCAGCCACTGGGCGGGAGTACAGCGTCCACCCGGAAGTCGAACCCGCAGCATGAACGAAAACGCCTTCTCCTTGCCGGCTTTCTTGAGCGCAATTCTCAAATCCCGATCGTCCTGCAAATACAGGCCGTGAAACTTCGTCAGCTGCCCATTGTCATCGGAAATCGCGCCGGTGGATGTATCCGTCAGATCCGATGCAATTGACCCGCGGAGCAGGTGCGAGTTGGACTTGATCGTCTCGTTGGCGGCAAGCGGCTTGGGAACGGAGGGAGATTGGCTCATGGCAATGACCCTTCACCGTCGTGCAGCTACGCCGACATCGCAAGATTAATTGAGTGAATTAGGTCACTGACCTATAATAACATCTCGCGTGAGCTGATCTATCCACTCGCTCTGATCTGAATACTTGCTCTTCAAGTATTTACGCTCGCCCAATTCAAAATCGGCGGGCACAAAGCCCGGTGACATTGAACAGCCCACCAAGCTCCACCCTGCAACGCCCGGCAGGGTGGGACGGGCCCCCTGCCACACTCCGGCCGGTACCACGCACTGTGGCAGTTCGCCTCCCGCGAGGTCGGGACCGAGCCTGAAATGACGCGACTCGCCACCCGGCCAAAGCAGAAGCAGATCAACGGGATCACCCGCGTAGAAGTGCCACACTTCATCTGACCGGAGTCGATGCATGGCCGAGAACTGCGCCTGTGTGAACAACGCGTAGATGACGGTCCCCATCGGTTGCCCGCAGCCAAGATTCGCAGTCCCGGAAAAACCGATGTTCTGATCCGTCGTCCACGTCCGGCGGAAATACCCGCCCTCAAGAGGAATGGGCTCTAACCGCAGGAGTTGAACGACGGCGTCAGCATTCATGGACTTGTCTGATGCAGGTGCGGTCTACCCGCATCACCTTGTTCACGAAGATTGGCCGCAAACCAACTCCCGCGCAATTCGGTCAAAACTCAATAGCGGTAGTGCTCAGGCTTATACGGCCCGTCAACTGGAACTCCAAGGTAGGCCGCCTGGTCCTTGCTGAGTACCGTCAGCTTGGCACCGATCTTTTCCAAATGCAGACGCGCTACTTCCTCATCCAGATGCTTGGGCAGACGATAAACGCCCACCGCGTAGGTGTCGCGGTTCTTCCAGAGGTCGAGCTGAGCCAGCGTCTGGTTGGTGAACGAGGCCGACATGACAAAGGAGGGATGGCCGGTGGCACATCCCAAATTCACGAGTCGTCCTTCGGCCAGCAGATAAATGCTGCGACCGCTCGGCATGACAAACTGATCGTACTGGGGTTTGATCGTGATGCGCTTCACACCCGGAGCCCGGTAGAGACGATCTACCTGAATCTCGTTGTCGAAGTGGCCGATGTTGCAGACAATCGCCTGGTCCTTCATTTGCTGAAGGTGTTCCAGCGTGATGATATCGCGATTGCCCGTAGTCGTCACATAGAGGTCGGCGATTCCAAGCGTGCTCTCCACCGTATTGACTTCAAAGCCCTCCATGGCCGCCTGCAGGGCGTTGATCGGATCGACCTCGGTCACGATCACTCGTGCGCCAAACCCACGGAGTGAGTGGGCGGAACCTTTACCCACATCACCGTATCCGCACACGCATGCCACTTTGCCCGCGATCATGACGTCGGTGGCTCGCTTCAGGCCGTCGGCCAGGGATTCCCGGCAGCCATA
>Ga0154020_10004990_pt1 | contig 15747 bp, 20 predicted proteins | sample Klosneuvirus_201_FD_109709 | JGI IMG/M metagenome (GOLD analysis project Ga0154020, IMG submission 109709) | Active sludge microbial communities from wastewater, Klosterneuburg, Austria - Klosneuvirus_20160825_MG | ecosystem: Engineered > WWTP > Aerobic digester > Activated sludge | place...
GAGCCATCCGATATGATTATTCCGCCAAGTATTTCCGATAGCTCTTCGACCACCACCTTGTCTTCCCCAGCCGCCACCGCCTCTTCTACTGCCGCCGCGGTCGCTTACAAGCTAATCACAGGTCCTTGGCGCTTCTTCCGCGTTGTGCAGACGGGCCACAACAGCTCCTCTCACAATTTCCTTTCCATATCAAGTGTTGAGCTCTTTGGAGAGCTCTACTTATCGCGGAAATGATGTTGAATTGGAAAAACGTATTAAAGTTTTCGGACTTGGGTTCCTGGCCGCGGGGGTTTAGTAAAGCTGCTGACCCTTTTGAAATATTTTTCTTATAATAGCACATGATAAAAGTGCTTATGTTAAAATTTGGATTGTTTCTGTGCGGGCCGGACTTCGAGCGACGCAGGTGCATTTTCTGGGTCAGTCGTTGACGCGTAACATTTTTCTCTTCCGGATGCCAGTACTACCACGGCGTTGCGTTCGAAAGGCGTTGCTTCACCATGATGTATTGGCCGCGCACCTTATTACAGTACCAAACTTCCTCGTGGGAGGAGAATTCGCGAGTTTGCGATCGATCCTGGGTTGAAGAATCATCTCTGGCGGTCGGGGTACGTGTGCATGAACGCAGCTGCATCCCGGTGGGACGTGCAAATCGCTGCTATCGTCTGCTCTTGTGAAGATGCTCAAAATAACGTAGATAACAGGCAATTATGAAGAAATAACATTTCGCTTTTAGGAAGAAAAATTCCGCGCCGAGCTTTTTACACTAAAGTTACAGGTCAGATTTGGTTCCTAAGTTGTCGCGAAATTGTCTTTGCTGCCAATTCACTCCTCCTCTCCTCCAAGGCATTCTTCTTTCGCTGAAATGTCGCAGAGCTCCCACTCCAGCGGGGCGACCCATAAATCTCGCCGTGGGCATGACTCGGTGTCGCAGTCGAGCGAGGAGTCCCCCTCTCCTTCCAGTTCCAGCAGCCCCAAACCCGCCTCGCCCATCATCTCAACGACGTCCTCCTCGTCCTCCTCCTTCTCCGTCAGCGGCAGTGCTCGCGTGCCTCGAGGAAGCAGCGAGTCATTCTCGTTTTCTGGATCTTCACCTTCGCGGAGGGACGCCTTTGCCCTCGAGCTCGCGTTCGAAGTTTCCGTTCAGGTCCGACTTCCATACCACGTGTTTTCTGACGTCAGCTGATCTCCCTCAGCCGAGGCCCATATCATCTTATCCAAGAATGTCTTATTACGTGATTGATTTCGCCAGGTTGGCCCGATCCTCGCCCGAATGATGGAGGAGGAGAATGGCGTTGAGCTCGACCAACAGGACGCGTCGGACAGTCAGGTCAGCACGAACCAGTCCGTCCTTCCTTCTTCCTCTCGGCTCCAGCTCACCAAGTTTAAGATAATTATGATATTACTATTATCAAATATTAATAAAATCGGTTCTCGAAGGGCGGCTATGTTGCCACGCTTAATACAATCATCATTCATCGGCTGTACCACTTTGGCAAATATGAGGGATAAGAATCTGGAGAATCTTGTTATTGGATATTATCTAATAATAGCATCTTTTAATATTATAATAATAATCATTTTCAATTGAATTGCGGCATTGAGGTCTTAACGTTTGATTTCCTCCTCTGCAGATCGTTCAAGGGCACCTCACTGCTGAATTGGTGCCGCTCGAACTTGCTTGGCTGGTCGATTCAATCAATTGACGCGTTTGCGAATTACCTATTAAAACACAAATTGATCGTTGATACGAATGGCGACGTGGACGAGTTCCGCATCCGCCACTTTTTCTACTTTTCCGTACGATATCGCGAACCCGGGAACATATCTTTCTTCCCTCACCGCGAGTTCGCGTCATAATTTGACATTTTTGTTAGACGGCCTCGAGCCCTTCGATCTCACGAATCAAGTCGAATCGAAAGACGTGCGATTCATCCCACCAAATTGTCAACGTCCTTTTTCTTTATCCCGTTTGCTGCAGCGTCATCGTTCTTGGTGGAGGAATTGGCGGTGCGTTTACGAGCTTCTTGTTGGAGCCGTACCATCGCGACTTTGAAGTGATCCTCATTGACAACAAGGTCCCTCTTTTGTATTTTCTGCTCGCCGCAAGATCGCACTCACGCACCTCGTAGGAATTCTTCGAGGTGACTCCGAAGGTCTTACGACTTGTGACGGAGCCTGGCATCAACGAATCTGTGAATTTGTTCAAAAAGATCATGATGCCGCATCACAAGTACCTCACCCACGCCACGATTGTGAAAGGCGTCGCCAAGGAAGTACGTCTCGTCTCTTTTTCGCGGCTCAATATTCTTCAGCGTCTCCTTGACAATTCTCTCCTCTAGATCACACCTGATCAGCGCGTTATTACCGATGCGGGAACTTTCCATTTCGACTACCTCGTCATTGCCACGGGAGCTTCGTACCAGTCGAGCCTCTTAAGTGCCGCCAGCAACGATACTCAGGTTCGAATTGACTACCCTTCCTTTTTGCATTCTCTTTTCACCTTTCTCTCCCTCACAGGTTGTCTCTTCATTCCGCTTGAAGGCGATGGCGAGATCGGCTCTCCAAATCGAGAAGGCCAAATCGATTATTATCGTTGGAGGAGGCGCGGTGGGTGTCGAACTCGCTGGCGAGATTATTTATAAATACCCCATGAAGAAGATTACGATAGTCCATTCGCACGATCGCCTCATTGAACGCCTCGACTCTAGCGTCGGAAAGAAAGCGTTGAAATGGCTCGAAGAACGCGGCGTCAAGGCATCATTGCTACTTCAATCTCGCCTTATACGAGTTCTTGATTGTTTTTTTTTTCAGTGCTTATTCAACGAGCGCGCCGTGTCGATGGTGGCGCCGAATAGTCCTAATGTCCCCAGGGCCGATGGCGCCGCTGAAGTCGAGGAGACTGTCACGCTCAAACTCTCGAGTGGTGGCGAGGTCCAGGGCAACATGGTTTGTTGGTACGCTCTCTCCCTCGGATTGGCGTTTTTCCTGATAGGAGAATGACAACATTTCGCATTAGGTGTACTGGCCAGATTCCGAATACTGGATTCCTCAAGAAGCACTTCCCCAACGTCCTCGATGACAAGAAACGCATCAAGGTGCTCCCTTGACAATCGATTCGCTTCCCTTGCACTTCTCTCATTTCGCTTTCATTTCAGGTCAATCAATATTTTCAAGTCGAAGGGTTCTCCAATATCTTTGCGATTGGCGATGTGACCTCATTCGACGAGGAGAAGCGCGGCAGTCGAGCTCACAATCACGCCAGGCTCCTCGTCCCCAACTTGCGCAGCGTCTACAAAGGCAAGAAGCCGGACAAAGCTTATGAGGTAGCCGTTAATAGAGGCGACTCTTATTGACCTCGCTCACTATCATTTTCTTAGGCGGTCTCGAAGGTGTCCCACATGTTAATCAGCCTCGGGCCTAAGAACGCCTTGGCCATCATGAACTCCAAGGTCGTTCACGATGGCAAGCTGCCTGCTAAAGCCAAAGAGGCCTTCTTCAAGTTCTTAATGAAGGTTCGCTCTCCTCTTCATCAATTGTTTGATTACGAATCGTGAGTTTGCTGAATTTGGTCCTAGGTCATGTTGTCCGTTGGAGGCTCTGGTGAGGACGCTCGCATCTTCGATTCTGCTCGTGTCCATCTTACCCTCATCAACCCCAAGGAGGTTAAGCACAGCGTACTCCTCTCCTTATGCCTCCCCCTTAATGATGTATTCTTACGAAGATTCTCTCAGATAACCGTCCTCGGCGGGGAGAAGAAGAAACTCCCTCTTATGTACAAGTTGCTCGTTTCGTTGAAGCATGCAGGCATCAATGCCACCTGCGCTCTCCCCAAGAACGAGAAATTGAAGGCACCATCATCTTTTTCGTTTGGTACTTTTGTAAATTGATATATCGTCGATTAGCAATTCAAAAAGGGGGAGGGCGACAGCACTTACCAGATGACCGTCGACGTGACGGACAAGTTTACGACAAAGAACTTCGACGTATCTCGCCCGTCTACGGTCTCTCCAATTATTGAAGGTGATTTCTCCCTCCATTGGGATTCTATTTAGAAGGATATTCCGTCACTTTGTTTTCCAGAGTCGAACGTGACGGTGATGCTCCTCGAGGCGCCGTTCACTCAAGACCTCAAGCTGTTTGAGGCGCTCGAATCTTCCCGTGCGAAAGGACAGGTCCACCCTCTTTCTCGAAGCTCCACAGAATCCTTCTCTCCTAACTTGCTACTTCAGACGCTGATCCTCGTCCAACCCAGCTTCACGCTGTCCCTTCCGGATAAGCACAAAGATATTACCGAGGCCCAATTGAAAATCGTCGATATTGCCAATCGCGTCTTCGCGAAAGTTATCTCCGTCAGTTTCGGCGGTGCTTTCCTCTCTCCTCTTCATTGTCATTCGTTTCTCACTCTACTCTGGGTAGGCATTTTTGATTGGTTGGTTTTGTTCAATCCCGAGCTCAGCGCATCCAAGATCTTTTACTATCCTTTTGGCGACAAGGAGATCACATGGGTCAGCCTGTCCGACATGGTTGAGGCTATTGCCATCCTCAGCTGTTACCCTGAGAGGTCCGCTTACGAAGGATTCACTAATGTTGGAAGAAGGGCTCACATTGTCCCCTCAGGTTCGCGCAGACTAGCTTCGTGTTGACTGGCTCGACGACCGTATCAGCTGGTGATATTGCCGCGATTCTCACGGAGATTGGTACCAAACTTCCCCTTCCTTATTAGAGAATTCCATTTATTCATTCTTGTTCCAACCAGCGGACGATGCGACGGAGGTAATGATCCCCGAACCCAAAGAGATCATTGAGATGTTGCAAGGAACGGCGATTGGCCCACTTGCCGGCCTCCTGTTGAACGCCGTGCGTCTTCCCTCCATCGCCTTGTGGATGAAACATATCTCATCATATCCGGGTTAGATCATGAATTCGACAACGAAGCCGACGGACGATTGCGAGGTCATTCTGCGGAGGAAGCCGACGACTGTGCGCGAGTTCTTTGAGCAGAACGCGCACCTCTTTGTCTAAAAGAAGGCCTGGGAATCTCTCTCGCGACAAGTCAAAGCCGCGCACCGACAGCGAACACGCTAGCGCCAATGGCAGCGTTAGCAAACTGAACTTTTTCTTGATCTGGGTGTAAATGTTTGAATCTATCGAAAACAAACACAATCGTATTATTATTGACGAGGTTTGGAGAGAAATTTCCGAGTCATCGATTACGGAGTTGGAATGATTGTCTCGTAATTTTGGGTTTCGCAACAGTGACCCGCACTTCCACATGACCGATGGGCATCTATTAATAATGAACTTTTTTTATTATTCTTTATTATTAATATTGTTTAGGTTTTACTCAAAGGAATTCGCGGACTCGGCAAACGCCCTAATATGAACCATCACGATTGAAGGAAGCTGAACTTCGACCCTCGGCGTCTCCCCCGGAGGCCATTTGCATGCCAAGGTGTCGGAAATACGAAGAGAGATCTAAGATTGCTTTGATATTACGTGCGCCTTCGTAGCAGAGGGACACGCGTGCTCCGAAAAGATCTCCCTGTCCGGAAATTCTCGCTGAATGCGGCATCCCAGCCCCTTTGGGAAAGCGACGTTCAGATGTTCCGTCCGTCAGCGGTGAAAAGTCACTCGTTATTGAGGTTCGTGGCATTCTCGGGGGCAAGGCCCTTCGGTTCTAGCCATTACCCTATCCCGAGCCCATCTCGACAGGGCACCCCATGTGTGGCCGCACAGTTTGTTTTCAATGCGGCCGGTGGTACTTCTGCCCTTGCAAGGAGCACCTCAGCAAGGGAACGTGCCGTGCCGTCGAGCAGAAGGTCATGTCTACGCTCCGACAGGAGCAGCGCTGCAGTTGCCACATTGAGTCGATTGAGAAACACAACTTTCTCGCGCCTCCTATCATCCAGACCAGCGGCAAGGCCAAGAGCCTCAGCGCGAAATGGTGACGACAAGTGACCTAACTCCTGTCCAAGGCTCCCCTGCAGTCGAGCAGCCCGCGCTGAATTCTGTGCCTGCGGCCATCTGGCCCAGATCAATAATTCGATACATTGTGAAATGGTTCAAATAAGAATATTTGCAACTTCAAATAAAGTAGAATTTCGAAACGAAATTGCGAGCGCGCCCCGAGGAATCGAGAAATTTCGGGATGGAGCGCGAGCCTGTGAGGCTGAGCCGCTCGCTCCAGGAGGCACGAGATTTTCGTAGCCCGCTAAATTGTCAAAGTCACAGAGTATCTGAGATACCGCACATTTTTGGTTCGTTCTGCTCGGGCGTGAAGCTCTCAGGGCCCGGCACCCCGGAATCCGTCGGTAACTCGGGGAGATCAGGGTGCCGCGTGGTGTTGTTTAAAATATTCGTTTCATTAATAACGTACAATGATATTAATACTCCGCTCCTATACTCAGGCCAATCCCTTCTTTCCTTCGCGTTGGTGATCTCGCTGCTCTAGATTCCTGTGGTGTTGGTCTTTCGTAGTAGTAACTATTTTCTTGTTCCTCTCAGAACACGCGATAGGAACTTGAACAGTATATCAATATATACTCGTACTGGCAGCATTTCGCGATTTAAGGGTCCAAGAAAGACGTTTTCGATGTTGTCTTTTGTTTGTCTCCGCGGCGCTCCGTGCTCTGGTCGCCCTTGGCCTCGCTTTGCTCGCGGTGTCTGCCAATCATGCGGGTCCCCAGTTCATGATAAATAGAGTCTGTTTCGTATTCAATCAATTCATGGACTCAGATCGACATCTTGACGTGAAATCTTTGCGGTCGCGTCGTCGAGACCGGACCCTGAGGTCGTCGTTTCATCCTCGAGCTCCCTTCTGGGTCGCTGCGTCTTTCTGCTTTTCTTTCAGCGCGACCACCGGTAGTATTTATTGAAAATCATGAAAGGAGTATTTTCTATGAATATTAATCCATGAATACTCGAAACAGGCGGCCAATACCAACTTTTAATTCATAGACGGCGATTTCAAAGGAAAGCAACGACCTCGACGATGGACAACCCCTGTGTACGCCTTGAATAGTGGAAAGGAGCATCGATATTCAATTTTAACATCATTTGTATTAGGCAATTCAAATCGGTCAACCTGAGGTCACAGAAGCGGATCTATCTATCCTCTCGGCTTCAGTTGATCTCTGTCGCCTTGATTCCCGACCTCTAGTCCCTCGGTCAGTGGAAATGAATGACTTAGAGAGAATTCCTGAGAATAGCGACTACCACATCGTCACCGACGAGGAGTTGAAGCGATTTCTGCAGTGGTGCGATGCTCAGTATCAGGATGTCCTCGTTGTCTCTAAGGGGGAGGAGACGACGACTCCATTCGTCGGTACTTCGGTTTTGCCTCTTTCGATCTTTCTCATGAGCTAATCAAGGAATCGTCCACGTATAGACGAACCCGCGATCATCAATACGAGCGAAAGTGATAAAAAGGAAGGCGTCTCGTTGTCTGACTCTTGGGTATTGGTTCCTGACAGCGACCCCGAAGCCTCAATCTATGTCGGCTCCCATCCAGGTTACTTCTATTCTGCCTTTGGGCTGAATTAGCATTCTCATCAATCTTTGACAGAGCTTCAACAACGAAAGCCTCGATGGACATCGTTTGGAGTTCGAAAAGAACTAGCATGGATGATGGACGTTGCGAAAGAACATTTCACCAAACGCAACATGATTGTTTGCACAGTCTCCACCGTCCAGTCCATCATTAAGCTACTTGCTTCGTACAATCCCACTGAGCTCTCGATTGTCAACATCTTTTGTATGCTGATTTCTTCTCGCAAAGACCATCAGGGGCCCATCAGTTGACTGGCATCCTCGGAATTCTCTTCCCCCACGTGGCGCTTTCGTCTGGTCAGACCGTGGCCCTTTTCGTGGCGTCAGCGTTGGCCTCCCCACTCCCCTTCATTGTCATAGTACGCTCTCCTTTTTTACGAACACAAACATGGCATTCTTAGAATTGTTATGTTAGACAACAGCTGGCATCTTCGTGTCGGCTGCAGTATTCCACACATACCAAGTTGCAAAGGTAACGACAGAGATCGTGGCCGCCAAGGTTCATCAGCCCAAGGAAAAGCAGCTGGAAGAAAAGAAGTAACCTGCTCTCTCCCATCATGAGCTCTTCGAACAGGCAGCGACCATATGGAGACCTTCCCGAAGACAATCCTATTGATTGACGATACAGATAGTCATATGTAAGCATCTAGATTGGGGTTTTACGAGATGCTTAGATGTCGTCGCGTTGCTCACGGAGCTTCATGAGTGCCATAAATTCGAGGAAGTCAATATGTCCATTGTTGTCCTCGTCGACGAGTTTGATGAGATCTTGAACCTATCACAACAGAATCAGGCTTTTCATAATATTGAAAGGTCAGGGCTATTATGGGTCGCGGGTACGTCCGAAAGGTCCATCTCGTAGCCCTCCTTCTGGAAGGCGTGCTGGAGCTCGACCCCGTCGATCATTCCGTTTCCATCGAGATCGTACTGATAGAAGGTCTACAAGATGACAACATGAGACTTCGGCTGGGTAATAGACAGGTGACTCGTTCCACCTTGCGGAGATCTGTGATTTGGGAGATAATGCCGTCCGCGTGGCCAGACTCGGCGATAACGTGGTAGCAATAGAACTCCGTACGACCCACCGAAAAGTCCGCTAGATTCAAAATGTGATTGAGATGGCACAAAATGAAGCCGAAAAGACAGGAGTGAAGTACGCTTAAGCTCGTGCCGGCCGCTACTTCGGAGGAAGCCAATGTTCTGCTTGGCGACGGCGCCAGCACCGACAGCAGAGTTCATTTCCGAGATGATCTCCTTTGCCTGGTCCATGGTGCAGCCTAGTACGAAATATGTCAACTTCAACTTGAGACAATACCATGACCCGATGGAGGAGGCAAGGCGATTGGGAGAAAATATTCCTCGAGGAGACTCGAGGTCGCGAGATCAACCCAAACACCTTTTGTCAAATGAATCCACTATTCTGATTTCAAGCCATTTCAATTTGAGGGATTTCTTGCCCGATTTTTCAGCGAGAATACATCGACGTTCGCGCAATGACCTTTCGCAGAGGGGCGCAACGGCCACATCCTCCATTCCAACACGACATTCGTCAAATATCAGATACAAAATATTAACAATAACAAGGTATGCAAACCTCAGAGCCAGAAAAAAGGAGCGACAGGAGGAACTGAAGCGAAGATTGCAGATTTGGGAGAAGTTAGGTTGGCGCTGCCCATGGAGCCCACCATCGAAGGTCAATTCATATCATCAATTTTCAATTGGACGAAAACAGGGCAACGAGGGGGAGTATTAAGGTAAAATCGTGAGGACGTTGGGGAAGGTGAAGGGGCACTGATCAAGACGTAGTCACGAGGTTCACTCCCATAGCATCCCATCCCAGAACATAGGATCGAATAAATATGAGAAATGGAAATCGGTTAACGCTGGTACGAACCTCCCTGTGAGTTCCTGGCGTAGTAGGAGCACAGCTCGGCGAGCGAGATGCGACCGTCGCCGTTGCTGTCAATCGCTTTGAAGAGCTCCACCGACGCCGCGGACATCCAGATAAAGTGAGAAGAACTAATGACTCTCAGACTACTCAGGACGACTTTGTAGTCAGTGAGGGAGTCGATTTTGAATATTTCTCCTCGATCAAAGATTTCTCGAGCGCGTGGCGTTGAGGAATCTTTGAGCGACTCCTTCGAGGAGGCGGTCCAGGGTGCAGGAAATTGCTCGAGCCACTTTTGTTTCGAATGTTCCAGGGGAGCTCCTTCGGTAAGATTGCAGTTTTGTGTTGTATTATGTGGACATGTATTCAACATTTATTAAATTCATTTGCTTCATCGCGAGCGATCCGCTGGCCTCCTCGCGGGACTTTGCTCTTCGCCTCTCCTCCGCGATTCCCCCCTCTTCAATTTCAATCCCATTTTCGAGAAAACTCTCACAATGAAATTGTCACTTGAAATCATCTCGTGGGCGTTTGAGGCCTCTGCGATTGCTCGCCTTTGACGAGGCTCTCGAGCTTCTCGACGTTCATACTCGCTCGAGGTTGCCGAGCCATTCCTTTCTTCTTTTCTGAATAGTTCTCATGAAATCGATAAAAAACACGGTATTATTTTATTATGACCTGGTAGCATCGGTGTTGATTGAGTCCTTATTTCAGGTGGCTATGGCCAGTGGGCTTCGGCGGTACTCTCGTTTTTCTTCGAGTTGCTTTTCAAAGATCCTCTCTTTCGCAAGGATAGAAAACGCGTAACTATGCTGATCTTTCGAGACCATGTTCTTAATGTATTTATAGGGACCCACCGCGATGGCGTCGGCCGTCCCTGTACCCTCGTGCGTTCTTTCTTCTTATTTACCTACTTCGTTGATTCCCCTACCCTTTTATTTGGTTTATCCATCTGACCTTTTCGTCTCCTTTTTTTTCTTGCTCATTTTACTTTTATCTAGGACCCCTGTCGTGGTCACGCCGGTGACCCTTTCCTTGGACACCCTCAACTGTGCGCCTATATTCAGTTGGGCCCATTGCGCCTTCTCATGTATTGTGGCTCAGGATTGTTTGTCAATTGTAGCGGATGCAATTCTCACTCAGCAATTTTACTTGATTGATGTGGAAACGGCTCTCGACTACAGCCTCGCCTCGCATCTCCCCGTTGAGGTTCGCCTCCTCATTTAAATCGGCATTCACTCCTCCTTGCAAATCGTTTTCTTACCTTGTAATTCTTGTAGATTGCCATTGTTGCTTTCACATTGAGCAAAGGTGTTACTTCCGAGTTCCACAAATTCGTTGACCCTGGAGCCATTCCGCCTCCGTACGGTTTCTCTCCATGATGCCACTGAGCCCCCGTCCCTCACTTTGTCGCTTCCAGGCACATTGCGGGTGTTTTGGGAAAGGCAAATGTCAATGGATTGCCCGTGACTCGCTTCGAGCTGAGCGAGAAGAACTACACCACACTCTGGAAAGAGATTTGTGAGTTCATCGGGTTTCGCGAGGGTTCCACCAAAACATTGCCCTGCCTTTTCGCCGCGGTACGCACTCCGTTTGTGTGTTTCTGTTTTCATATCATGTGGATGACCTGTTTTTGCAGTCGCAATCGGTGGCGAACAATAGTTTGAGGTGGCTCGCGAAAAAGATTGGTACCTCTCTCCTTTTGCTTTGCCCTCGATTGTTTCCATTCAAATCTTTTTGTACTCATGTAGGCCACCAAGATCAAGTCATTTGCTCCGTGGAAGGAGCGAACGTTCTTCTCGAGGCCCTCATCAAGCGAGCGAACAAACCCAACCCGCACTCCCAAGCGCTCTCAATCCTCAATGCTTTCTCCCGTGCGTCTCTTTTCATTGGTTTCGTAGCAGCCTTGCGCTCGTTCGCTCATTTGGTTGCCGCAGGGAACGATATGAAAACGCCAAAATGCAAACATCACGTCAAAATCGAGGGCGAGCGATCGACTGAGCTCGCGCGTCAAGGGTACCACTCCTTCCCCACCTTATTTTCTTCGTGTCTTATGGTTGGTTCGATAGATTTCGCCTCCAGTGCGCATTGGCGAACGTTCGATGGCTCCTTGCCGCGCTACGGGATTGCGCTGCGAATAACAGGCCTTTGTAGATTGTCTGTATTCATCTGGATATTGCTGATTGATTGCCGAGCCAACTCAATATATAAAATCCTCCTCGGTTCCGTTTATCGTGTACATTACTGGAGGTCATTGCTTTATTTTGAAGCCTTCGGGGAACTTGGTGCCCTCGACATTGGCTCCCTTGAAAATGCACTCGTCTAGCTTCGTCTCCGAGAAATCAACCTCGCGAAGGTCGGCATCAGAGAAATTCACCTAGAAAGAACATCAACATGGGGAAGTGCACAGCGGTCATATCGTTGAGTGAAACGGACCTTCTTCAACGTGTGGGGGAACTTGGCGCCAACTAGCTTAGTACGAGAGAAGTCGGCACCGTCAATCACAGTCGATCGCAAGTGCAAATGGGAGAGGTCGCAATCGGACAGATTCGCCATCTTGAGCGATCGAGGTGGTTTGATTCCGCTCAGTATCGACTTTCGCAAGTTGACATGATCCATATCCGAGTCCGTGAAATCGAAACCGGTGAGGTCCCTTTCACTTAGATCGAGCTCGGAGAGCTTCAGACCTCGAAGGACCTTGGGGAAGAGCGTGCCTTTGATCTTGGTGCGGTGAAAGTCGGCGCCTTCGAGGATCTTGTCACTAAAGTCCAATCCAGAGATATCGGTCTTAGCGAGATTGACGCGCACTAGTGACCGCGGAAGCTTCGTTCCAGTAAGAATGGCATGCGAGAGATGCGCATCAGTAAGGTCCACATGACTCAAATCCATTCCGCTCAGGTCGCAGTCAGCAAAGTTTACACCTTGAAGGCCCATGGGGAGCTTGGTGTTGACAAGCTTGGCCCTTGTAAGGTTCGCGCACACGATGACATTCGACGAGAGGTCCATGTCGCTCAGATCGCATTCACTCATGTCCGCACAAGATATATCGCGAGGAAGCTTCGTAGCAACGAGAGAGGCGCCATTCATAAATACCGTCGTGAAGAAGGTAGGCGCGCGCTTCTCAAAGACAGAATGCGAGAAGTCCATTCCGTTGAGCTGGCACTTGGTGAAGATGACCCCCTTGAGGACCTGGAAAACAAACATCAACTGCAATACAAAGAGTAAGAAAGAGGGAAAGTCGCACTTTGGGAAGCTTAGTATTGCTGAGGAAAGCACGGGAGAGGTCGGCACCGTCCATGATGCAATTGGTGAAGTCCAGTCAAATCACATCCCGACAGTTTCACATCGCGCATTATCTTAGGAAACTTCACCCCAGTCAACTTCGCCTCGCTGAAGTCACAATCATCGACTTCGGAATTGGTTAAGTCCAATCCAGACAAATCGCAACCGACGAGCGCAGAGAACTTGAGCGATCTTGGGAGCTTGGCACCAATGAGTTTCACGTTGATGAAGTCGCATCGTTCGAGGTTCATCTGAGTGAGGTCGCAATAGGACAGATCAACATTGTTGAGCAAGCGAGGGATCTTGGCGCCTTTCAGAATGGTGGCGCTGAGGTCCTGGCCATTGAGGTTGTGGTGCGACAGGTCCCTATTGGTCATGTCGGACTGGTGATGCGACCGATGAGACAAGCGCAACAAGGCATTGGTATTGGGGTTTTGTGGAGAAGAAAAAGAGGAGGAGGAGGAGGGATGAGGAGGAGGAGGGACTAGACTGGCATCAAATTGAGGAGCTCCGCTCTGGGAGAAATCGGACTTTGAAGGAGGGGCATGGTGAGGAGTTGAGGTCGAGGTGGCAATGATGGAGGGCGGGGTCTTCGGGAGCTCGTCCACGAGTTCATCGAGACGCCAGAAGATCAACTCTGAGCGAGCAAGCGCGATTTGGAGAGGATCTTGTAAGACCGCGAGGGCATTATACCTAATCAACAAGCATCTTCATCATGATGCAACCAAGACTTAGCAAGAAAGAACTGCGAATGCATAAAATACATGTAATGAAGAGAAAATCAACAATTTGGACCCCATAAGCCTGGCGAGGACAATGGTGAAGGCCAAGGGGTGTCGGTCGAGGACGATGGCGCCTTCGCGGTCGCGGTGGAGTTTGACATGGCCAGAGAAGAGCTGCGCCAGTGAGCTCCGTGGATACTTATTCAACGTGGCTAGCATGATAATCAATGAGAATGATGCTACGATGCTGCAGGAGCACACATTATTCGTTCATGAAAAAGTGGATTGGGGAGGTCGAGGAGAAGGTCGAGGTCGACGAAATCCTCGACATGAACTCCTTTTCGTCCCCTCCTTCCTTTCAACATGATTATGAATATTATTTAAAATTATCGAAATTTGCAAAAATTCTGCAAAAAGGGGACTATACGACGCGGAGTAGGGGGAGGGACCATGAGTGGCGGCGAAGCGCTGTCCGCAAACATTCAGCACGAGCAGCTCCTCGACACTCGGGTTCGCTTGGGCCGCCTTGGCCTTCACCGCCTCCAGAGATTCATATCTAACACAGGATTAAAGTTAGAATCATTCGGGGATTCTTTGGAGGTCTGTGGGCTCAATGAGGCCATGAGGAGAGGGAAGAAGAGAGCGCACGGCTGCATAGCCTTCGAGGATTCACTGAGAACGAGATTGCTACGTGTCGAGTTATGCCAATGGAGTGATAAGCGTGCGAAGATGATTGAGGTCAGTGGGGTTTCCTTAGCAGCCAGCACAGATGGAGAACTGAAGACCATTATTCGTGAAGGTCCCCCTAGACAGTCTTCATATCGTCATCGAGCCCGGGCGTATGGCTTCCACAGGGCTTCAAGTTGCTATTCTCACATGTTATGTAGTCTCCGTGATATTACTAATCAATATATTATCGCTCTCTTCGACGCTTGGCCTCATAGCCTGCGTGCTGCCGCTCCTCTACCTCTTCGTTCGGAAGGTGCTCGCCATCCCTGTTCTTGTCCCACCTCGCTTTAGCGAGTATCAAGCCGAGGACCTCAACTCGAACCATCCGCTCGCCCCAGTTACGATATTCTATGCGGGTAATGGAGCGAGTATCGAACAAGCGGCGCTCTACTCTGGCGGCAAGAAGGTGTGCGGCGCCTCGGTCCTCAACTCGCCGACGTTGCTCTACCACGTCTTCGACGAGACCCCACATTGCGATCCGATCGAGATAGAGCGCGACCCTGACCGCGTGCCCCTCGTTTGGAAATATTCTGTTTTGCAAATGAAGATAGGACGCTATTGGCGTGGCATGGAGGAGGCGAGAGACTACCGAGCTCCCTACCTCAACTTTGGCCGAGCCAATCTCGCCCAAGCTGACGACGTGTGCGCCAATCCCTCTTCCGTTGCTATTCCCTCAACTTCTTCCTCAACTACCATTGAAAATCGTTAACACTATTATATTCTCTTTTTATGATGAGTTTTAACGAGGATCGTTTTCAATAGAGCCAACCACCGAGCCATGTTAGAGGCGGCCTTGTTTTCCTTCCCACCATCGTCCTCATCTTCATCACCGAGTCGCCCAATCATCCTTGCGGGATGTAGTCGTGGAGCTGCCACAACTTTAGTGAGCGTCTTGAGAATCTATCATGAGAAACCGGAGCTTCTTGCGCGCGTGAAAGGGGTCGTCCTCGAGGCGCCCTTCGCTGATCTCCCTGCAACGGTCAAGTTCCGGTATGGAATACTGTCACCGATTGTCATGAAGGGTTTAGAGATCCTTACCAACTATAAGTTCGGAGGATATCCTTCTCCCCTCGAGCATGCCGAAAAGTACAAATGGCCGACGCACATCCCCGTGATGATCATCCGCTCCAAAGCGGACGAGATCGTTCCTCCCGAGGGCACCAAACAGCTCATCGATGCGCTGAGAGACAATCGAAATAATTCAGGCATATCTCTAATGGAGGTCCTCTTGGCGAGATCGTGTCACTCCTCAATGGCGATTGACGACGATTCGGATGTGCAACTTTACAAACAATCGATGGCCGAATTCCTCCGCTTGGCCCTTTTCCGGGATTACCCCGACCTCTTTTCCCATTGAATTGGCTTATAGGTTGGCCTTTCTGGTTGAATGATTTAAATTGTTAAGTACCCTCTTTCTATTTTCTTTGCATCTACCAATATACAACGTTATCTGCAGGGGGGGGGGGGAGTCCATCTTGAGGGCCTACTTTGTTGCCACCCGACTGGGAGGCCGAACACACGTTTTCTAATTCCCTCCAACGAAAGCAAAAAAAAAAAAAAAAAAAGATAAAACAAAAA
>Ga0154020_10004991_pt1 | contig 15747 bp, 13 predicted proteins | sample Klosneuvirus_201_FD_109709 | JGI IMG/M metagenome (GOLD analysis project Ga0154020, IMG submission 109709) | Active sludge microbial communities from wastewater, Klosterneuburg, Austria - Klosneuvirus_20160825_MG | ecosystem: Engineered > WWTP > Aerobic digester > Activated sludge | place...
CATTGTTCTTTGAAAACGATACGAAAGAATATTTTTTTGATTTTTCTGGGACAAAAGGCGTAACTGTTGACATCAATAGACTTGTTTGTCCCAAAGCTTGTCCCAAAGCTGTCCCAAAGCTGTCCCAAGGCTGTCCCAGAGCTTGTTGAGTTGGACAAGGCGGGGGTTCATAGCTCCGTTAGGAGCGAAATGTTTGTAGCAACCGCCAGCAATATAAAACCCCGGAGCTCCGTTAGGAGCGACAATGGCTTGTCGGCGGTGACAGCCACGAATTCACGAATAGGAAAGTACCCAGTCGCTGCCGCTCCTGGTTCTGATTAGATCTTTGCGGTCTTTGCGTTTAAACAGAAGAGAAAAACGCAAAGTTCGCAAAGAAACGAAGACGCAAAGTTCGCAAAGGAAGAGGCTCGGACCGTGTTTGTATGTCTGATGTTGTAGGAAGTGCTCGGAGCACCGTTAGGAGCGGCAAGAGCGGAGAACTGAGGTTTCTTTCTCAGTTCTCCGCTCTCTCAGGGCTCAGTTCTCCGTTTACTTCGAGACCGGGTTGCCGTCGGTATCGAGCAGGGTTATCGGCATATTCAGCTCTTTGAGCTTCGGCTCGATAACGGAGCGGTCACCGACGATGACGATCGCCATCTTCGAAGGATCGAGGTACTTGTTCGAGACGCGTTCGACGTCTTTGAGCGAAACCGCACCGACCTTCTTGATGTAATCGTTGAAGTAGGTGTCGGGCAGGCCATAGGTGACAAGAGCAGAAAGCTGGCTCGAGATCGCCCCAACGGTCTCAAAACCGCTCGGGAAACGCTGGATCAGCTTCTGCCGGTTGATGTCGAGGTCACGTGCCGTTATGGGTATCGATCCGCGCATACCGTCGATCTCCTTGATGAACTCCTGGACCGCTTCTTTGGTCGAAACGATCTGGATCTCGCCGGAGGCGACGAACGGGCCTGCGGCGCGCATCGTCGAGAAACGACTGTACGCACCGTATGTGTAGCCCTTATCTTCGCGGAGGTTCTGGAAGAGCCGTCCGGTCATACCGCCGCCGAGGATCGAGTTGATGATCTGCACGGGATAATAGTCCGGATCGGTGCGCGAGATGCCGACCTCGCCGATCATTACGGACGACTGCGTCGCACCCGGCTTATCGACGAGATAGATGCCCGGCTCGGCCGACATCTTCTGGTCGGCAACCTTCACGGCGTTGACCTGGCCTGCTTTCCAACCGGCGAATGCCTTCTCAAGCTGCGGTTTGACCGAAGCAAGCGTAACATCGCCGACGACGATAAGCGTCGCGTTATTCGGCTTATAATTCGCTGAATAGAACGCGGCGAGATCGTCTCGCGTAAGGCCCTTGATCGACTCCTCACTGCCGCCGAGTTCGCGTCCGTAGAGTTGACCGCCATAAACGACCTTGTTGAATGCACGGTTCGCGATCGACTGTGAGTCCGCCTTTCTTTGGAGGAAATTCCCCATCATACGGCGTTTCATCGTGTCGAAATCACCCTGCGGGAAAGCCGCGTTGGCGATAACGTCGGTGTAGATGCTCAAGGCCTGCGGCAAGTTCTTCGTCAAGGTCGTCAACGAGACGTTCGACGAATCCCAATTGGCATTCGCACCGACCGATGCTCCGATCGATTGAAGCTCATTCGAGATCTGAAGGGCCGTACGCGACTTCGTGCCTTGGTTGAGCATCGATGCTGCCATCGAGGCGGCGCCGGATTTCGTAGGATCTTCGGCAGACGCGCCGCCGTCAACGACGAGATTCATCGAGACGATCGGCAGTTCGTGATGCTGCACGACCCAGACGTTCAGGCCGTTCGAGAGCTTCGACTTTTCGATCGCCGGCAGCGTGAACTTCGGATCTGTGGCACCTTTCGGGAGTGCAGCGTCCTGCTTTGCGATCAAGGCGAGGTCTTTCTTCTTCGTCTCGGTCGATGTCGGCTTATCGGCAGGTGCCGGCGGAGGCGGCTGCTTGGCAGGAACGTATGTCATCACGACGCGGTTCTTCGTCAAGTATTCGTCGGCGACGCGTTTGACGTCGGCAGGCGTTACATTCGAATAGCGGTCGAGATCCTTTTGGAAGTAATTCGGCGTGTTCAGATAGCCCGAATAATCGGCGAGCTGAGCACTCTTGCCGAGCACCGTCTGAAGGCCGTAGATCGCACTTGCCTCGCGAGCGGCGACCGCACGTTTCACTTCGTCGGCCGTAACGCCGTCCTTCTGGATCCTTTCGATCTCGGCGTTAACGATCGCCTCGATCTCATCGAGGGATTTGCCCGGACGTGCCGTGGCGTTGATCTGGAATTGGCCGCCGATCTCGCTCGCTGAGTTGAATGCAAAGATCGACTGCGTGAGTTCCTTGCCGTAAACGAGTTCGCTCTGAAGGCGTGAACCGCGTCCTGACGAAAGAATGCTCGAAAGGATATCGAGCGGAGCCTCGTCCTTGTGATACATACGAACGCCGGGCCACGTGATCGCCCTGCGTTCGAGCCTTGCGAAAGGATCCTCGTACTGCTGGCGGATGGTTTCCTTGAGCTGCGGCATCGGCGGATTCGGCCGATCGATCGGTTTGCCCGCTTCAAAGACGCCGAAGTATTTCTCGATCCAAACGCGAGCCTGCTTCTCGTCAAAATCACCTGCGAGCACAAGCACCGTGTTATTCGGCACGTAATATTGGTTGAAGAAGGATTTGATGTCATCAAGCGATGCGGCAGAAAGATCTGCCATCGAGCCGATGACCGAGTGATGATAAGGATGATCGACAGGATAGATGAGCTCATCGATGCGTTCGCTCATCGTGCCGTACGGCACGTTGTCCACGCGGAAACGGCGTTCGTTCTTCACCACATCCCGCTGGTTGTCAAGCTTTGCCTGATCCATTGCGGGAAGAAGATTGCCGAAGCGGTCGGCCTCAAGATAAAGCACGCGTTCGAGAAAGTTCGACGGTATGACCTCGAAATACCATGTGCGATCCTCGTTGGTCGTGCCGTTGACGTTGCCGCCGAGTTCATCGACCGCTCGCCAGCCGTCAACATAGTTCTTCGAACCCTGAAACATCATATGTTCGAAGAGATGGGCAAATCCCGTGCGGTGTTCGGCCTCGTTCTTCGAGCCAACGTGATACCACATATTTACGGCGACCACGGGCGTTGAACGGTCCTGATGAAGAATGACGGTCAGGCCGTTCTTCAGCTTATATTCTTTAACGTTGATCGGCGGGAGCTTGATGTCCTGCGCGAATAGCCCAAGCGGCAAAAGCATGACCGCAAAGGCGAGGAAGATTGCGAATTTCGGGGTTCTCATAGTAAGAATCGATCCTTATGTGATTTTTCTTGGCTGATATCAATGACTTTACGCCCGTTCTGCCAAGGCGCGCAAAAACGGGCGACGTGAATTCTCGATCGTGAATGGTTTTACGCTTCGGGCGGGCGGGAAGTTTCAACCTTGGCGAGGGCCGCGACCTTCTCGCGCTTTGAAATGACGACGCCGCCGGGCTTTTCCACTGTGACGGCGAACATCGACGGATTCTTTGCAGCAAGCTTTGCGTCGATCGGGAGAAAGACGGTGCCGTCGGACGTGATATTGAACGTCCCGCCGTCGATCGGAGTCTTGTCGCCCTGGTTCTCCTCGAAGATCCAAAGCTGATAGGTAGATGCGTCAGCATCGTTCTTCGGCAGACCGCGGAGCATCACATACCCCTTCTGCTGCCTATCGCTCCAGACGACATCGCCTGAGACGTTGGCCATCTCGCCGGTCTTCGCCGCAGGGGCCCATTTTGCGACTGTCATTCCGGGCTCGGCCATCATTTTGTCATGAGCTTCGGCAGGCGTCATCGGGGTTGGCGTGGCAGTCGGCGGCGGATTTCTTGCGATCTCGGCCACGCCGAACCGCGTCATCGAAAGATTGATCCCGAGTGCGAGAACGGCGGCCGCAGCAACGGCCCAGCCAAGCCATGAGAATAGAGGCGTCCGGCGACCGACTGTTCTTACCGGCTCAGGTACCGCGTCCGCAGCGTTCCCTACGACGATCTCAGACGCATCGGCAGCTATTTTGGAGCGAAGATGGCCCGGCAGCGGCTCGGTTGCTTCAAACTCAGAAAGCAGCACTGCGGCGGCCGCGAGATCGAATGAATCGTCGTCGCTTCCCTCGAGAGCGGCAAGCTGACGAGCTTCGGCAGAACTCAGGCCCTCGGTCGCTTGCCGGGTCAAAAGGTCGAGCAATAATTCGCGGTCCTTCTCGTTCATATCGCAGCCTCCTTCTGCCCAAGATCCGTCATACCGGCGAGTCCCAGGGCCTCTCGAACACGCAGAAGCCCGCGGCGTGCATGCGTCTTTACGGTTCCGAGCGGGATGCCCGTTGAATCCGCGATCTCCTGATGCGACATTCCGTCCACGATCGAAAGCCGCAGGACCTGCTGCTGCTCGGGACGCAGCGTTCTCATCGCTTCGGCAGCCTCGTTGGCCTCAACACCTAGCTCGATGCTCTTGTGGCCCTTGTCGCCCGGTTCGTGGACCATTTCCTCTATCGGGTCGGTAGAGATCCGGCGGCCGGAGTGCCTGATCCTATCGATTACGCGGCGCCGCGTGATCATAGCGATGAAGGTCGTCTCGGAGGCGACCGTCGGATCGAATCGACCCGCGTTCTTCCAAATATCTATGAACGCCTCCTGGACTGCATCTTCTGCATCGGCCTCGTTCGCCAAAAGCTTGCGGGCGATCGAATACACGAGTCCGCCGTAGGAGTTCAGGCAATCCTCGACCGCGTTCCTGTCGCCGGCTGCGATGCGTTTTAGGATAGATTCAGGCAATCTCGTCTTCTCTTGCAAGCCACGCACTAAACGGGCAAAGCAGCCTCGAACACCCAATACGGCCGAAGATGGGCGTCAATCTTCTATTCGTTCGGGAGGCGGCAACGGTTTCGACACGAGAGAGACAACAAAAATAATGAACAAAAGGGAGCTTGAGAGAGCCGAAAGCAGGCAAAACTGACAAAATGCGTGGATCAAAGCCGCTTGCACATATACGAGCCAAGCTGAGAACACAGCCATCATCGTCGCAAGAAGGCCGTATATGAGCCACATTCCGCGGCGTCCGAAGAGCGCCATCGACGCAAATATCAGTGCAAAAATGTATGCCGCAGCACCAAATATCGCGAGCGGAAGACCCGCGACCTCGGCATATGCGCTTGTCAAGACCATCTCGCAGCCACCCGTGATGCTGCAAGGGACCGGCTCGGCCGTGTAATGATGGATCGTGAGATAGATCGAATCAAAAAGACCCGCGATCGCGACGATGACCGCCGCGGCCGCGAGCCATTTTTTGGGTACGAAGCCGATCACTTGTTCACTTCCGATGCAGGCTTCTTGGCTTCTGATGCATTCGAATTCGCAGCGGTGTTCGTTTCCGGAGCCGCGTTCGAAGGTGCCGCCGCAGCGGGCTTTGCCTTAGCAAGTTCCGCATCGATCAGCTCTTTGAGGCCCGAAACGGTAACTTTACTCGGCGGGACCGCAACGTTATTGAGAAACACGGTCGGGGTCGAATTTATGCCGATGGCGTCGCCGCGTTTTAGGTCGAGATCGACACGCTGTTTTGCCGGCAATCCGACAGCGTCATTCTGCCACTGATCGATATTGAGCCCGATCTTTTCAGCATAGCCTTTCCAGAGGGTCTTGTAATTCGGATTTGCGGTCCATTCTTTCTGGTTCGCATAGAGTTCGCGGGCCATTTCGAAGAATTTGCCCTGCATTCCGGCAGCCTCGGCCGCAACGGACGCCTCGTAGGTCTTGTCGTGAGCAGGGATCTTCAGCGGGAAGTTCCGATAGACAAAGTAGATGCGGCTGCCGTACGCGTTCTTGATCTCTTCCATTATTGGATACGTCATCGAACACGTCGGACATTGAAAATCCGCAAATTCCTCGATAGTAACCGCTGCGGACGGCGAACCGGCGGCGTTCGGAGGAGTTGCTCCCGGAGGTGCCTCGGCCGGGATACCGGGTGTCTTTGCGGGCGTCGGAGTTTTCTTTCCGTTCGAATTGCCCGCCGTATTTGAGCACGAGGCCGCAAATAGCGAAGTTATCAAGATAGCGATCAAGGCCAATGGAAGGCCGATTCTGGATCTATTTGTTCTCATTGTTTATCAGGTAAAAAACTTATCTTACAGCACGAATACGATTTTCCGAGGCAGAAGGTTTTTGCAACGCCTCGAGCGTCGCCTCGACTTTAGCCGCTATACCTTCGGCATCAAGGCCGTATTGACCAAGCAGGACCTTTTGATCACCGTGAGTTACGATCTCATCCGGGACACCGAGCCTTGCCACCTTGACGGAATCCTGCACGCCGTTCTCCTCAAGCAATTCGACAACGGCGGAACCGAATCCGCCCGCCAGATAACCCTCTTCGACGGTTACGATCGCTTCGTGATCGGCGGCCGCCTTTAGGATAAGTTCAGCGTCGAGCGGCTTGACGAAACGGGCATTTATGACCTGTACTTTGATGCCGCAGCCGGCCAAAATGTCCGCCGCCGCCAGCGAAGGATGTACCATCGACCCGTAGGCGATCACCGATGCGTCCGCACCTTCACGCAGGACCTCGCCGCGACCGATCTCAAGCTTCTGCGGAAATTCCGCGATATCAACGCCGACACCGTTCCCACGCGGATAACGAAGTGCCGCCGGGCCGGGATGTTCGATGGCGGTCAGTAGCATATCCCGCATCTCGGCCTCATCTTTCGGCGCCATCAGGACGATATTCGGATAGCCGCGAAGATATGTGATGTCGAGAAGCCCGTGATGCGTCGGGCCGTCGGCACCGACTATTCCCGCACGATCCATAGCGAAGGTAACATCAAGATCTTGAAGGCAAACGTCGTGGATGACCTGGTCGAACCCACGCTGCAGGAACGTCGAATAGATCGCGGCAACGGGCTTCAAGCCTTCGCAGGCCATTCCCGCACAGAATGTGACGGCGTGCTGCTCTGCTATACCGACGTCGAAGGAACGCTCAGGGAATTTTTCAAGTACCCTGTCTATTCCCGTTCCGTCCGGCATCGCCGCTGTGAGCCCGACGATCCTTTCGTCCTGCTCCATCAGCTCGCACATCGTTTCGCCGAAAACTTGCGTGTAGCTCGGCGGCGCGGCCTTTGTAGATTTGTACGGAAGGCCGGTTTTAGGATCGTACGGACCGGTCGCGTGATACGCGTAGTAATTTTTCTCAGGATTCGGAAAGCCTTTGCCCTTCTGCGTGATAGCGTGTACGATCACCGGCCCGTCATCGACCTTCTTGGCCTCTTCAAGAGCTTTGACGATCATCGCAACGTTGTGGCCGTCGACGTAGCCGATATATTTGAATCCGAGTTCGTTGACGAGTGCTCCCGGAAGCACTGCGGCTGCGATCGCGTCCTTTACGGACTTGGCCGCTGCGCGAAGCTTGTCGCCGATGCCCGGCACGCTTTGAAGAGCGTCGCCAATGCCCTCTTTCCAATCGTGATAGCTCTGCGCTTCCTTGATGCGGTTCAGATATCGGCTCAAGGCACCGACCGCCGGGGCGATCGACATCTCGTTGTCATTCAGGATGACGATAAGGCGCGACTTCAAGTGGCCGGCCTGATTGACGGCCTCCATCGCCATTCCGCCTGCGAGCGAGGAATCGCCGATCAAGGCGCAGACGTGGAAATCCTCGTTCTTTATATCGCGGGCGGCCGCCATTCCAAGTGCGGCCGAGATCGATGTTGAGGCATGGCCCGCACCGAACGTATCGTATTCGGACTCATCACGGCGAAGGAAGCCCGAGATGCCGCCCGGCTGTTTGATAGCTTTCAGCTGTTCGCGGCGGCCCGTAAGGATCTTGTGCGCGTATGCCTGATGGCCGACGTCCCAGACGAGTCGGTCCCGCGGCGTGTCAAAAACGTAGTGCATCGCAACGGCCAGCTCGACCGCGCCGAGACTTGCACCAGTGTGTCCGCCGATACGCGAACACGTATCGATAATGTACTGCCGTGTTTCGTCCGCGATCGCCTGCAGGTCCTCGATGCGATATTGCCGCAGGTCGGCGGGCGAATTTATTTCATCTAAAAAACCCATGAAAATATAGAAGCGCTAACCTTCTAAATTTCGCATTTAGAGCCTCGAATGGCAAGTTTGAAAGCCACTTGCCAGAAAGGCCGCCCGTTGCTCTTTGTGAGCAAGGACGGCCAATTCCGGCTTAAGCTGAAGCTCTTATTTGCCCTGATTCGAAAGTTTTCCGATAAGGGTGAAGAGCGGCAGGTACATCGAGATAACGATGGAACCGATCGTAACGCCTAGGAATGCGATAAGAACGGGTTCGATCATCGCGAGGAGGTCGGCGATCGCCGTATCGACCTCTTCCTCGTAGAAGTCGGCGATCTTGCCCAACATCGCGTCGAGAGCACCGGTTTGCTCACCGACGCCGACCATCTGGCCGACCATGTGCGGGAAGACGTCCGTTGCCTTCAAAGGATCGACGAAGTTCTCACCGCGTTCGACACCGGCACGGACCTTTAGGATCGCGTCCTCAACGATGATGTTGCCGGCGGTCTTTGCCGTGATATCGAGCGATTGCAGGATCGGCACACCTGAGGAAAGCAAGGTCGAAAGGATGCGCGAGAAACGTGCGACCGCGATCTTTCTCAAGATACCGCCGAAGATAGGCAGCTTGAGGAGAAGCTTGTCGATCTGCCAGCGGCCTTTCGGCGTCTTGTACCAATACCCGATACCGACGGCCGAGCCGATCGCGATGGCCAATGTGGCAAGGCCGCCCCAACCGGCGACGAATCCGCTTATCCCCATCACGATGCGCGTCGGAAGCGGCAGTGCTTCGCCTGGGCCAAGAAGGCCGAGGAAGATCTGCTGGAACTGCGGAATGACGACGACCATGATGACGGCGATCGCACCGATGGCGACGAGAATGACCGCTGCCGGGTAGATCGAAGCCGAAACGATGCTTCGTTTCAGTTTTACGACCTTTTCGATAAGGGTCGCGAGACGCTGGAGGATCAGATCGAGCACACCGCCGGTTTCACCGGCCTCGACCATGTGCGTATAAAGGCTGTCAAAGACCTTCGGGTGCCGTTCGAGCGCCTGAAAGAGCGTCGAGCCTTCTTCGACGTTGGTGCGGACCTGCCGCAGAACGTCCTTGAAGAACGCGTTCTGCTGCTGTTCGGCGAGAATATCGAGACACTGAACGAGTGGCAGACCGGCGTCGATCATAACTGAGAACTGCCGAGTAAAAACGGCAAGTTCTTTCGCTTTGACCTTTTTGCGGCGGCCGAGCTTGGGCAAAGCGATCTCGCGGCCCTTTTCAGACGCCTGAGTCATTATGATCTGCTCGCGGCGCAGCAATGCACGGAGTTCATCCTGCGTTGCGGCTTCGCGCTCGCCCGAGACGAGTTCGTTCAATCGGTTTCTTCCCTTAAAAGCGTAAGTAGGCATTTTGAGTGGTCACTCCAGATGAGTTTCTTTGAAAGGTCTATCTAACAGGCGGACGTTGGCCGATCGGGCGGCCCTGTGCATAAGGACTTCCGCCGGCGGGAGGAGCGGCCGGCTTCCCAACGCCGCCGTAGGATTCGTTAAGGCCGGAACCACGCTGGATCAGTTCCTTAAGTTCGTCGGGATTCGACGAACGGGCCATCGCGGTCTCGATCGTGATCGTGCGTTTGTGTACGAGCGTTGCGAGAGCCTGGTTGAAGGTCTGCATACCGAACTTGTCCTGGCCGGTCTGCATCATAGAATAGATCTGATGGATCTTATCCTCGCGGATAAGGTTGCGGATAGCTGAATTCGGAATAAGGATCTCAAGGGCCATAGCACGCCCGTCACCGGCAGCTTTCGGCAGCAGCGATTGGCAAAGGATGCCTTCGAGGACGAGTGAGAGCTGCGTACGCACCTGAGCTTGCTGTTCGGACGGGAACACGTCGATGATACGGTTGATCGTCGAGTATGCCGAGTTCGTGTGAAGCGTCGCAAAGGTCAAGTGGCCTGTTTCGGCGATACGCAATGCCATCTCGATGGTCTCGAGATCTCGCATTTCGCCGACGAGCACGATGTCGGGATCCTGACGAAGCGCCGTTCTAAGAGCGGCTCCAAAGGAATGTGTGTCCGCCGCGACCTCGCGTTGATTCACCACGCAGTTCTTGTGATTGTGCAGGAATTCGATCGGATCCTCGATCGTCAGAATATGATCATGGCGATCGATATTTATCTTATCGACCATGGAGGCAAGCGTGGTCGATTTACCGGATCCGGTCGGTCCCGTAACAAGCACAAGGCCGCGGGGTTTTTTGCAAAGATCCTGAACTACCTGTGGCAGTCCGAGAGCTTCGAACGACTTGATCTCGTACGGGATCGCACGAAATACGGCGCCGACGGCTCCCTTCTGATTGAAGAGATTGGCACGAAAACGCGACATTCCTTTCAAGCCGAATGAGAAATCGAGTTCGAGATTCTCTTCGAATCGATGTTTTTGCGCATCAGTGAGCACTGAATACGCAAGCCGTTTGGTGTCGGCCGGAGTCAGTGCCGGAAAGCCGGCAACCGGCGACAGATGGCCGTGGACACGCACCTGCGGAGGCGAGTTGGTAGAAAGGTGCAGGTCGGAGCCGCCCGCGTCCGTCATCCTTTTCAGGAGTTCGGGCAGTGTGACGGTCGATTCATTTACCGGTTCGTAGCTCATAGATCAGATATTTCCAATGGTTAAGTGTTGCTAGTTCTGTTATTCGCGGACCGAGGCGCGCTGTGTTGCACGGACGCGGCTCTGGAGCGATCCCAGTACCTTCTCGGATTCCTCGGCAAGGCGGTCGGCCTGATCTGCCGCAGAATTCGTTGCAACGTTGTAGATCTTGCCGTCAACAGCCGTGAAATAGAACATTCGCGACTGAAGCTGGCCGTTGCGTGCCTGAGATTGAGCGACAACGACGTAAACGAGGCGTCCGTTGATCTCTTTCTGGTAATCGTTGACGACCCAGCCGTTCTCCTGGATCATTCGGTTGATGACGTCGCGGCGAAGTGCCGTCGTGGCAACGCCCGCGAGGAGTCTGTGCGAACCGACAGTGCGGTCTTCGCCCGATGCCGGGCCGACGACCGAGATCGATGCCGAACCGACCTGCGAACCGCGCGAATCGTCTACGCGGAAACGCACTTCGTTCGAGCTCGATTGTGCTTCTGCCCAAGTTTGCGGCGTTGAGGCCGGCGTAGCCTTCACGCTCTTCACACGAGGCTTCGAGGCAACGTGGTCGCGGTTCGCTGCACGTGCTCGTCGAGCCTTGGCGAGCCTGATCTGGCGAAGACGCAGCTTCCTGACCTGCGCACGATGCTGGCGGGCCCGGCGCTGACGTGCACGGTATTGCCGCCACCAGCGTTTCGAATATTTCTTGTAGTGCTTTCGGTGCTTCCGCTGCTTGCGGGCGCGTTTCGATGCCGCGTCAGCGTCGTTGGTCCCAAGCGGGACGATGATGCCGATGCCGACCAGCAGTGCCACAGATAATGCTATTACCCTTACTAACATAAACTTGCCTCCGAAGTCCTAAAGGACGGTCTCCTTGACGACCTCTTCGATTGTCGTGATCCCGTCGCGTATCTTGCATAAGCCCGATTCACGCAAGGTGACCATTCCGAGCTCTATCGCTTTTCTCCGTAATTCCATCGCGCTTGCGCCGATGATAATGAGTTCGCGGAGGTCATCCGTGATCTCCATAACTTCATACAGGCCGACTCGGCCCTTATAACCCGTGTTGTTGCACGTTTGGCAGCCGCGGCCCTTGTAGAGCCTGATATCGCCGACTTCCTCCGGCTTGAACCCGATCTCTACCAGGCCTTCGCTCGGCATATGCACTTCCTCTTTGCAATCCTTGCAGACACGCCGAATAAGCCGCTGTGCCTGAATGATGTTGACCGAGGTAGCGACCAGGAACGGCTCGATACCCATGTTCACGAGACGCGAGATCGTTGAGGGCGCGTCGTTCGTGTGAAGCGTCGAGAGCACAAGGTGGCCAGTGAGTGCGGCTTTGATCGCGATCTCGGCCGTCTCAAAGTCACGGATCTCACCGACGAGTACGATGTTGGGATCCTGACGCAGGAAGGATCTAAGTGCTGCGGCGAAGTTCAGTCCGATCTGTTCCTTCATCTGCACCTGATTGATGCCCTGAAGGTTGAATTCGACCGGATCCTCGGCCGTCATAATGTTCGTCTCAGGTGTGTTCAGCGATTGAAGAGCCGAATAGAGCGTGTTCGTCTTACCCGAACCTGTCGGGCCTGTAACAAGCACCATTCCGTATGGATTTGCGATCGCCCGCTGGAATTTTTCGAGACTCTCGACCTCAAAACCGAGCTTGGTCATATCAAGCATCAGCTTTTCCTTGTCGAGGAGACGAAGCACGACCTTCTCGCCGAAAAGCGTCGGCAGCGTCGAAACGCGGAAATCGAGTTCGCGTGAGCGGTTGTCGATCTTGACCTTGATCTTGATGCGTCCGTCCTGAGGAAGACGCTTCTCAGAGATGTCGAGCTTCGACATGATCTTGAGACGCGAAATGAGCGGGTCGCGGATCTTCATCGGCGGATGCATCACGTCGTAGAGCACGCCGTCGATACGGAACCGGATTCGGAAATCCTTTTCGTAGGGCTCGACGTGAATGTCAGACGCACCGCGTCGAAGTGAATCGACGAGCAGCACATTTACGAGCCGAACGACCGGTGCATCCTCGCTAGCTCGGGCAAGGGCAGCAAGATCGATCTCGTCATTCTCCTCGACGAGCTCGAAGTTCTCGTGCTCATTCGAATCGAAGGTGAACCGATCGAGTGAAACGTCCAGGTCGCCGTCCTGCAGGCCTTCCGACGATGCGGCGCCGACCTTAGCGTGTCCGTTCGAATGCGCGTGATGTCCGTTGCCGTTGAAGGCAACTTCAGCGTCCTCCGCAAACGCGGCGTCGAAGATATCGATCTCGGACGAGCCGGTGTAATACTTTCCGATGGCGTGCTGGATCGACGATTCCGCCGAGATCACAGGTTCGACATTAAATCCGGTCATGAATTTGATGTCGTCCATCGCAAAGACATTCGTTGGGTCGGCCATGGCGAGCGTGAGGCTGGCGCCGACCTTCGAGACCGGAAGGACCGAGTACTTTATTGCGACTTCGTGCGAGATAAGCTTGATGACCTCGGGCTCGATCTGAAAAAGTTCGAGGTTGATCGACGGCACTCCATACTGGCGCGACAGTACGGCTGTGATAACGTCGTCGGAGACCACGCCCAGCTTGACAAGGTTGGAACCGAGCCTGCCTCCGTTATTCCGCTGGTACTCAAGCGCATCCCGCAATTGCTGCGGAGTGATGAGATTTTCGCGGACAAGAATTTCTCCGAGTTTTGCTGACATTTATGAGTGGGTTCAAAATCCCTTATTTCGGGCGGGGTTCCTAGGGGAATTCTCGCTTGTCTAAGCGGACTTGTATTTTGTGAAGTGAGCCGTCAGAACAACGATGACAAACATCGTTGATGTCTAATAGTAATAGTTAAACACTGGTGTGTCAACAAAATTTCGAATTTTGTATGGCAGGTTGACCGAAAAGTTCTTTTTGGAATCGGTCAAATTGAGCGAACCGCATAAATTACTGGGCTTTAGGCGTCTCAGCCAACTGTTTTTCAAGCTGAACGATGAAGGAGCGAACGGATGTCGCCTCAGGCGTGTCAGGGAAAATATCGAGGAATTCCTTATAAAGGGAGATCGCTTGCGGATATAGGTGCCTCCTTTCGTAAACGAGGCCCAAGAGCTGATAAAGCACGATCGCGTCAGGCGCACTTCCAAGCTGTTTCAACGCAATCTTAAGGTTCTTCGCAGATTCGTCATAATTCGCCTTCTCGGCATCAAGGTCGCCTTCGCCGCCGGCAGTTTCGGCCATTTCCTTATAAAGGAGGCCGAGACCCGTGTAGGCTTCCGGCTGAAAGCCTTTGCCCTCAACAATAGCTCTCTTGAATGCCGCAATGGCCTTTTCGGGATATCCGCCGTCCTTTAGAATGCGAGCTTCGACGGCGGAGACCTCGGCAATCCCAGGACGAAGCCGCCGCACGGCCGCTATTGTCTTCTGCGCCGCCAGAACATCCGCGTTGTCGTTCTGGAGCCTTGCCATTGCGATGTAGGCATCGACGAATCCGGCCCGCAGTTTGATCGCCTCGGCATAAGCGGCGATCGCCTTTTCACGGTCGATCTGCGCAAGCCTTCCAGCCTCTTGGAACTTCAATTCGGCCTTGTCCTTGGTGATCACGAGCGGCACAGTGATCTCGTCTTTGGCTGCCGGCGTCAAACGCTGCGTCTTTTCCTTAAAACCATCACATCTGAGTTTCAACGTATGATCGACGGAAGAAAGCTTTCGGATCTTGAGCGTCCCATCGTCGCCGGTCCGGCCGTAGAACACGCCGTCAATGAAGACTTGCGAATTCGGTTCGGTCTTTAGGGTGATCGCACGCGGCTGGGCATTCACACCGCTATTCAACGCGAAGGTCAATAGAATACCTGTGATGATACCGCTTAACTTCATAACGCACCGCCGATACGCAGGCTCACTGCCGAGAGATAGTTGCCTTGCCGTATAGCTCCAATATAAGCCATATTCGCTGATAATGCCTGCCGTGCCCATTCTTACCGAACATCTCGGGGTGCACGTCACACGCCATTTTACGTTTGCTTTTCGCGAGTGCTCATTTATAATCGAGAGTTCGTGGCTGGGTAGCTCAGCTGGTTAGAGCACAGGATTCATAACCCTGAGGTCGGGAGTTCAAGTCTCCCCCCCGCCACCATTCAAACTTCAAAATAAAAAGCTGCCCGAAGCATTTGCGCCGAACAGCTTCTTTCTTGTCGCAGCCGTGTTTGCTGGTCGAGCGGCTTGCGAGAATGTAACAGCTCTTCGCTATTTACTGTTTTTGCCCTCCATCTTCGCCTGAAGGCTCTTGATCGATTCCAGGTGCATCTTGAGCTTTGGCAATGTCTTGGCGGCCCACGCCTTCAGATCCGCATCCTGACCTTGATCGGCTTGACGCTGGAAGAGCGTGACCACGTCCTCGTGGTCCTCAACCATTTGATCCACGTAGTCTTTATCAAGATCGGCTAATTCGGTCTTCCTCAAGTCGTTCAGATCGTCCGAATGCCTGCCGAGATCGGCCGGGAGCGTGAAATTCTTCTTCGCGGCAAGAGACTTGAGTTCATCGTTGGCAGCCGAATGGTCTTTTACCATCATATCGGCAAACTTTTTGACTTCCGCGTTCTGAGTTTTCGAAGAAGCATATTTCGACAACTCTACCTCGGCCATACCGCCGCGGGCCGCAGCTTCCACAAACTCCTTTGGGTCATCGGTCATTGCTCGTTCCGCTGCATTGGATAACGAGTTTGCTGCATTTCCGAGCATGCTGCCGGAATTGGAATTAACGTTCGCATTGCGGACATTGATATTCGCGTTGGTGTTGCTCGACGATGTACAGGCCGCAAATAATACTGCGGCCGCAAGACATGTTGATACTAAATAAAATGCTGTTCTCATACTCCTCCTCGGCCCTGTTCGGGCGCGTTTATTCGAACCGAGAACGCAGTCTACACAACTTCGAGAAAGGTTTATGTTGTCCGCATTACATTTGAAGAAGCAGGAACTAATTGTTCTTAGCGAAGAGATCTTTAAGCCATTTGAACGGCTTTTTGATGACGGAGCCTGTTTTGTCGAGGATGGAACGCTTCTCGCGGCGTTTTTCAGGTTCGA
>Ga0154020_10004992_pt1 | contig 15745 bp, 9 predicted proteins | sample Klosneuvirus_201_FD_109709 | JGI IMG/M metagenome (GOLD analysis project Ga0154020, IMG submission 109709) | Active sludge microbial communities from wastewater, Klosterneuburg, Austria - Klosneuvirus_20160825_MG | ecosystem: Engineered > WWTP > Aerobic digester > Activated sludge | place...
GCAGCCTCGGGCTGTGCGTCTGCACCACGCTGCGGCATGGCGAGGGGCGACTCCGTTGGGGCTGCGACGAAGCATCCCCCTCCCACCACTACCAACCCCGTGCTGTGCGTCTGCACCACACTACGTCATTGCGAGGAGCCATCCCGTTGGTGCTGCGACGAAGCACCCCCCTCCCACCACTACCAACCCGTACGGCGCCCCACCCCACTACCAACCCCCGCGATGGCGCCCGTCACCGTCACTCTCGCCTTGCCGAGGGCCCGTTCGAGCGCCGCTTCGAGAAAAGGCATCAGGCGCGCAGGGAGTCGAGCAGACCGCGACAGGCAGGCATCAGGACCGAGTACATCGTTTCGAAACCGTCCTCGCCGCCGTAGTAGGGATCCGCCACGTCCTGGTCCCGGGCTGAAGGATCGAATTCGCGCATCAGGCGAATGGTGGCGGCCCGGGAGGCGCCCGCCCGCGACATGAGTTCCCGCCGATGGCCCCGGTCCATGGCGATGATGAGGTCGAAGCGGTCGAAGTCCTCGTCCACGACCGGCCGCGCGATGGAGCCGACGCTCAAGCCGTGCTTGCGTCCCACCCGGCGGGTGCGCGGGTCGGCGTGGTCGCCCTCGTGAAAGCCGTGCGTGCCTGCCGAATCGATGACGAAGCGCGCGTCGAGCCCGGCCTCGTGCGCGAGGGACCGGAAGATCGCCTCGGCGAGGGGAGATCGGCAGATGTTGCCGGAGCAGACGAAGAGAACTCGTACGGCACCGGGGGTCGAGGCGGAGGTCATCGAGCGCGCGATCTTAGCCGCCGCCTAAGATGCATCATGCCCGGATGCCGCATGCTTCTCGCCCTCACCCTGGGACTCGCCACCATCGCGAACGCGGCGGCGGCGGATCGCATCCTCTTCATTGGAAACAGCCTGACCGCCGCGAACGATCTACCCCTCCTCGTCGAAGCCATGGCCCGGGAGAAGGGCCTTTCCCTCTCGACCGAGACGGTGACCTATCCCAACCTGTCCCTCGAGGATCACTGGGAGCGCGACACCCAGGCGGTGATCCGCCGCGGAGGCTTCAAGTACGTGGTCCTGCAGCAGGGGCCTTCCTCGCTGCCCGCGAGCCGGGAGAATCTCCGGGAATGGACGAAGCGTTTCGGCGAGGAGATCCGGCGGGCCGGCGCCCTGCCCGCCCTCTACATGGTCTGGCCCGATCGGTCGCGTCTCGCCCTCTTCCCCGAGGTCAAGGAGTCCTATCGACTGGCCGCCGAGGACGTGAAGGGCGTGCTTCTTCCCGCCGGAGAGGCGTGGGTCGCGGCCTGGCGGCGCGACTCGAAACTGAACCTGTACGGCGCCGACAACTTCCATCCCTCGCGCCTCGGCACCTACGCCGCGGCCGCGGCCATCCTGAGCGGTCTCACCGGCATCTCGCCGCGAGGCCTGCCCGCCCGCCTCAACCTGCGGAATGGCTACGAGTATCGAGTCGATGACCGCGACGCGAGGGTCGTCCTCGAAGCCGTGGCCGAGGTCGCTCCTCGCGCAAAGCCCTGATCGGATCGGTCGCGGCAGCGCGCAGAGCGGGCAGGAGACTCGCGAGCCGCTTGACGGCCCCGTGCGAAAATCCAAGCCCAGGCTTCCGCCGCGAAAGATCCAGCCCAATATGTCCTTGAACCGGTTCCGAGCCTCAGGCGTGGCCGCGGTTGTTTTCCACGTGTTCCTCGCGACCGCGGTGCTCTCCACCAGACCCTTGAGCTCCGACGCGTCGAGCCGCCTGCCCGCAAACGCCGACGCCCTGGTCTTCGCCTGGACACTAAAGTCGATGTGCGGTGGCCTGGCGCACCCGTGGGACCCATTTCGGGGAAACATGTTCTACCCCGACACCGCCTCCCTGCTCTATACCGAGCCCCTGGTGAGTCTGGCCGTCCAGGTGGCGCCGCTGTGCGCGCTCGATCTCGATCACGTGACCCTGTACAACACGACTTACGCTCTGGTCCTCGCCCTGTCCGCCTTGGGAGCCTGGCTCCTGGCCCGCGAGATCACCGGAAGCAGCGCGGCCGCCCTCGTGGCCGCCGCGGTCTTTGCCTTCAACACCGCCAACTACGACTCCGCGGCCCGCATTCAGATCGTGGCGAGTCAGTGGACGCCCTTCTGCTTTCTCTACCTGATCCGTTTCTGCAAGGGCGGAAAGCTCAAGGACGCTGTCTTCATGGGCGGAGCGTTCGCCCTGCAGTCCCTGTCGTGCACGTACTACGAGATCTTCCTGGCCATCCTCCTCCTTCTGTCGGTTCCCTTCTGGATTCGACTCGCGGGGGGGATGACAGAGGCGCGCAGGCGGCTTCCCGGACTCGCGGCGGGCCTGGTTCTCGCGGCCGTGCTGGTCCTCCCGGTGAACGCGGCGCAGCGTCTCCATCTGGACCCGGTCCTCGCCACCCGGCCTCAGGCCCAGCAGATCACCCTCTCCTTCTTCACCGAGGTCCTGCCGACGAATCTCCTTTATGGAAGCGTCCTGGGGCGCGATCGCATGGCCTACGACGCTCTCTACTTCCCCGGGTTTGCGCCCCTCGCCCTCGCCCTGATCCTGGCGTGGTGGAGGGTCCGGGGAGGAGGAAAGGGACGGAAAGACGATTCCGGTCTCAACCCCCTGGTCTTCGTGGGCCTCGTCGCTTTCCTGCTTGCCTACGGCGCGCGCGTGGCGACCCCCTTTGGAGAGATTCCCGGTCCCCTTTCGCTCTTCTCAGCCGTACCCGGCCTCGGACAGGCTCGAGTGCCGTCGCGCTTCCTGATGTTCTCGCGACTGGCCCTCGCCCTTGTGGCCGCGGCGGGCGCGCATCGAATCCTCCGTCGATTTCCTCGAAGAGAATGGGCGAAGGGCTCCCTCCTCGCCCTGGTCTGTCTCGCCGAGCACTGGTCGGTGCCGCTCGAATCGTGGGAGGTCTCGACGAAGAATCAACTCCCCGCGGCCTATCAATGGCTCCAGACCTCGGGTTCCTCACTCGGCCCGATCCTCGAGTTCCCTCCGTCCCTGCAACGCCTGAGGCGCGAGGAGTCGGCGTGGCTGCACACCGCCGCCTTCCATGGCCTTCCCATGGCGAACGGGTTCTCGAGCTTCCGGCCCCCGTGGTTTGAATTCGTGATGGAGAAAGCGCTGCAATGGCCGGACGAACGGCTGCTCGCGATCCTCCGCCAGATCGGGATCCGCGCCATCGTGGTCCATCCTCGACCCCGCGGACTTCCCGAACTCGATGGCGCGACCGGGGCGCTCCTCGACTATGCCGCCGCCCACCCGGAGCAGTTGAGCCTCGTCCAGTCGTTCTCCGACCCCGGCCGCTGGAGCGGCATCTGGTCGCGGCTGGGGGACGAGAAGATCTTCGCGATCGCGCCCGGCGCGCCTTCTTCTCCCGAGCCGCCTCCGGGTCCAATCGTCGATCGGACGGGCTGGTCGTGCCGAAGCACCGAACCCGATTGCGAGCTGGCCATGGACGGCGATCCGGCCACCATGCTCCGCGGACGGGAAGCTCAGAGCCGCGGCCAGTTCCTGAAGGTCTGGTTCAAGGAGCCCAAAGACATCGAGGCGATCTCGGTCAGCCTCGGGCGAGTCGCCGAGGGGTTTCCTCGCGACCCGGTGTTCCGACTCCTGTCGGGAGACACCTGGAGTGCTATGGACACGAGGCTCGACGTCGAGGCTTTCCTGACGGAGACGATGCGACGTTCGACGAATCCGGCCATGACGTGGAGATTTCCCCGGGCGACGGTCTCGGGGTTCGAGATCCGATTGAGGTCGGGGGGAGAGGGCTTCCGCGAGTTCCAGGTGCCGGAAGTCAACGCTCACGCACCGTCTGTTCAAACCATTCCGCGATGAGCGCGCCCACGCGAGCGTGGCCGAAGTCGTTGAGATGGATGTCGGCCTTCAGATACATCCGGCGGTTGGAGGCCGCGGCCAGACGGCGAAGCAACGGAAGCAGGTCCAGATAGGGGATTTTCTGGTCGCGACAGAACTCCCGGAGATAGGCCTGGGGCAGGGCGGTGTCGAAGTTCTCCGACCAGGGCGTTTGCGCATACACCTGGGCCGCGGTGGGCAGCGCCACCACGGCGAGACGGACCCGGTGCTCCGCGGCCAGCGCCTTCATCCGGTCCAGCGATTCGAGGACGGCGTCCTTCGCCTTGAGCGCCACGTCGGGAGCGGGCAGCCTGGACCAGAAGGCGGGCTGAACGAAATTCATGTTCGGCCGGAAGATCACGCAGAGGTTCTCGAGGTCGAGGAGCGGCGCCAGCCGGCGGAAGGCGGCCGAGCGAGAGGCGATAAGCCGAAAGCCCTGGTCCGGGCAGGGAAGGGGAATCCGGTCGTCGGGCGTCCGGTAGGCCGCGGGGACGCGCGCGGCCAGATTGTCCATATCGAGACGCGCGGTGCCGTTCACGATGGTCTCCCGATCGAGCCCGAGCCAGGTATCGCGGAAGTCGTTTCCCATGTAGCTCACCACGATCACGTAGGAGAGGTCGAACCGAAGGGCCACCTCCCTGAGCAGGAGCTCCTCGTCAACCAGCCCATAGCCCCCCACGCCGAAGTTGAGCGCCTCGACCCGACCCGCGGGGAGGCTCGACTCGAAGACGCCCACGAAGCTGTGGGCGGAGTCCGCGGCCCAGGATCCAAAGGTGAAGGAGTCTCCCAGGAAAGCGACGCGGGGCCGGCCGGGGGTTCCGGCCAGGCTGGTCTCCCGCCAGTGCATCCCGTGGGAATTCGTCTTGATGTGGATTCGACTCGCGCCGACCCGGGTTTCCAGATCGAGATTCGGGCGCAGGCGATACGAGCCCGTCCCATTCGGGTTCTCCCGAAGCAGGGGCAGGTCCTGGGGCGCCCCTCGCGGTTTTCGAGACTGAAGCCAGTCGTCGAATCGGACACCTCCCTCGAGAATCAGGAGGCACGAAGTCGCGGTGAGCAACGCCAGGGCGAGGGCAAGTCGTCGCGGCCTGGTTCCAGCCACCGCCGGCTATCTCGATACCGGGGGCGCGGCCGAAGAGAGGAGGAGCGCGTTCACCATCGGGATGTAGGTGGCCCATGATTGCGCGCGGTACTGGGGACGGAAGCCGAACAGCACCACCTTCCCCTGGCCCATGGGTGCTTCGACCAGCGCGGATTTCCCGTTCAGCAGCTTCCCGCCGAGGAGCCAGCCGGAGAGCAGGGGGTTGTCCGAATCGTAGGTGAGGACGCTCCTGCCGCCGGAGATCTCGAAGGCCGGGCTCGCCTCGAACCACACGATCGAGCGCGCGTCCATCCCGGCCGCGAGGGGGCTCGTCTGATCGACCTTCGTGTCGAGGATGGCGCCGGGGCAGTAGAACTGCGCGGAATCGGGGCCGAGCGAGTTCCCGCCGCCCCGGCGGCCGCCGAAACCGGCGAGGACGTTCTTCACCGGAACGCCCATCTGGACGAGCAGTTCGGTGGCGCCATTGAAGGCGATGAGCGTGCCGCCCGCTTCGGCGAAGGCTTTCAGCGCGGCGACACCCTCCGCGCCGAGACCGCCCACAAACTCCTCGGCCATCCTGCCCTTTTCGTGGCCGTCGACCATCTGTCGCGCGGTGGCATCGGGCAGGATGATGGCGTCGAAGTTCGCGCGCAGGCCGCCGGCGCGGATGTCGCGGTCGTGCAAAGAGGTGTAGTCGAGATTCAGGCTCTTGTCGAAGACGAAGCGCGTCCAGCCCTCATCCATGGAGGCGACGTAGCTCTGATACAGGCCCACCCGCGGGGTCTTCAAGGCGAGGAGCTTCGGCGCGGGCTTGAAGCGGACGCCCTCGGCCTTCACCCCGAGGCTCTCGAAGACCGGCAGCGCCTTGATGCGAGCGGCGCCCGGCACGAGCAGCGTTCCGGCCGGGTACGCCCTGCCGGCGCTCGTGAACCCCTCCGTGGCCCAGCTCACCGCGACGCCCGCCTTCAGGAGCCGGTTGGCCGCCATGAGGTCGCTGTTGCGATGACCGAACGCGAAGTGCGTTCCCTGGCCCGCGATACCGCCCTTCGCGATGGGCGCCTCGGGGACCCGCTCGAGCTCGGCGGTGAAGGGCTCTTTCACCGCGACCGCCTCCACGTTCAGCAACAGGGGAAGGGTGTGGGCGGTGACGTCGTACGGACGCTGCGGCGGCCCCCCCGGATACTGGCGGATGTCCGGATACCTCTGCGGCTCGGTGAGCGACTTGGCGATGCCCGAGGAGGACTGCTGCATCGAGATCACGTATGAGCCCGCGGGATACGACTTTCCCTCGGCGGTGAAGGACGCCTTCGCCCTCTGGACTTCGACCGCGTTCCACTTCATCACCTCGAGCAGCTTGGCCGCGGTGACCGCGTCCTTCTGCTCGGCGCTCACCACCACCGCGAAGGGGTCCTTCCGCCCGACCGCGCGGCGATTCACGGCCACGAAGTTGGAGAGCCAGTAGTCACGGTTGCGCGCTCCATGCTCGAGCAGGGCCAGGGAGGCGGAGATCTGATAGTCGACGATGTCGCGCAGGCGCCAGGTCCCGCCCCTCCAGGGCGCGGGGAAATTCCAGGTGGCCTTTTTCGCGTCGTACCCGATGCCCACCCCGAGATTCTCGAACTTGAGTTCGATGGGCGTCGCCATCTTCGCGGACGCGCACTCGGTCAGGATGCGCACCCCGCCGTGATTGACGGGATACTGGCGGGCGGGCGAGAAACCGTCGTACATCGCGTTGACCACGACCCCGACCTTGCCCTCGGCAGTCAGACGCGCGGCGATGTAGGTGCCGATGGTGTTGGTGGCCGCGATCAGGGACGGATCGACGGAGGGCTCCCACGGATCCACGTAGGGCGGCGCGAAGATCCGGGCGGCGTTGCTGCCCATCTGGTGGAGATCGTGGACGATCTGCGGCTTCCAGCGGTCGTAGAGAAGGGTGGCGGTCGCCTGGCTCTCCGCCTGGGTGAACATGTACCAGTCGCGATTGTTGTCGTGGCCGTTGTAGTGGTGGTACAGGAACGGGACTTGCTCGCCCTCCCACGCCGTGCCCAGACTCTTCTTGTACCAGTCCACCACCATCTGGGTGCCGTCGGGGTTGTGGCCGGGCAGCATGATGATCACGGTCTGGTCGAGTATGTCGAGGATGCGCGGGTCCTGGCTCGTGGCCAGCAGGTACGCGAGCTCCATCGAGGTCTGGGGGGCCGCGACTTCGGTGGCGTGGATCCCGTGGTTGTGGGCGATGATGGTCTTGCCGGTGGCGACGAGCCCCGCCGCCGCCTCATCGGAAAGGCCGCGCGGGTCCGAGAGCCGCAGATTCGCCTGGCGGATGGCCTCGAGGTTCCCCATGTTCTTCTCGGAGGTGATGACCACGGAGAGGAACGGCTTACCGAGGGTCGTCTTGCCCTCGCCATCGATCTTCACCCTCTCCGCGGCGGCATCGAGCTTGCGGAAGTAGTCGACGATCTGGGCCCAGTCCGCGAGCTTGCGGTCCGCGCCCACCTTGAAACCGAGCACGGACTCGGGCGTCGGTACCTCGGCCGCGCGGCTGACCGCGGACAAGGCGGCCAGGGCGAGGAGAAGGAAGAGCGAACGGATGCGTATCGGTTTCACTGGAGTCTCCTTGATCAAACCGCAGGATAGCGGACCCGACTTCCGCTATTTTTCCTTCATGTCCCAGACCCCGTCCCAGTCGGCGCCCGGCGGGTTCTCGAGGAAATAGTCGCAGCGAGCGCAGTACAGCTTCGATACCGTGTCGCCCGGGTGGTGCTCGAGGGCGGAGGCGAAGGCGTCCTTCGCCTTCCCCCACTCCTGACGCCGGTAGAGGCCGAGCGCCTTCTGGTAGCAGCTCAGAAAGCGCGGAGCGCGGGCCGGGCTCTCCTCTTCGAGGTGATCGAGGACTTCGAACACCGCGACCGGCTGGCTCTTGCCGCGGACCCGCATGCGGTCGACCTCGCGGAGGTGATACGAGCCCTGGAGCGCGCCGCGGGTGAGTTCGGAGAGCAGGAGCTGGGTGCCGTACAGGCGATTCGCTCCCTCGAGGCGTGAGGCGAGGTTCACGCCGTCGCCGATGACCGTGTAGTCCATGCGCTTCATGGAGCCGATGTTTCCCGAGACCACCTCGTCGGTATTGATGCCGATGCCCATCCCGATGGGCTCCTGGGAGACCGCGACCCTGCGGGCATTGAAGCCGCGCAGGGCGCGGAACATCTCGATCGCCGCCTCCACCGCGACATCGGCGTCCCTGCTTCCCAGAACCGGCACGCCGAAGACCGCCATGATGGCGTCGCCGATGTACTTGTCGAGCAGTCCCCCGGCGTCGAGGACGATGTCCGCCATCAGCGAGAAGTACTCGTTCAGGAGGCTCACGGTTTGCTGGGGACCGATGCGCTCGGAGAGCGAGGTGAACGAGCGCAGGTCGGAGAAGAGCACGGTGGCCTTCTGCAGGCGGCCGCCCAGGGCGTCCTCGCCCTCTTCCATGAGTCGATCCGCGACCTGCTTGTTCATGTAGCGGGAGAACGTCGCTTTCATACGCTTCTCGCGGGTGATGTCCTCGATCATGAGCAGGGAGCCCCGCTCGCCCTTCTGGGGATCGGTGAAGGGCAGGACGGCCAGGTTCATCGAGGTCATTCCGGGCCGGCCGCCCTCGAACACCACGTCGGCATCCATGGTCACCGAGGGCTCGCCCGTGCTCTGCACCTCCGCCACCTGCTCCGCGATCCAGGCGTTCTCGTCGCGGAAGAACGAACGGGCGGCCTGTCCGATCACCACGTCCGGGGCCCCAAGCCGCCCGAGAAGGCGCAGCGCCGCGGTGTTCGCCTTGGTGATGAGGCCCGACCGGTTCACGGTCAGGACCCCGTTGGTGATGCTCTCGAGGATGCTCTCGTTGAAGGTCCTGATGCGCTCGACCTCGTCGAAGAGCTGGGCGTTCTCCATGGCCACGGAGGCCTGGGCCGAGAAGGCGCGCAGGCGTTTCTCGTCGATGGCGGTGAAAGGACCGCCCTTCTTGTTGAGAACCTGGGTGACGCCGATGACCTGGCCCGCGCGATTGATGACGGGCATGCAGAGGATCGAGCGCGTCCGGAATCCCGTGCGGCGGTCCATCTCGGGGTTGAAGCGCGGGTCGGCGTACGCGTCCTCGATGTTGACGGTCTCGCCGGTGCCGAACACGTGTCCCGCGATGCCCAGATGCGACGGGAAGCGGATCTCCTCGAGTTGCTTCCCCACCAGGGCCCACAACTCCCGGCTCTTGCGGTCGTGCAGGAACAGGGTGGCGCGCTCGGCCCCGAGGAGAGCGGTCACGGTATCCATGATCTTCACGAGCAGCGGCTCGAGCTTGAGTTCCCCGGAAAGCGCGGTCGCCACCTCGAGGATCTCGAGTTCCTGGTACCTGGCTCTCTTGATCTCCTCGTAGAGGATGGCGTTCATGAAGGCCGAGGCGGCCTGCGAGTTCAAGGCGTCGAGCAGTTTCAGATCCTGCGGTCCAAACCCCCCTTCCCGCTTGTTGAGCACCTGCACCGCGCCCACGATGCGGGCCTGTCCATCGCTCGCGTGGCGCAGGGGGACGCACACCAGGTTGCGGGTGCGGAAGCCGGTCTGAAGGTCGATCTCCGGGTTGAAACGGGGATCGGCGTAGGGGTCGTCCACGATCATCGACTCGCCGGTGCGGAAGACCGCGCCCACGATCCCCCGCCCGGAGGGGATGCGGATCTCCGAGATCAGGCCCACGCCCGCCTTGGTGAACAACTCGTCGTGCTCGGGGTCGTGGAGAAAGATGGTGCAGCGCTCCGCGTTCAGGAACTCCGAGATGAGGTCCACCATTCGAGGCAGCAGCACATCGAGGGAGAGCGAGTCGCCCATGCGCTTCGAAACGAGGAGCAGGGCCGAGGTCTGACGAAGCATCTCCGCCAGCTTGTCCATGAACAGGTCCTGGCCGCCCGTCCCGAGGCCCCGGAGCATCCGGCCCATCCCCTCCTCGTCGAGATCGCGATCGAGGATCCGGGTCACTACCTGCAGGGCGGTGGCGCTCTCGGCGAGCGCCCTCTGGTAGACGTCCGGGAGATTCTCCGGGGCCACGCTGCGTTTCTTCTCCGGCCCGGAGCCCTCCGCCCGCTTTCGTCTCACGCGCTTTGGTCTGGTCGGATCGTCGTCGGGTGAAAGCGGCACTGCCACGTGAAGGTACTAGAGCGGGTTACGGTCGTCAACCAAAGCTCGAAGTCCGCGGCGCTATGATCGCGGGCAGGGATGAACCGCACCCCCTCGCGATGAACGTCCTGCGCCTTCACCCCGACAGCGGGGATCCGACCATCAGCATCGAGCACGCGATCGTGCGCGTGGGGAGGGATCCCTCGTCGGATATCCACCTCAAGGATGCCTCGGTTTCGCGGCAGCACGCGGAGATCACCCTGCGGGGCGAGGAGTGGGTCATCGTCGACCAGAACAGCGGGAACGGGATCCATGTCGACGGTCGACGGACTCAGCAGGCGGTTCTCCTTCCCGGTCAGAAGCTGCAGATCGGCAATCTCAGGTTCCGGGTGGAGATCGATCGCGGAAACGACGGCGCCACCGTGATGCTCGGTCGCTCCCCCCTGCGGGAAGATCTGAGCGATCGCACTTTGATGGGGGGCCCGCCGCCGGTCTTTCCACCGCCCCCCTTGCCGGTCAAGGCTGAATCCCGCGGACGAAGGACCGCCTGGATGGCAGGCTCTCTGGTCGCGGTCATCGTGGTGGTCGGAGTGGCCTTCTTCGCGGTCAACCGGATCTCCAGCCAGCGGATAGAGAAGGAGCGGAAGCTCGCGGCGGCATTGACCGCTCTGCGACCGACACCCCGACCCGCGCTCATTCCCACCCCCACCCCGGAGCCCACGCCCACACCAACCCCGGTCCCGGTTCGGAGGCCCACCGGATCGCTGCTGATTTCGACCGACGTCGACGCCAGCGTGTCCATCGACGGACGGACGGTCGCTCAGCTCAAGGCGTCGGGCCTGCGGCGATTCGATGTGGCTCCGGGCGAGCACATCGTCCGGTTCCGCGCCGGGGGCGCGCAGACCGAGGTGCTGGCGCGGGTGCGGGTCAACGAGCAGACGGTGGTGCGCTACCAGGCCGAACCCGCGGGTCCCGGCCCGACGCCGGCGCCCACGGCGACGCCCACGCCTCGCTAGTCGAGCGCTTCGCCTGGGGACTATTCGCTTCGCAGGGTGAGCTGCGGATCGACCCGGGTGGCCTGGCGGGCGGGAAGGTAGCTGGCCAGAAGGGCCACGGCGGTGAGCAGGACCGCGACGCCCGCGAGGGTTGAAGGATCGTTGGGGCTCAGGTTGAAGAGCAGTCCGGAGAGAGACCGCGACAGGGCAAGGGCGCCGGCGAGTCCGATGGCGATCCCCGAGACGATGAGGGTCGCCGCGTTCTTCAGCACCATGCCCATCACCGTCGCAGGATGCGCGCCCAGGGCCATGCGGATGCCGATCTCGCGCGAGCGCTGGGCCACCGCGTACGACATCACTCCGAAGATGCCCAAAGCGGCGAGGAGGACGGCCATCGACGCGAAGAGGCCGAGGAGCAGCATGTAGAAGCGGGGCTGCGAGATCGACCGTGAGACGACGTCCTCGAAGCTCCGCAGGCGAGCCACGGGGATGTCGGGGTCGAGTTCACGCACCGTGGACTCCACCGCGGGTCCGAGGGACAAGGGCGGCACGCTGGTCCGAATCAGCACGTCCATCGAGCCCACCGGGAGCTGCGCATAGGGCAGGTAGACCTCGGGCACCGCGTCCTTCGCGAGACCGAACGTCTTCACGTCCGCGACCACGCCCACAACTTCACCGCCCGCCTTCGGCTGGCCCTCGGGACGACGCCAGCCGAGGGTGATCCACTGGCCGATGGGATTCTCGTTCGGGAAGTACTTCTTCACGGCACTCTGGCTGAGCACGACCACCTGATTCGCGCCGGCGATGTCCCGGGCCTCGATGCCCCGGCCGCGAATGACGGGAATGCCCATGGCCTTGAAATACCCCGGAGTGGTCGAGCGCATCTCCATCGCGGGTTGCTGCGACGGCGGGAGTTCGGGCCGGTTCCGGATCTGGAACGAGATGTTGATCTGCGTGCCGTTCAGGGGCAGGCCGAGCGTCGCGGCGGAGGCACGCGCGCCCGGCAGAGCGGAGAGGCGGTCGAGGAGGCGGTCAAAGAAGACGACGCGCCGGGACTCGTCCTTGTACGTCTCGGCGGGGAGGGCGATGCGGAAGGTGAGGGCGTTCTCGACATCGAAGCCCGGCTTGACCTGTTGGAGCTGGGCGAAGCTCCGAAGGAGGAGCCCGGCGCCGGCGAGAAGGATCATGGCGAGGGCCATCTGCCCGATCACGAGCCCTCCCCGCACCCGCCCGCTCCGGCCGGCCAGGAGGCCGCGGGCGCCCTCCCGCAGGGCCTGGGCGGGCTCGCGGCGCGCGGACATGCCCGGGAGAACGCCGCAGAAAAGGCCCGTCGCTATCGACAGAGCGGCCGCGAACAGCAGGACCGCGGGGTCGATATGGGCCTCGCTCAATCTCTTCACTCCGTTCGGTTGAAGGGCGATCAGGCTGTCGAGCGACATCGAGGCGACGAAAACGCCGGCGACCCCGCCGAGCCCGCCCAAAAGCACGCTCTCGGTGATGAGCTGCCGGAGGATCCGGCCTTGTCCGGCGCCGAGCGCCTGGCGGACCGCGAACTCAGACTCGCGCGCCGCCGCGCGCGCCATCAGGAGGTTCGCGACGTTGACGCAGGCGATGAGCAGAACCAGGCCTACCGCGCCCAGGAGGAGGTAGAGCGCGGAGCGGGAGTCGCCCACCATCGCCTCCCGGAGAGGACGCGTGGTTCCGCCGAGGCCTTCGTTGGCGTCGGGATGGGCTTTCGCGAGACGAAGGGCGATGGCCTTCGTCTCCTCCATCGCCGCGGTCAGGGGAACGCCCGGGTTGAGGCGCCCGAAGACACGAACGTACCAGGCGCCCCGACTGTGCGTGCGGAACACCGAGTCGTAGGCGAGCGGCATCCAGAGTTCGGTGTCGTCGGGGAAGGAGAAGTCCTTCGGAGCCACACCCACCACGGTGAACACACGGCTGTCCAGCCGGATCGACTGACCGATGATCTTCGGGTCGCCGCCAAAGCGGGACTGCCATAGGGCATGGCCGAGAACCACGACCGTGGCCTTGTCGGGTTCGTTCTCGTCCTTGCCGATGACGCGCCCGAGGTCGGGGGTCACCCGGAAGACTCGGAAGAAGGAGGCGCTCACCTCCGCTCCGTTCAGCACCACGGGCGCTCCGCGTCCGGTCAGGGTGACCCCGCCGCCGTCCACCGCGGCGATGTTCTCGAAGCTCTTCGCCTCGGCTTGGGTATCGAGGAAGTTCTGGGGGGAGAAATACGCGACGTTCCGGCCCTCGGACACCTGGTAGAGCTGTACCAGCCGCTCCGGCTCCGGGAACGGCAGGGGCCGGAGCAGGACCGCGTAGGCGATGCTGAAGATGGCGCTGTTCGCCCCGATGCCGAGGGCGAGGGTCGCGATGGCAACGAAGGTGAAGGCCGGCGCCATGAGGAGACGCCGGAGCGCGTACGCCAGGTCCTGGCGGAGAGTGTCCATGCTTCGATGGACTGCAAGGGCCATACCGCGGGCGACGCCCTCGATTCAGCGATGACCGGACAGGAGTTAGGGCACCCGCGGAGGACCTGGGCCTGTCCGGCTGCGACACGGGCGCTGGCCGCTGGCGAACAGTGGGGCCTCGGCCTACTTGCCCCCCTGCGTCCTTTTCACGAAGGCCGCGAGGTCGGCCTTGAGCGCCTTCAGCATGTTGGGCCGCGTGTACATCATGTGACCTCCCTCGTAGTAGGTGAAGGTGATCCGGTCCGCGTAGGTCTTTTCGTAGCCGAGGTGATCGAAGGTGTACTCGCTGCCCGCGAAGGGCGTGGCCATGTCGTAGTAGCCGTTCACGACCATCACGTTCAGGAACGGGTTGCGGGCCATGGCGGTGCGGAGGTTGTCGACGAGGTTCAGATACCGGCCCTCTTCATACTGCCAGGGGCGCACGTTGGCCGAGGTGGTGTAGGGGAGGTCGGTCTCCCATTTGAGTTCGTTCTTCGCGTAGTCGGAGAAGATCGCGGTATACGCCCCCTGGAGCGCGGTGTTCGACGGATCGAACTCCGGATTCTCACCCGCGGCGTCGCGATCGAGGCCGGTGTAGCGGCCGTCCAGACGCCCGACCATGAGACGCTGGTCGCGGAGAAGCTCCTTGCGGAAGCGGGCCGGGCTCACACGCAGATTCGCCTCCTCGGCGAAGGCGGCGGAAATCCCCGTGAACTTCGCGACCTTCCCCGCCATGTCCTTCCGCTCGGCCGCGGTGAGGCGGCTGCCCTTCACCAGCGCGGTCATGTACTCACCCCAGACGAACTTGCGCGACTCGTCGAGCACCCTCTTCAGGTCCTGGGACTGCAGCTCGGGGCCGAGGCGCTTGTGGTACCAGGCGTCCGCGGTGTAGGTGGGGAGGAAGCTCGCGTAGTTGAGTTCGTTGCCGGGCGCTTCGGAGAGGGTCGAGAAGTCGATGACCGAGGAGATGAGGGCGATGCCGTTGAGCTCAATGCCATGCCGGGCCTGGAGGTCGGCGGACACACCCGCGGACCGGACGGTGCCGTAGCTCTCGCCCATGAGGTATTTGGGCGAGGCCCAGCGGTTGAACTTCCCTATGTACTGACGGATGAAGTCCGAGAAGGCTTCGATGTCCTGGCGCACGCCGTGGAAGTTCTTGCCGTCCTCTCCTTCGACCATCCGCGACCAGCCGGTGGTCACGGCGTCGATGACGACCACGTCGGCGACGTCGAGGATCGAGTCCTCGTTGTCGACGAGTTCGTAGGGCGGGGCGGGCTGGAACCCGTCCTCGCCCATCTGCACGCGCTTCGGTCCGAAAAGGCCCATGTGGACGAAGACCGAGGCCGAGCCCGGGCCGCCGTTGTACGCGAAGGCCAGGGGACGCGAGCCCGCGGGAACCCCGTCCTTGGTGTACGCGACGAAGAAGACGTTCGCGCGCGCCTTGCCCGTGGCGCTCTTCAGCACCAGGGTGCCCGCGGTCGCGGTGTAAGCGACGGTCTGACCACCAAACTTCCCGGTGTGCTGGGTCTGCTTGTAGTTGTCGACCGCGGGGGCCGCGGGCCGGGCTTCCGCGATGCGGGCGGGAGCCTCCGCCACCGGAGTGGGAGCGGGGCCCTGGCCGGGCAGGGTGGCGCGGCCCGGCTGCGCCTGGGCGCCGGCGGTCAGGGAGACGAAGAGCAGAGCGAAGAGAAGGCGTGGGTTGGGCATGGGCAGGGAGTCCTTTTCAAGAATTGCAGGCCTGGAAGCTATCAGGGTTTTCGCGGGTGAGATCCCATTGCATTGATTTGAACTTCCGCGGGCTCCCGGAAAATTTCGAGAAGAAAAGTCTTGACCTTCCTCTATCATGTGACATAGTCTTTACGTATTGACTATGTCACATGAAGATCTCGATCATGTCTGGCGCGCTCTCGCCAATCCGCATCGGAGGCGGATCCTCGACGTGCTGCGCGACAAGCCCTGCACCACCGGCGACCTCGCGGACGCGCTCGGCGAGAACCGCTTCCTGGTGATGCAACATCTCAATCTCCTGCGCGAGGCCGACCTCGTCACCGTGGAAGTGGACGGTCGGAGGCGCATCAATCACCTCAATCCTGTTCCCATCCAGCACATCTACGAGCGCTGGGTGGGGAAATATCAGGGCGACTGGGCCGCGGCCCTGGTCGGCCTCAAGCGAACCGTCGAAGAGAAGTCCGCGAAGAATGAAGCCCGGCGCGA
>Ga0154020_10004993_pt1 | contig 15744 bp, 13 predicted proteins | sample Klosneuvirus_201_FD_109709 | JGI IMG/M metagenome (GOLD analysis project Ga0154020, IMG submission 109709) | Active sludge microbial communities from wastewater, Klosterneuburg, Austria - Klosneuvirus_20160825_MG | ecosystem: Engineered > WWTP > Aerobic digester > Activated sludge | place...
GCGAGAGGTGAAGCCGGGCGAGGTTGTGCGCGTCGTCGCCGATTGGGAACTCATCAACCAAAGCAACTTTAGTATGCGCGCAATTGCAGAAGCGGTGGACGCGGATGGCAACGTGCTGGGGCGGGCGCAAGGCGTGCCATTTGGCGGGCGGTTCGCCACCAATCGCTGGTTGTTTAACGCGGTCTACCGCGATGAATACGCGATACCCATCAACCCAAACGCAGCGCGGGCGGTGGCCGAGGTGCGGCTGGGCTGGCTTAGCCCATATGAAAATGCCGCAGCCTTGAAATTGGACGGCGCAAACACCAATTATTTTGTGGCGGGCAGGGTCAAAATTGCGGGGGTGGCGCCATCTGCCACGCAAGAACAATTGCCCGCGTTTGCGGCGGGCGCAACGTTTGGCAACGCCATCCGGCTGGAGGGATTCAGCCAGTCTAACTCAAATTTCAGCTTTGCATTCCGCGTCATTCAGCCGCCGCAAAAGGACTATACTTTTTTTATTCATGCACTGGATAAAGATGGCAAACCTGTGGCACAAAGCGATGGCCCGCCCGGGGAAGGCAAATATCCAACCAGCTTTTGGGGCGCAGATGAGCGAATAGCAGAGCGTCGCGAGCTTGTGTTGCCGCCCAGCGCGGTTCGGGTCGTCATTGGTTGGTACGACCCCGCCAGCGGCGAACGCATGGCCGCCATCCGCGCCGACGGCACGGCATGGCGGGATAATTTGGTTACGGTATTTGAACGATGAAGGAATTACGAACAACGAATTACGCGAAAACAAGTCGGGCCGCTTCCGGGGCGGCCAAACCAGTGAGATGGCTCGTTTTGCCGCTGCTTTTTGCGCTGGCGTGCGCAACGCTTGCGCGGCCCGCCCTGCCCGCGCAAGCAGACACAAAAGGCTTGCCGCCCGGCTTTGACACGCAGATCGTGGCGAGCGGCGTAGATTTGCCCGTCGCGCTGGCGTGGCTGCCAGATGGCCGCATGTTGCTGGCAGAGAAAGGTGGAATGCTCAAGTTGATTGACAACAACCTGATTTACGCCCGCCCGGTGATTGACCTGCGCGATGAGGTGGACGACTTTGTGGATCGCGGGCTGCTGGGGCTGGCGGTGGACCCCAACTTCACGGCCAACGGCTTTGTGTATTTGATGTATGCCTATGACGCGCCGGGGCAGGCCAAAGACGTGGACGAGCCGCGCATGGGGCGGCTGGTGCGCTACGTGATGCGCCATGACGTGATTGACAAAAACAGCGGCGTCATCTTGCTGGATGATTACGAAAGCACGGCTCAAAACCACTCCATTGGCGATTTGAAATGGGCGCCGGATGGCTCGTTGTATGTCTCGCTGGGCGAAGGGTCGCTCTCGGCGCTGGCGCAACAAATCGCCTTCCGGGCGCAAGACCTGAACAGCACCAACGGCAAAATTTTGCGGATTGACCCGCTGACCGGCGACGGCTTGCCCGGAAACCCGTTTTACGACGCGGCCAGCCCGCACAGCGCAAAATCGCGGGTGTGGTCGCTCGGTCATCGCAATCCGTATCGCATCAGCGTGAACCCGGTCACGGGGATTCCATGGAGCGGCAACGTGGGTTGGTGGACGTATGAATCGCTGCAAATCGCTCGCGCGGGGGATAACTTTGGCTGGCCTTGCACCGAAGGCCCCATCGCCACCAACGATTACCCCAAGCTTGGGGACTGCACCAATGTGAAGCCGTGGACGGTTGCGCCAAGTTTTGATTACCCGCACAAGCTGGGCAACGCCTCGCTCACGGCGGGTGACTTTAACATTTACGCCAACTTCCCCGCCGAGATGCAAGGCGATTATTTTTACGGCGATTACTCTTTGCAATGGATCCGCCGGATGAAGGTGGATTTGGCGAAGGACAAAATTTTGAGCGACGAGCCGTTTGCCAGCGGTCAGGGCGAACCCGCCGAGATTGAGTTCTCGCCAGACGGCGAATTGTTTTATCTGCCGTTGTATTCGGGCGTGGTGCGAAAAATTGTGTATACCGATGGCTACCAGCGCGAGTGGGAACCCGCGCTAGAGGCCATGTGCAAAAGCGCGTGCAACACGGCGGATGGCGGCGTGAGCGGCGGCGCGCCGTTCACGGTCACTTTTTCTGCGGCGGGCACAACCAACCCCAACAACGAAAACTTGAGCCACGCCATGACCTTTGGCGATGAAGGCGACCGCCACCCGCCACGCCTGAACCTGCCCGCCAGCTTCGCAAACACCTTCACATTTACGCATGTGTATACCCAGCCCGGTGTGTATGTGGCGCGGCTGTTCACCCGCGCGGAAAATGGCGCGGTGCACATCACCGAGCGGCGCGTGACGGTGGGCAAGCCCACGCCGGTGGTGCGGGTGGTCTCGCCGGGGGCGCTGAGCGAATTTGTGCCCGGCCAGCGGGTTGAGCTGGCTGCCCAGGCCACCGATGCGTTCAACAACGCGGGCGGAATCACCACCCGCTGGTGGGTGGATGTGCTGGATGGGCTGAAGTCCAAAGTTTTGGTGAACGAAGACAAGCCTTCGACCAGCTTCATCGTGCCCGCCGACCTGAGCCGCGATGCCAAACTTAATGTGTGGGTGTATGCGCAAGCGGCGGATGGCACAGTGACGGCTAAACGCATCCCGCTGGTGCGCAAGGCGGCAGATGGCTATGTGCGCACGTGGTATCTCACGCGGGCATTCCAGTTCACCGGCGATGAGCGCCCCATCGAACCAGACACGCTGGGCGATGCGGGCGGCGAGGCCAAATTTGCGGTGACGGACGAAACGGTCCACGCCCAACTGATATACAACGATTCATTCCTGATTAACTTCAAGGATTACAACACGCCCAACTACCGCACGCTGGCCTATGCGTTTATCTGGATCAACTCGCCAGACGACCGCAAAGGTTTGTTGGGGATAAACAGCGATGATGGCAACGCGGTGTGGCTAAACGGCCAACAAATTTGGAAGAACAACGTGAGCCGCTCTGTGCCCAAGCCCGGCGAGAAGGATGATCTGCGCGATATTGACCTGCCTGCGATTCAGCTTAGGAAAGGCAAAAACGCGCTGCTGGTCAAGGTGAGTCAAAACGATGGCGACTGGGTGTTCAAGCTGCGCGTCCTCAACTCCGATGGTTCCATCATGCAAGATGTGACGGCCGAGAGCAGATGAGTGAAGACGATGGATGATCTTGCGTCGTCCATCGTCTATTTCTCTTCCGTCCGCTTCATTCTGGCTGGCAACGCCTGCCCAAATTCCCTCTTGACTCTCAAGCCGCTTGAGGCTTTATCCTATTTTCACATAGGAGAATAAAAATGTCTAATTCGGCACTACATGTTATTTTTGGCACTGGCCCGCTGGGCAAATGGACCGCCCGGGAATTGGTAAAAATGGGCAAGCAGGTACGGCTAGTCAATCGCAGCGGGCAGGCGATGGATTTGCCGCCGGGCGCGGAGATGATCAAGGCCGACGCATACGACGTGGCAAACAATATCGCCATCACAAAAAACGCCGCGGCGATTTACCAGTGCGCGCAACCGGCCTATTATGAGTGGCCGCAAAAGTTCCCCGCGTTTCAGGAGGCCATCTTGCAAGCGGCCATTGCCAACGGCGCAAAATTTATTGCCGCAGAAAATTTGTATGTGTATGGCGACACGCATGGCCAGCCCATGACCGAGGATACGCCTTATGCCGCACATACTCGCAAGGGCAAAACGCGCCAAGCCATGACCGAAGCTCTGTTCGCCGCGCACAAAGCGGGCAAGGTTCGCGCGGCCAGCGCGCGCGGCTCGGATTTTTTCGGGCCAGATGACAGCGTTTCTTCGGGGATGCTTTACAAACCCGCGCTGCAAGGCAAAACAGTTAACGCGATGGGTCGGCTGGATATGCCGCACACGTTTACCTACGCGCCCGATTTTGGCAAGACGCTGGCTATTCTTGGCACCCGCGATGAGGCGCTGGGCAAGGCGTGGCATGTGCCAAGCACGGCGGCCATCACCCAAAAGGAATACCAAAACCTGATTGCGCAAGAAATTGGCAAACCGATCAAGGCGATGGCGATGAGCGCGCCTATGCTCAAATTCTTTGGGATTTTTAACAAGCTGGCCGCCGAGATGCCCGAGATGCTCTACGAATTTACCCAGCCCTTTGTGATGGATAGCTCGCGGTTTACCAACATGTTTGACCTGCGCCCCACCCCGCTCAATGAGGCCATCCGCGAGACGGTGGCGTGGAATAAGAAATGAAAAACAAGGAATGAGGAATGGTCTATACGGAAAATTTCTCATTTCTCACACGCATACAATCCAATTTAACGTGAGTTTTAGATAAGCAAACCGAGCCAGAATTTCGCAGAGATTCAGCCTGCCCTGAGCTTGCCGAAGGATCGCACAGCTTTGCTTCGCGTCGCTGTGCTCCTCAGAATGACAGACTTGCTCTTATCCAAAACTCGCGTTAATTTAAACATTTATGCTCAAAATTAGCGACTTTTCCCGCATCGCGCAGGTGCCGGTGGCTACCCTGCGTTATTACGATCAACTTGACCTGCTAAAGCCGGCCCAGATAGACCGGTTCACGGAATATCGGTATTACGATGTGGCGCAATTGGCGCGGCTAAATCGCATATTGGCGCTCAAAGATTTAGGGTTTTCGCTGGAGCAAATCAGAGGTTTGCTGATAAAACAAGTCAGCCCGGATGAGTTGCGAGGAATGCTAAAACTCCGGCTGGCAGATGTGGAGCGCGAAATGGAAGAAACGCAGGCGCGGCTAACGCGTGTGCAAGCCCGCTTGCGCAGACTGGAAGCCGAAGGTAAATCGCCGCGTTACGAAATTGTGATTAAGCCGCTTGCGCCAATGTGGGTCATCTCATCCCGCCAAACCATACCCACCGCTCAGGAGATGATCTGGCGATGCAATGCGATTCACGCAGACATTCGGAGTTGGATGGCGCAACACAAAATTGCAGCCAGCCAGCCGCCCGCGCCGCAATTGGCAAACTTGTATCACAACACCGAATACACCGAAGTGAACCTTGAGCTTGAAGCGTTTGTAATAACCCCGAAACCCGCCCAGCTTGGCACAAAACAACTGGCCGATGCCCCTTTTGATTTGCAAGCGCGAGAATTAGAAGGGGTGGAATTAGCCGCATGCGGCGTGCATCGCGGGTCAATGGAAACCATGACCGATTTAATTCAGGACATTTTGCTCTGGACTTGCGAAAATGGCTATATTCCATCCGGCCCTGTGAGACAACTTCATCTTTCTGGCGAGCCAACCAAGCCGGGGATTGACAACGTCATCGAGATTCAGATTCCAATTGAGCGAAGTAGCGCAGAAAAATAAACTGCGCCGCCTCAAGAATTTATGCGGGCGCAGTTGCCCTCCACTAAGCCGCTGGCTGAGAGCTTATGCCGTCTTCTGTCCTCCGTCTTCCGTCTTTTTTGCCTCTTGTGCCGCCCGCAGCGCCTCGCGCGCGGCCATTTGCTCTGCGCTTTGCTTGCTTGGCCCGCTGCCCGATGCGCCAAGCACCTCGCCCATCCACACCTCAACGTAAAAAATGCGCTGGTGGGCGGGGCCATCGGCGCCAACAAGCTTGTAGCGCGGCGTCACGCCCAGCTCTTCCTGGCTCCATTCCTGCAAAAGCGATTTCGGGTCGCGGTCTAAATTCTCGGCCAAAATGGCGGGCGCCCAGCGCTCAAAAATGGGGGTGATGAAGCTGCGCACGGCTTCAAGCCCTTGATCCAAATACAACGCGCCGAGCAAAGCCTCAAACGCATCGCCCAGAATGTTGGCGCTCTTTTTGCCGCCCGTCTCCACCTCGCCCTTGCCCAGCCGCAAATGGTCTGGCAGATCAATTTCTTCGGCAAACTGCGCCAAGGTGGACGAGCGCACAATCGCCGCGCGCAGGCTGGTCAGGCGGCCTTCATTCAGCTCGGGGTAATGCTCAAACAGCCACGCCGCCGAGAGGAAATCCAGCACGGCGTCGCCAAGAAACTCCAGTTTTTCGTTGTGCTCGGCAACGGGCAAATGCGCCTGCTCGGTCAGTTTATCTTGCGCCTGCTCATTGGCAAAAGAGGTATGCGTGAGCGCGCGCTCCAGAAGTTGTGGGTTATTAAAGGCAGGAAGCATAGGGGATTCGGAATGCAGAATTCAGAATGCAGAAAGAACACGTCTCATTTTCTGAATTTTGCATTCCAAATTCTGCATTCGGGGTCACTCTTCAAATCTCTTAAAAATCACGACCGAGTTGTGCCCGCCAAAGCCAAACGAGTTGTTCATCGCCACGCGCACATCTTTCTTGCGGGCGGCCAGCGGGATGTAATCCAAATCGCATTGCTCATCCGGCTCGGTCAAGTTCATCGTTCCGGGCATGATGCCGTGCTTGATGGCATACACACACACCGCCGCCTCCAGTGAGCCGGTCGCGCCCATCATGTGCCCGGTCATGCTCTTGGTGCTGCTGATGGCAACCTTGTAAGCATGGTCGCCCAGCGCCAGCTTGATCGCCTGGGTCTCGGCAATATCATTCAGCGGCGTGGCCGTGCCGTGCGCGTTAATGTAATCAATTTCACTGGGGTCAATCCCCGCGTCTTTTATCGCCCGGCTGATGCAGCGCCCAGCGCCCACGCCGCCCTCCGATGGCGCGATAACGTGAAAGGCGTCGGTGGTCTGACCATACCCGATGATCTCTGCCAAAATGTTGGCCCCGCGCGATTTTGCCAGCTCCAAATCCTCCAAAATCATCACACACGCGCCCTCGCCCATCAACGTGCCATCCCGTTTTTTGTCAAACGGCTTTGGCGATTTTGAGGGCAACTCGTTGTCATGGCTGAGGGCGGTCACGCGGTCAAACCCGGCCATACCCAGCTCGCTCACGGTGGCATCTGCCCCGCCCGCGATGATGGCCCGCGCCTTGCCATGCCGGATCAAATCAAACGCCTGACCAATGCTGTCATTGCTGGTGGCGCACGCCGACACGGGCGAATACGATGGCCCCTGCGCCCCGGTCTCAATCGCGATCATCCCGCTGGCCCCGTTCGCCATAATCATGGGGATGGCAAACACGTTGATCCGCCGCGCACCCTGCTCGCGCAACACAAAACTCTGGCTAATCAAAGTAGAGAAACCGCCCACCGCCGAGCCGACCACCACGCCAACATCCGGGGCCAGTTCGGGCGTAATTACCAGCCCGGAGTTTTTCATGGCCTGCTTGGCGGCGGCCATCGCATATTGTTCAAACAAATCGGTGCGGCGCAATTCTTTGGCATCAAACGCCAAACTCGGGTCAAAGTTTTTCACCTCGCACGCCACGTGCACCGGCAAACCCTTGGGGTCAAAACGGGTGATGGGAGCCACGCCGGACTTTCCCTCCAGCAACGCCGCCCAAGTCGTATCCATATCGTTCCCCAGCGGGGTAAACGCGCCAATGCCAGTGATAACTACGCGAGGTTTTTGCATATTTTCTCCGATTTTTTAGTATGAAATTTGGATTATAGTGTAATGTGTAAAGTGTAACTGGTTAACGGATGATACAAAATCTGCCGTTACGTTTTACACATAACACATTACATCGTGCCAAAACATTTGCCAAACAACGATGCTACCGGCGCTCCGCAAAACGCGGTGCGACTTGCATTTGAACACCTGACCCGCCGGGAAGATGCGCCCCTGCCCGTCATCGTGGCCGTGTCTGGCGGGCCAGATTCCATGTGCCTATGCGATGCCATGCTGGAGTTGGCCGCGGAGTTGCGCTTGCGCCCGGTCATCGCCCACCTCAATCACGGGTTGCGCGGGGATGAGGCCGCAGCCGATGCAGATTACGTGCGCACTTTTGCCGCGCAGCGCGCCACGCCCTGCGCCATCACCCAAACAGATGTGCGGGCGCGGGCCACCGAGCGCAAGCAAAGCCTTGAGCTGGCCGCCCGCCAGGCGCGTTACGAATTTTTGGCGCAGGTGGCGCGTGAACACGGCGCGGCGCACATTGCGCTGGCGCATCAGGCCGATGACCAGGCCGAGACTATTTTGCTGCGGCTGATCCGCGGCACGGGCATGGCCGGTCTGCGCGGCATGAGCGCCATCAGCCCGCACCCCAACGACCCCGCGCTGGCATTGGTGCGGCCTTTGCTGGGCCTGACCCGCGCCCAAATTGAGGCGTATTGCGCCGCGCGGGGGCTTGCGCCGCGCACAGATTCATCCAACGCCAGCACCCATCACCAGCGCAACCGCATCCGCCACGAGCTTTTGCCTTTGTTGGAAACCTTTAACCCCGGCATTCGCCGCGTGCTTTTGCATTTGGCGGATGGGGCCACGAGCGATTTAGAGATCGTCTCACAAGCCACTCAAAGTGCCTATGCGAATGCACTCGTCTCTGCCAACAAAACCGAAATTATTCTGGATCGCGCGGCGTGGCGGGGTTTGTCGGTTGGGCTTCAGCGCGAGACCCTGCGCGCGGCCGTGCGCCAGCTTAAGGGTGATGTGACCAACTTGAAATTTGCCGCAATTGAAGAAGCCCGCGCCGTGCTAAACAGCAATGCAAACATTGGCGAGATTGCGTTGATGGCTTCGGTGCGCGTAAAAGTAAAAACAAAGGTGTTTACATTTTTGCATACGGAAGACGGAAGACGGAAGACGGAAGACGAGACAATTTAAATCGTCCTCCGTCTTTCGTCCTCCGTCAGTTTGTCATACACAAATTTCGCGCAGGCCACATCCTCAATCGCCAGCCCGCACGATTTGAAAAACGCCACGCCACGCGGGTCGTGATGCGCCTGCGGGTGGCCGCACACCAACGCGCCCAGATCGCACACGATATTTTCCAGCGCCCAGTCCCCTGCCCGCGCGGGGATGAGCAAATCGCCCGCCTCGGCCAGCGCGGCTTCGCGGTCATCCACAAACACCCGCGAGCGGTTGAGCAGCGCGGCATCCACCTCGCGCATTTCTGGCGTGTATGCGCCAATGGCAGCCACAACCGCGCCCGGCTTCACCCCATCACCCGCAAACAGCGGCTGGCGCGAGGTGGTGGCGGTGACGATGATGTCGGCTTGCGTCAAGCAGTCAAACCCATCAAAATTCTGGGGGATGAATTCGCGGCTGGCATCGGCGGCTTGCAACTCTGCGGCCAGTTTTTGGGCGCGGTCGCCCCGGCTCACAATGTTTACTTTGCGAATGGGACGCACCGCGCACACGGCCTCAATTTGGGTTGGGGCTTGCCCGCCCGCGCCAATGATGGTGAGCGTGGCCGCATCTGGCGCGGCCAGAACATCACACGCAAGGCCAGTGACCGCGCCCGTGCGCAGACGCGTGAGGTAGCCGCCTTCCAGCACCGCCAGCGGCGCGCCGGTCTGGGCATCCATCAATGTGACCAGCGCGTGAATGGTGGGCAAACCCCGCGCCGCGTTGCCTGCAAACACGCTCACCGTTTTTTGGCCGAGGGCGTTCGCGTCTGGCAAATAGGCCGGCATGAACAACGCAATGCCATCACGCGTGGGCAGACCCATCCGCACAGGCATGACCGCCCGCCCGTGATGCGCCTGCGCAAATGTTTCGCGCATCACTTCAATCGCCTCGCGCATGGGCAAGGCTTTTTTTATATCGGCATCGGTGAGGAAGAGCATAGATCCATAATAGCGCCCGGAGCGCGTCCGAACAAGTTCGCGGAGCGCTCCGGGCGCCAGGCATCACCACCCAGCCAGCACCGCCGCAGATAACGCGGCGCGTTCGGGCAAGCTGCTCAAAACGATGTGTTCAAATTTGGCGTGCAGGCCATCGCCCACCGCGCCAAAGCCATCCATCGTTGGGATTCCCATCCCAGCGGTAAACGAGGCGTCACTGCCGCCGCCGCTGGCGCCGTGCTCCACCTTCATCCCCAACTCCGCGCCAATCGCCTGAATGCGCTTGATGATCTCCAGCCGCTGCGCGTTGCACTCCATCGGCGGGCGGTTCCACTCGCCCTCAACTTCAATACTTGCGCCGGGCAAGCTGGCCTTGAGCGTCTTGAATTGCGCCGCCGTCCACTCGGCATCGCTCAACCGCTCGCAGCGGCAATCCACAAGCATCTCGGCTTTGTCTGGCACAACATTCACCGCGCCGCCGCCGGTGATCCACCCCACGTTAAACGTCACGCCGCGCGCGTAATCCGTCCAATCTTGAATGGTCTCAATTTGGCGGGCCAACTCGTGGATGGCGTTGACGCCCTTGGCATGTTCTGCCCCCGCGTGAGCCGCTTTGCCATGCGCGGTGATCTTCCAATCGCCCACGCCTTTGCGCGAAGACTTTAAGCGTCCATCGCTCAGCGCGGGTTCCATCACCATGACCAGCGCGTTGCCCTGGGCCGTGCCTTCAATCAGCTCGCGCGAGGTTGTGCTGCCCATTTCTTCATCGCTGGTGAACAACATGCGTATTTCGTGTTTTGGCATCAGGCCGGTGGCCTGCAATGCGCGGATGGCGTTTAGGGTGATGACGCTGCTGGCTTTCATGTCAAACACACCCGGCCCCCAAAGTTTGCCATCCTCAATTTTCACCGGCATTGGCCCAGCGGTGGAGCCAACCGGATGCACGGTGTCCATATGGCAAATCATGCTGATGGGCGACCCGCCGCCCGCGTTGATCACACCCAGCACATGATCGCCCGTTTTGGTTTGGCGGTCATAGCTCACGGTTGCGCCCAGCGCGGCCAACTCGCGGGCAATCACCGCGCCAACCGCGTCCACACCCGCCTTGTGCGGCGTGGGCGATTCAATGGTGACAATTTCACGCGCCAACTCGGTCATGGCGTCTTGCCTGCTCTGGAGATAGTTGAGGAGTTGCTTCATGCCCGCATTTTACACACGCTGTGTTGACCCCGCGCAAAAAAATAACGTGTACCATGTAACGCGTAACATGACCCCAACCAACTGGCTCATCGGCGCCGCTGCCGCCCTCATCATCGGATTCTCCAAAACGGGCGTGCCGGGCGCGGGTATTTTGTCCGTGCCGCTCATCGCCATGCTGTTCACCGGGCGGCTGTCTACCGGCGCAACGCTGCCCCTGCTCCTCGCAGCCGATTGTTTCGCGGCGTGGTGGTATCGCCCATACGTGCGCTGGGACAAGTTGTGGCCATTGCTGCCCAGCGTGCTGATGGGTTTTGCGGCGGGCGCGGTTGGGCTGCATCTTTTGACAACAAACGCCTCGGCCAAAAACACGCTCAACATCATCATTGGCTGCATGGTGCTGCTCATGCTGGGCATTCAACTTTTGCGGATGAAGCTGGGCGAGCGAATTAACCCAACCACCAAAGCAGGCCAGAACCTGACAGGCTTTGCCGGTGGGTTCTCTACATTTGTCTCCAACGCCGCGGGGCCAATCATGTCCATTTACATGACTGCGCTGGGGCTGGAGAAGCTGGAGTTTATGGGCACAACGGCGTGGTATTTCTTCATCGTCAATACCGCCAAAATACCCATCTACCTGCTTTTGACCGCGCTTGCCCCAGACCAGCCCATGTTCAACGCGCAAAGCCTGACCTTTGACGCAATTCTTTTGCCGCTGGTGGTGGCTGGCGTGTTCGTGGGGCGATGGTCGCTGCACCGCATTCCGCAACGCGCCTTCACATGGCTGGTGCTGGTTCTGGCCGCCATCGCCGCCGCGCGGTTGATCGCAGGGTAATCAAAACGCGCATCTCATCGGCCCCTGCCATGCATCCCACGCGCGCAAATACCAGCAGCGCGGCTCGGTGGGCGCAATGTAACCGGTAAAACGGATGCGGTTCACGGAGCCATCGGCCAGCGCGTAATACAACGAGGCGGTGCTGCTGTCAAAAAACATCATCACATTGGTCGTGTCTGCCACAAAAAACGCAGATCGGGTGTATCCATTTTCACCATTCGCCATGAGCTGATAAATCGTGTTGCGGCAATAATCGCCAAAAAAGAAAGCGTTGGCATACGGCGCGGGCCACACGTTCGCATCGGCAAACGCCCCGCCGGTGACGGAGCACCCCTCCGCGCGGCCATACCAGTAAATGGGGTCGGTGAACTGCGCTGGCGTTTTTGTGCAACCAGCAGACTTGGCGTAATCACACGGGCCTTCGCGGGCCGGGTAGCCATAATCTGCGCCGGCTTTCACCAGATCAATTTCTTCCCAAGTGTTCTCGCCCACATCGTTGGCATACATTTGATGTGTGTCTGGCGCAAAAGTAAACTGCCACGGGTTGCGAAACCCACTGGCATAGGTTTCCTGGCACACCCCGCCCTGCTCCACCGCGCGGGTTTGCCCGCACCGCACGGCGCCATCGGCCTGCGCGTTTGGGTTGTCTTGCGGGATGGAGCCATCCAGCTTGATACGCAAAATTTTGCCCAGCAGGTTTGCGGGTGTTGAGGTTAACCCGCCGCGCCCATCGCCCACCGAAATGTAAAGCAGGCCATCCGCGCCAATGTTCAAATCTCCGGCGGCGTGCCACCCGCCGGGGCTGGCCGGGATGTAATTGAGCAACACGGTCTCGCCGCGCATCAGGTTGTCATCACCCAAAACAAACCGAGAGACGCGGCTATACGCGCCGCTCACATCGCCGCAAACTTTCTGGTCGGTATTGCCGTTATGCGTGTAAAACACATACACAAACTTGTTGGTGATGAAGTTCGGGTCTACCGCGAGACCCAGCATCCCCGATTCGCCGTAATAACAGGTCACGCTCTCGCGATCCAGCGCAGGCTGTTCCAGCAAAACATCATCTTGCACAATGCGCACCGTGCCTGTGCGCACAGCAATCAGCAGGCGCCCATCTGGCGTTTTAGCGAGGGCAACCGCGTCGGTCACTTGCGCCACTTCCTCATTCACAAAATAAGGAGGTAAGGCAGAAATTTCCGCAGCGCGGAGCGTTCGCACACGTGTCACATCGCGTGACACAAAGTGCGGCACGGTCACATACCGCCAGGCTTTTACAATGACAGGCACGCACAAAAAAAGCGCAAACGCCATCAGTCCGATAATAAATATTTTGTTGTGTCTATCCCTTCCCATACCCCATCGCACCATGTTTTGGCAAAACAAATCAAATTCCAAAACACAACGCAGGGTTTCAATCAATTTTCAATATCCGCAAATTATCTGCACACTGCCTCAACTTTTCCCGCAAATACATCTTCCAACCGAATACGGTGCGTGAGCAAAACATCCATCTGCTCAATCTCGGCGCGGGTGAAGTAACCCACCTCGGTGGTTTCATCGCTCAGACCCAGGTGGCCGCCAGTTACCTCGCACTCAAACGTAGCCGAGACCACCTGCCAGCGGTTGCCATCGGCATATTCCACCGCAAAATTGGGCGATGTGTAAATGCCAATCAGGCGGGTTACCCGCGCCCGCAGACCGGTCTCTTCCCAAACTTCGCGCTCACACGTTTCCTCCAGCGATTCGCCCGCGTCCATGCCGCCGCCGGGCAAACACCACTGGCCGTTATCTGCGCGGCGCGTCAAGAGTATCTTCTGGCGGGTCTCATCAAAAATAACCGCCCCGCACCCAACGCGCAGTTTTGCGCCTTTGGCAACCCGATCGCCAGTGAGAACTTTCATAGTTTATTTGACGATGGACGATCTTTTTTCAATCGTCCATCGTCTATCGTCCATCGTCCAGAAATTTATCCCCCATTCACGGCCCACGCGCGGCCTTTGCGAAACACGCTGTGCTGCAAGGTCAGCCGGTTCAGCCGATCCATTTGCACATTCACGCCCAAACCTTTGCCGGTTGGCACAGTCAGCGTGCTGTCTTCTGTGTTCAACTCAAACACTGGTTCAATAATATCGGGGTTGTAATAACGGTTGCTGGCGCTCAGATCGCTGGGCAACCGGAAATTTGGCAGCGCGGCCAGCGCCAAATTATACGCTCGGCCAATGCCTGTTTCAAGCATTCCACCGCACCAAACAGGCGCGCCAGCCTGCTCGCAAATATCGTGAATCTCAATTGCATTTGTCACGCCGCCCACGCGCCCCTGCTTGATGTTGATGATCTTGCACGCGCCCAGCTCCAGCGCCATCCGCGCATGATCTGGCGCGTGAATGCTTTCATCCAGACAAATGGGGGTTTTCAGCTCGCGCTGCAATTTGTGATGCTCATACACATCGTCATACGCCAGCGGCTGCTCAATCATGATGAGGCCCAGATCATCCATTTGCTTGAGCATGTCCGCGTCTTTGAGCGAGTAGGCGCTGTTCGCGTCCACCATCAGCATCATCTCTGGGATGGCTTTTCGGACGGCGCGGGCATCGCCAATATCGCGGCCCGGCTTGATCTTCATCTTAATCCGCCCATAGCCATCAGCCTTAAATGCCATCACCCGCTCCACCAGTTTTTCTGGCGATGCCTGAATCCCAATGCTCACCCCCACGCTCACCCGATCTTTCATCGGGCGGCCTGTCACCTTGCCGATGTAATCGCGCAGGCTCAGGTTTTCGCGCTGCGCGGCGATGTCCCAGATCGCGGCTTCCATCGCCGCTTTTGCCATGTTGTGCCCGCGCACCGGCGCAAACCGCTTCACACAATCTGCCGGGGCGTTGATGGGCGACTTGAACGTTTCGGGAATCAAGAAATCGCGCATGATGTGCCAGCCGGTCTGCACCGTTTCATACGAGTAACCTGGGCCATCGCCGGTGTACTCACCCCAGCCCGCCACGCCATCCGCGTCGGTCATGCGAACCAAAATCGTCTCGCGGTCGGTGGCAACGCCAAAGCTGGTTTCAAATGGGGCGGTGAGTGAAATGCGGATCTGATAAAGCTCAATTTGTTCTATGTTCATGGGTGTCCTCTGGGATTTGTTTTTGTCGCCCTGAAGTGTATCAAGAATGCGCGGCGAGACGCATCACAACCTCGCAGGTTGGCCTGCAAGCCTTCTGTTGTCCAAAGACTTATAGACCAACCTGCGAGGTTAATAAAAATCACCTCATGGCCTGCTCATCACCGGCAGCCACAAACGCGTTTGAGAAACTAATAACGTCACCGGGATAATTTGCGGCGTCAGCGGCGAGTCGCTCATCAGCGCGATGTTGGCGCGATACAGACCGGCTGGCAATGTCCCCGATGCGTTCAAGGTCACGGTGAGGGTGGCCGCGCCAGACAAGCTGGCAAACTCGGCGGGCAATACACTCAGCCAGGGCACATCCCATCCGCCACATGGCAAGCCGCCCGGCGGGGTAAAGCACACCGCCGACCCGCTGGGAACAGAAGCCGCGTTGTATGACACCTGCAAACTGTTCGCCGCGTCCCGGCCTTTGATGCCAATCGTCGCGCTGGTGCCGCCATCAAACGCGGCCTGCCCAAAATTTGTGTCCAAATACTCAAATGAGATGGAGCCATTCTCGTAAAACACCGCTTGAACCGACGCGTCGCCGTTGCTGGTGTAATGCGGGCGACCCACCCACGAGACGACAGCCTTGCGGTTTGGCGCAATTCCCATCACTTTGAAGTACACCTGCCCCGCGCTGGCATCCAGGTCATCCCAGAACGGGGCAACCAGATACGCTGGCGCAGATGCCATATTTGTGTTGAGATATGCCAGCGAACCCGATGACGTGTTCAGCAAAATACCGCCGTTATTGCTCACGCCCAGGGCGCTCACCGTGAGCGAATAAAACTTGAACGTGAACGGCAAAGTCACATTCGCCATGCCTTCATCCCCAAGCATAAGCGGCTGGCCGTCCGTCACATCCATCCAAATAAATGGCGGCCCAAACGGGTCGCCCGTTTTTACAAAGGTATAACCGCCGGCGTCTGGCCCGCCGCTTTGGA
>Ga0154020_10004994_pt1 | contig 15743 bp, 13 predicted proteins | sample Klosneuvirus_201_FD_109709 | JGI IMG/M metagenome (GOLD analysis project Ga0154020, IMG submission 109709) | Active sludge microbial communities from wastewater, Klosterneuburg, Austria - Klosneuvirus_20160825_MG | ecosystem: Engineered > WWTP > Aerobic digester > Activated sludge | place...
ATTTATTGCCTGGACAAGGGAATCATCCGCCAGAATTGGTTGTTGCTTATCAACCATTTGGTGCTCAAGTAGAAGTTTTTCGTGCGGTACGTAGTCAATTAATGTTACGTTGGTTTACTTCAGGTCATAAAGCACTTGCAGTAGTGAGTTATAACCTGAGTGATGGTGTGAGTCTATTTGCAGCAAATCTCGCAGTCGTATTTTCCCAGCTTGGAGAACGTACATTACTGATAGATGCTAACTTACGTTGTCCTCAACAGCATGAGATATTCAATTTAAGAAACAGGCAGGGACTATCCGATGTACTTGCCGGTCGAGCAAATATCTCTGAAGTAATTGCAAAAATAGATTCGTTTATTGACCTTTCTGTATTACCGGCAGGAACACTTCCGCCAAATCCTTTGGAGCTTCTCAATCGGAGCTTATTTGATGAATTAAACGATCAGCTTGCAAATCAATTCGATGTGATTCTTTATGATACTTTGGCTGTTTCAAATGGTGCCGATGCACTTGCTATTGCTGCTCGTACGGATGGAGTGCTGGTGGTTGCGCACAAAAATAATACCCGATTAAGTGATATCAGCATGATTAATGAACAGCTTAAGTGCAGTGGAGCCGAAGTGGTTGGTTCTGTATTAATTGACTTCTAGAATAAAAAAACTATGCTCTCATTTACGCATCAACATCGTGATTTAAAGTCAGCTATTTTGGATTGGTGGCCTATCTTTCTTGGATTGTTGATTTTATATGTTCCTACTTTTTATGATCTTGCCAATGGAATATGGTCTAAAGAAGAACAAGCGCATGGGCCGATTATACTAATGCTTTCGCTTTGGTTAATGTATCGCAAATGGATGGAGATGATCAATAAGAGTGAGGGGAAATCAACTTCTTTCTTTGGATGGATAGTTTTCTTTGTGGCTCTGATTCTTTATATCATTGGGCGTTCACAACAAATATTAGTATTTGAAATGGGTTCTTTCATATGGATACTAGCAGCTGTTATCCTTATAAAACGAGGTTACATAGCTTTGAAGGTCATGTGGTTTCCATTGTTCTTTTTACTTTTTATGATTCCATTGCCTGGTCAGGTGGTCAGCTTGCTTACTATGCCTATGAAGATGGCAGTTTCATTTGTAGCGGAACATATTTTATTCTGGGCAAATTATCCTATAGCAAGAAATGGTGTTATCTTGCAAATTGGGCAATATCAACTCCTTGTGGCAGATGCCTGCGCTGGACTTCAAACATTGTTGACACTGGAAGCACTGGGGTTATTTTATTTGAACCTTGTGCATCATACCTCGGTATTACGCAATGTGACATTAGCCATTCTAATTGTACCTATTTCTTTTACCGCTAACGTTATTCGCGTTATCGTACTTACACTAATTACCTATCACTATGGGGATGCAGCAGGACAAGGATTCCTTCATGGTTTTGCCGGCATGGTTTTGTTTATCAGTGCATTAATACTCATTCTTGGCGTCGATGTGGCGCTACAGTATTTTGTCAGAGCACAGCCTGCTAAGGCTTCATATTCCGCTATGAGTAACAGCTAAACTATGTGATTACAATACGAAAGGATATTTAATAAGAATATTTGGTTTTGTCTGAAAATAAAGGGAGCAAAATGAGAAAATCGATAATTATCAGTACTTTTTTGGGCATATTGATGGTGTCGTCCGGCGCGTTAACAAAAGCATTGACTCCAACCAACAAGATTGCGGACCAACAAGAAAAAATTGATCTTGAAATAATGATTCCGACGGAGTTTGCAGACTGGCGTATCGATAAATCAATTATACCGCTGCAAGTAGATGCTGAAACTCAAGCCATGTTAGACAAAATATACAATCAAACCTTGTCGAGGACTTACGTAAATTCTATAGGCGAACGTATTATGCTTTCTGTAGCCTATGGCGGTGATCAGAGTGACAATCTAGCGGTACATAAACCTGAAGTATGCTATTACGCTCAAGGTTTCGAGATAATGAAAACTTATGCTGATGAGCTGCTTACACAATATGGAAAATTACCGATTAAGCGTTTATTGGCTGTCAAAGGTTATCGTAATGAACCGATTACCTACTGGGTAACGGTTGGTAACAAAGCTGTCTTACCTGGTATTGATGAGAAATTGCAACAATTAAAGTATGGTTTGACTGGGAATGTGCCTGATGGAATGTTAGTGCGTGTTTCCTCAATAGATGTTGATAATGCTAAAGCTTATCAGTTGCAAACTGTTTTTATTCAGGATTTATTATCTTCTGTGAATACTAGCGAACGTACCAGATTAATAGGGATTCTTGGTGTATAAGGCTAATTCTTTTTATAAATCAGATTTATCGACTCAGTTTGGTAATCCGAAAGTATTTTACTTTTTAGTGCCAATCAGTGTAGTAATGGCGATATTATTTGGTTTGATTGCGGTAACAGCCAATCCGATTATTATTAGTCTCGCGGTGGCGCTCATGGCTGGTGCGATTTTGTTAGTAAGAGTCGATTGGATTGTTTGGTTAATCCTATCGCTGGGCTTGTTAGTGACGGGGCTACTTCCATTATTTTTTGATTCTTTTGCTTCGAAGGCAGGTTGGGGAGTATCGCTGCTAGGTATTATGTTGTTGCTTATAGCATTAGTAAGAATTGTTATAACCCCAGAAGCTAGAAAAAATACACCTGCTTTTGTATGGATCGCTCTTGTTTTTATGATCTATGCATTGATTAATACACTTTTGCAGTGGCATTCTTTTGGTGAGATGATTGGCGGTTTCAAGCGTTATTTTCAAATATGGGGATTACTTTTCGCTTTATGCTGGATGACATTTGATAAGCAACAGATTCGTTATTGGAAATTTTTATTACTATTTATTGCATTAGTGCAGCTACCCTTTGCAGTTTATGAGCGGGCTGTTTATGTTCCTATCAGAGAGGGGTTGCAACATCTATATCTGGGTATGGTGCCTATTGATGTTGTTAGTGGAACTTTTGGAGCAACTTTAACTGGTGGCGGCGCAAGTGCTGAAATGGCTTTATTCCTAATTGCTATTCTTGCATTTTTGTCAGCGCAACGGATGGAAAAAGTTTTGTCTAATTCTAAATTTTTTTTGCTTACGCCGATAATACTAGCGCCGTTACTGCTAACAGAAGTAAAAGCAGTAATCATAATGTTACCGCTGATGTTTCTGATTCTTTACCGTAGCGAAATATTAGTCAAATTTCATCAGTGGATAATAAGTTTGGTTGCAGTCACAATTTTTGTTGTAGCTGCAAGCTATGCTAATTTTTATGCTATATCTCAGAATAAAGAAATAATTCAGAATAAAAAAACAAGTATGGCTGATTACATTGAAGATTCCCTGGCATATAATTTTTACGATAAGGGGCATTACGGGGCTAATACCCTTAATCGTACTACAGCTTTAATCTTTTGGGTAAAACAACAAGGGCTTCATGATCCTGTATCGTTTGTGTTCGGCAATGGATTGGGAAGCTCGCAAGATTCTTTGAGTAAGCGTTATCATGATATAGGCATTGGATTGACAACAGTAACAGTCCTGCTATGGGAGATGGGTATATTGGGATTCGGTTTGTTTAGTGCCATATTTGCTTCTGCCTGGGTTTGTGCAAACCAGTTGCGGTGCGAATCTGTCACACCGGAAATTAGAGCTGATGCTGCCGCTATCCAGGCAGTTCTGGGATTATTTGTTTTTTACATTTTTTATCGTCCTGGGTTAATGGATAGTCTGAGTATGCAAATCGTATTTACTGCATTGCTGGGCTATCAAGCTTGGTTGTATCGAAGGGTGCATGTACATACAACCGCGTAAGTGATAAATGCGTATGAGCATTTCACCGTATTCCATTTCCGCTTTAAAGCGTAGCACGATACACTTCCTCACCGGTAAGGCTGTCTCGGCTTTTCTTACTCTGATCACTTTACTTTGGCTGGTACGTTTGCTGACCGTAGAAGAGTATAGCGTTTATGTAGTCTTGATGGCAGGAATGGAAATTTCATTGGCAGTTACAACATTAGGTCTGCCATGGGTTGCGCTGCGTTATTTGCCGGAATTTCGTCTTCATGCCAGCGGGCGGATGTTGAGGTATTATGTGTGGCAAGTTATTTCCCTAATTAGCTTAATTCTTGTCGCGGGCGCGCTATTACTTTTTATAGCATTGCCATGGTTGTTGCCGTTGTTGGAACTCGTTCATTACACGAATGTGGCAAAGTTTTATCTTCTAGTGTTAGTTACAGAGGGTGTGGGTAGGCATATACGAGAAAGTATTTTGGGACCACTGATGTTGCAAGGTAAAGCCCAAATTAGTCAAGTTGTGCGTAATTTTGTTTTGCTGATAGCAATAGGTTTCGTTGCAGCACAGGGAAGTCTCAATTTGCATCACATGGTTCTTGCAGAATTGTTGGCATCACTTATCGGTACTATATTGGCTTTGTATGGTTTAATTAGATATTTGCATGCACATCGCAATCTACAGGAACGAGATAGTTGGCAGCCACCAAGTTGGTCGGATATGTGGCGTGTTGCACGACATATGTATTTAGGTAATCTCGTTACTCAAGCTTATAACCCACAGGTGTTTGTTTTACTGGCCCAGCGTTATCTTGGCTTGGAAGCTATTGCACTATTTGGTTTCTTGCGTAGCTTATATGGGCAAGTTGCCAATTATTTACCGGCTGCTTTGCTGTCGAATTTAATTCGACCTAAGTTGGTGGCTTCTTTTATGGGTAAGGGCGGGATGGCAGAATTGACGTGTAATGCCAATCTTGTAGGTAAATTGAGCATGTTTGCGTTAATGCCAATACTAGTTTTTATTTGCTTGACCGGAAGCGATTTAATTTATTTACTCAGTGGCGGTAAATTTGATGAAACAAATTATTATTTAGCAGGCTTGCTAATGGCACTTATACCATTAAGTCAGCGCCAGATACTGGAAATTGTCGCGGTGACCAGCGAAAAAAGTCATTTATGTTCTCTAGGAGCAACCCTTGGTGTTCTGGTTCTACCAATGGCTTACTTTCTGCTCGAATCAGGTCATGGTTTGTGGAGTGTTATCATTTCTATAGTGATGAGTCAAGTATTGTTTAGTGGGGCACTTATTGCTACTCTAACACATATGACTACTTATCGCTTTGACTATATTGGTTCTTTCAAGCTAATTGCGGCAGCTTCAATTGGGTTTCTTTTTATGCAGCAACTTGCATTTTCGATTCAGGGCTGGTTAGATTTGTCCCTTATACTTATTCTTTCTTGTGGTTTTTTTCTGTTGATATCTTTTTTCATTAAGCCATTCTATATGGAAGAACGGGAAAAGCTGAATCGACTATTCAATCGTAAGATTTTTGTTTGGTAGCTTGCATAGTCATAAGATTTATTCCTCTGAGTGAATGAAATGATGCGTATGTGACTTAGCTACTTTTGAGCGAGTTTTTGCAAAATCACGCAGATTTCTTTTTTTCAGTGTAATTCCAGATTTGTTTGTAAGCTATCTAACAATCATCAGTTTGCGCTCTCTCACACTCAATGATTGAGCTTCTTGGCTAAAAACGCATTCTACCGCGTCTGCGCATTTCGATCAGATGACAAAAACGGATCTATAAAATATCAGTTCTGAGATGACATAAAATAACTACAGAATTTTAAAAAAAATCCGATGAAAACTGGCATCTTAGTTATAAACGAATATTCTTTTATTTGAATATGTGCAAAGTACCGAGCGAAATAAAACTTGTTTGTGGTTTTCTATCAAGGATGACAATATTAACATTGTTTTATTGTGATATAAAAGTTCCAATCATAAGAGATTTAATTGATAGAGAGCTAGTATTACGTAAAGTATGCGGCAAGCATAAGTTTACAGAGTGATTTGGTTGATTCGTACCAGCTAATTGTTGTGCAAGAGAATCTCAATTATATTAGAGGATGGAAAATGGGAAAAATTAGGAGGTTAGTTAATAGCGTACTTCGCCAGCTTCCTGGTGAAGGGCGTATTGCTAAGGAAGCTTACCGAAAATTACAAATGAGAAAGGAAGTTGCAATCGCTAATTTGATAGGAGGCATTGGGAAGGTAACCTTACCTAATCCTTATACACGATATTGGATTGATCCAGCACGCATTCAATTTCATACAAAATATAGGACAAATTCCTCAGATTGGGAAGATTGGGTATTTGATCAGAATAAGTACGTTGCACAGGTTCAGAATGGTGATTGGGATATTGCTGTGCATCGCGTTGAAGATATGCGAGTGTTCCAGGCGATTAATGATCGAGTCCATCACGGGGTTGCTTGGCAGTTTACTGAATATTACCAGAATGCCATTAGTCAGATTGAGAGCGGTCGGGAATTGTGGGGATGTTCGGATCGACTGAGCTTTGATAAGCGATGCGAAGAGATTGATCACTTAATTGAATCTATCAGTACTCAAGGTTATCGTGCTAGAACAGCAGAAACGGGAGAAAAAGAAATTCTCATTAATATCAGCCGCGAAGGGTTTTGTCTTTTTCAAGATGGCAGACATCGGTTAGCAATTGCACGCGCACTTCAGATTAAGCAAATCCCTGTACAAATCTTGGTTAGGCATTCGGATTGGCAGTCGTTTCGTGTATTGATGCACAATATGGCATGTGGTGAGGGCGGAGCGAGCAAGCGTGGTGTACTTTATCAAGCGCCAATGCATTTTGACCTTGCTGATGTCCCATACGAACACGCATGTGCAGATAGATGGGAGGCGATCAAAAGTAATCTTGATCAAGTAGCGGGAGTTAGAGCACTTGATGTTGGATGTAATCTCGGTTTTTTTAGTCATCAATTGGAAGAATGCGGCTATTCTTGCATTAGTGTCGAATATGAGCCGACGATTGCTTTGGCTGCGCGAAAGATCGCATACGCTGAAAATCGTAAGCTTACAATTGTCACCGGAGATATTCTCAGTGAGAAAACACAGCGAGAGATTGCACCATTAGATTTTAGTGTTGTGATGGCTCTAAGTATTTTTCACCATTTTATAAAAACTAAAGATGGTTATGAAAGGCTTCGTCAATTTATGAATCATATCCGTATTGGGACAATGTTTTTTGAATCACATCACGAAAGTGATCCACAAATGCAAGGAGTATTTTATAATCCAACACAGAATGAGTTTGTTAAACTAATAAAAGAGTGGGGAGGGTTTGAAAGAGTTGAGCCAATTTATGTCGCGACTGATGGTCGGACATTATTTAAACTAGATCAGCAACATTATAGGTGATATATTGCAGAAAAGACTGTATCCATAATCACAATAAAAAGCTCTTCTTATTTAATTTGACAGTCCCATTTCTTGATTTGCGAAATGTGATTTTAGATTTTGTGGTTGTCAAATTGAATAGAGTAACAAATAATCAGTCTTTTATATTTTTTCTCTTCGATGACTTATTTTATCCAATAATCTTGGAAGAGAAGATTAACTAAATTCGAGAAAATATCGGGGCTCAAGTTTTGTTGGTAATACATGGTATTTATGTCTATTCGTCTTCTTTATCTGACTGCTGAAACCTATCCGACTTATCGAGTGGATCTGCTCGTGTTGTTTGGTAAAATTCTGCCAAAATACGGTATTCATTCTGATATTGTTGCTGGAAAAACAGAAGGCAATGTGGAAACTGCTAGCTGGGGAGGTGGTGAAACTTATCTCTGTGATGTGTCTGGTGGGTCAGCAAGAATACATATAAACACCTTTCTGCATGGAATTAGGCATATGCTCAAGGCTGATAGGAAACGATATCAAGCTATTCAAGTACGTGATATGCCATTATTGGCAGCAATTGGACTTTTGGTGGCTCGATTCAAAGGATTGAAATTTTTTTATTGGATGTCGTTTCCCATATCAGAAGGGCTAATTGTATTGGCTCGTGAACGTGGATTATCCTCTGGGCTTATAAAATTCCTCTTCCCGTGGGTAAAGGGTCAAATCGGATATTTTCTACTTTACCGCCTGGTATTGCCAAGAGCTGATCATGTATTCGTGCAATCAGACCAGATGAAGGAAGCTTTGGTTAAGCGAGGCTTTCATCCAGGTAGGATGACTCCGGTACCAATGGGGGTGGATATGGAAACATTGCAAAGCATTAACATTCCTCCCGTTGATGATGTTCGGCTTGTAAACAGAAGAGTGCTTGTTTATTTGGGCACGCTTGATCGTCCGCGCCGAATTGAGATTTTGTTCGAGATGATTGCTATTGTAAAACGCCAATTCTCTGATGTCTTATTGATATTGGTTGGTGATGCGAATGAGGAGACGCATCGATGCTGGTTGAAAATGAAAGCGAGCGAAGCAGGGATCGAAGACAATCTTCTTTGGACAGGGTGGTTGCCAATGTACGAGGGGTGGCGTTATGTACGAACGGCGGCAGTCGGTTTATCTCCCATTCCGCGTGGTTATTTATTAGATGTCTCATCTCCAACCAAAGTGCTTGAATACCTTGCTTTAGGGATACCAGTGGTATGCAACGATAACCCGGATCAGGAACGAGTGATTAGAGAGAGTGAAGCCGGCATATGCGTACTTTATTCAGCTGAAGATTTCGCAAATGCAGTAATAAGAATGCTGTGTTTGGATAAAAATGCACGGGATGAGATGGGGATAAGAGGAAAGGAGTATGTAGCACATCATAGAGACTATCGATTGATTGGAGATAATGTGGCAAATTCATATAGAAACTTGTTTTCAGATGGATAATCGTGGATGGAATGAATGAAGAGATTTTAAGGAATTACTCAAGTTTTGGAGTGCAAGATTGAATTGAAGCTCACTATCCTTCATTATTCAAAGCTTCCTGCCTCAACGTAAAGTGCTTTACCCTGTAAAAACGTATTTCTACTGAGATTACACTACAAGTTAAAGAGACGAAGAAATGAAAGCAAAAAGGGTCAGAAGAGCATCGATTATACAGTGGAATACAAATTGTAAGCGGTGCGATTAGGGGTCAGGACGGTCAATCATGCGCGGCGACAGCCAAAGTGCTGGGTATCCCCGTCAGACATTAGAGAATTGGGTTCGACAGGCGGCGAAAGGCCAATTGGCGGGTGCAGAAGCCAAGCCGGTAAGCGCGGAGCAAATGGAATTGACGCGACTGAGGGCAGAGCTTGCAAGGGTGATGCTGGAGCGCGACATTCTAAAAAAAGCGACGGCGTACATTGCGCGGGAATCAGTGTGAAGTACGCCAGGATTGAATGGCACAAAAGCTGCTGGCCGGTTATCCAACAATGCGAAGCACTCAATGTCAGTACCAGCGGTTACTTTGGACATTAGTGGCGAAGAATTGCGGATGATCCGGCGATTCCCGGCAAGTGTCTCAGCGATGTTGCTCTGCTGGTTCATATCAAGGCTGTGCATGCAGCCAGCAAAGTCGAATATGGTTGGCCGAGGATCTGGGGAGAACTTCGGGCTAATAGCGTGCGAGTTTGGAAGGAACGGGTTCGGCGGCCCATGAAGGTGGATGGCATCAAAGCGCGCGGAAAGCGTAAATTCGTCGCGACCACCAACAGCAAGCACAATCTGCGCGATTGCGCCGAATTTGCTCAATCGAAACTTTCAGCCTGACGCACCTAGCCGTGTTTGAGCAAGCGACATCACCTATATTCAAACCAATGCTGGCTGGTTGTATCTGACGGTGGTCCTTGATCTGTATAGTCATCAGGTTGTGGGCTGGAGCATGCAATCCCATATGCAGAGCAGCTGGGTGACGGGTGCGTTCAAGATGGCCAGGTTAAGACGACGACCAGAACCAGGACTCATCTTCCACTCGGGGGGGGGGGCGGCAGTCAGTATTGCAGTCACGTATTTCTGAATACACTGGCTGAATATGGCATGCACAGCTCAATGAGCAGAAAAGGGAATTGCTGGAATACTCTCATTGAAAGCCTGTGGGGATCGTTGAAAGTAGGTAGATTGTATGGAGTGAGGTTTGAAACATGCCGTCAGGCAATGGATGAAGTCATTGATTGGCTTAACTACTACAACCACAGAAGACCGCATTCGACACTGGGACTCATCAGTCCAATGAAGTTTGAGTATCAATGGTTTGTGGCACAGTTGGAAAAATCGCATAATAAGCACGTTAAGATGTACGGATTACCGGGGCAAGGTCATTTTTATAAAGCTTTATTGTTGGGTTCCTCAAGTTGATAGTTAGACATTGTATTCTGTTCGACCAAACAGACATTTTCGGCAAGCGGATTGGCGGTGCGGAAACCTTTTTGCGTGGAATGATTAAGTATGCTCCACAGAATTTTAAGGTTTCCGTTGTAGGTACCACGATTGATACGATTCAGCGCCCCTTGGGGCGCTGGACCAAATTGTCCCTCGACAATCGAGAGTTTGATTATCTACCCATTATGTTCGAAGGGGATGAGAACCATAAGTCTGCTATACCGCTTTCCTTACGTTACACTCTAGCTCTAAGTAGACTGAGGATTGACACTCGAGGCAAAGTTTTGTACTTTAATCGGATTGAGCCATCCATCCTTTTCAGTCCGGCTTTTTGTGCGAAAGTTGTAACGATTCATAATGATATTGAGAGTCAGATCATGCGATGCAATGGCAGCGAGGCGTTATGGAGTAAGATGCCGTTCCTGTATAAGCTCTTCGAACGGTATGCGTTTAAGAGCATCGATCATCTATATACAGTCAGTGAGAATTCTGTTAGATATTATCATTTGTGCTATCCAGATATGATTGACAAGGTCTCATTCTTACCTACTTGGCTGGATCCGGATATTTTTAGCCCTTCTGATAGAAACAAGATAGATATCAGAAAAAGCATTATCCCCGCTCAGCATCGAGATAAGATGAGTGTCCGGTGGATATTGTTTGTCGGTAGACTGCAAGAGCAGAAAGCACCGCTTCGATTGATCGAAGCTTTTAAGAGATATTATGATGCGGACAGGAACTCAGCTCTGCTGGTTGTAGGGGATGGTAATTTTCGCGAGCAAATGCTGGAGGAAGCGAGAAGGCAGGGCTTAGCAGAAAGAATCATCCATATTAAATATCTTCCGCAATCGCAGCTGGTTGATTTTTATCGTGCAGCGGACGTTTTACTTTTGGTCAGCAATTATGAAGGTATGCCGATTTCTGTTTTAGAGGCGATGGGTTGCGGGCTGCCGGTCGTCTCGACTCGTGTGGGGGAAGTGCCCCGGGTAGTTAAGAATGGTTTTTCCGGTGAGATCATTGAGAGTTTTGATGCCGCAGAGATCGCTGTAGGGTTAAAAAAAGTCCTGGCGGAACCGTCCATGTATACACGGGAGAACTGCCTGGCCTCCATCCAGGATTTTGTTCCTACCAAAGTGCTGGAACCGGTATTTAAGAAAATGATTGATCTGTGTGAACTTAAGTCAAAAGGTTGATATGAGAAAGCACGTTTTGATATTAGGCTGCAAGAATTACCCGGCTTTTTCGTCTCGGGAAGTTATCTCTGGGGGGATGGAAGTCTATGTCTGGGATATTTTACGGTATTTGAAGGGCACGTACGATTTCACGGTCATTGCCGGATATTCTAAGGGAGACAACAAAGTCAAGGTCATCAGTGTCCCTTTGGTGGGCGGCTTTGCTCTGCAGCCTATCTCGTTATGTGTTTATTCTTTCTTTATTGCATTCTGGCTGGCGTTGTTCGGTAAGAAGATTGATCTGGTCAATGCGCAAACGCCATTGAGTGGGCTGATCGGGCTTTTTCTTAAGAAAGTATTTAGGATTCCGTATGTGGTGACGGTGCATATCTTTGCTTCTGGCGAAGAGCATGTTGGTAGATTCGCGAAAATGTACGGTGCGATCGAACGTATAGTTCTAAGGAATGCGGATAAGGTTGTTTCGGCTGGGTACCAGCTTAAGCGATTCTTGGATGACCGCTACGCTTTCTCAGGAGACCATGTGGTTGTGATCAATCCTGGCATGGATTTTTGCGATAACGTCAGTGTTGTTCCTGTCAGCGATATGATCCGAAGGGAATTAGATGACGATACGTTTAAGCTACTTTTTTTGGGACGTTTAATTGAGGAGAACGGACTCCTGGATCTGCTAGAAGCGATCAAGTTTCTGCGGGATAAGCCCGTTAAACTATTGATCGCAGGGAATGGCAACCTTGAGGGTCCTGTGAAAGAATACATTGAAAGGGAGCGATTGCAAGGCAAGATCAAATTGCTGGGGATCGTCAAAGGGACTGATAAAGCATATCTGATCAAGAACGTTGATCTCTCAATTCGCACTTCGTATCACGAAGTTTTCCCGGTTGCTTATCTAGAATCTATAGCTGCAGGGGTTCCGGTCGTAGCCACGCCGGTAGGTGATACAGAATATTTGGCCCAGAAAACCGGAGCAATCACGATCGTTCCGGTTGAACAACCGATGGCGGTGGCTGAAGCGATCGAGAAACACCGACTGGGTGGATCGCTGACAAAGGAAGTGATTGATCGTTGTCGTGAATTCATTATGAGTATCAACTGGAAACAGCAAGCACGCGCTACGCAGGATATGTTCGACGCGGTTATTAAGGCAAAAGAATAGAAGAATAATTATATGCGCAGGAATCGTCGATGTCTGGAAAGGAGGGTGAGTATTTTGCAGTTTTTCAACGTTTATCCGGTGTTGGTTGTGGTATGCGCTTTGTCAACTTTCATTAAAACTGAGGGTTGTCTAATAATAGCGATTCAATAATTCAATTTTCGATAGAAATTAATACTCTAATGGTTAGCATTTTTAGCTATCTTCCGATGATTTTACAGTGATTGAGAAGCACAAAATTCATGGAGAAACCGTGTTAAAAAGTAATATTATTGCGATTAGATTAGGCTTTAATTTTTGTATTAACTTAAATCTATGAGAATAACTGCCTGAAAATTTATAGTATAGAATTTAATGATCTCAAACTCCCTTCTGTCAAGGCAATGTTTGGTGTTGCTGGGTATATTACCTAGAGATTGATGAATTCCAGTGCAGGCTTATGAGTGTGGCTAGCGCAGAGACTTTGTTTCTGAGCTCAATTGACGAGAAGGCCTGGCAAGAACACTACACTTTTCAGTGCGGCCTAAATATGGTTCCGTTAGTGGCCCGCCCAATCCTCCTGCTGATCAATTCCATTACCACCATTAATGTGGTGTTGTCCATGATGACCTAGCAATTGGTGGGGCGCTCATGTGATGCGGCAGTGTATTTCAACTGCAGGGAAAGTTTGGATGTGGCCTCGATCAGTTGTTGATATTGCCGGCAATGCTAACCTCTCTGCGGATCAACAACTAGTGCAAGTATATCGAAGAATTTACCTGAACGCATGTGGCGGTCTAGTACGAACAATTGTTACTGTGCTACTTATCATACAGATTTGAAATTAAGGAGAATATAAAAGTGTTAAAGCTCGCTGTAGTAGGACTTGGTAAGATGGGTTTATCCCATTACGCTATGATCAATTCCCACTCGCGCGTGAGGATTGAGGCGGTTTGTGATTCTGCGGGGTACGTGTTGGATGTACTAAATAGGTATACCGGCGTTCGTACATACACCGATTTTGACGCTATGCTAGCTGAGGTTCCACTGGATGCCATCATCATCGCTACGCCATCGAGTGTGCATGCCAGGATGGTGAATGCCTCGTTGGCCAAGGGCCTGCACGTATTTTGCGAAAAGCCTTTTTGCCTTGATGCCAAAGACGGCGAACTGGCCGTCCGAACGGCTGCCGATAAGAGGTTGGTTAATCAGGTTGGTTACCACTATCGCTTTGTTGGCGCATTCCAGGAGGTCAAGCGCCTACTTGATGCCAAGGCCATTGGCGAAGTGACTCACATACTGGCTGAAGCCTATGGTCCGGTGGTTCTCAAACCAAAGGGATCATCCTGGCGTACACAGCGTTCTGAGGGGGGGGGCTGTCTCTATGACTATGCTGCTCACCCAATCAATCTGGTTAATTGGTACTTTGGTTCTCCACTGGGTGTTGGCGGAACAGTGCTAAACAGCACTTTTTCCAAGGAAACAGACGATGAAGTTTTTGGCACGCTGTATTTTGCCGGTGGCAAAAGTGTGCAGATCTCGGTTAACTGGAGTGATGAGTCGTTTCGCAAGATGAGCACTAAAATCTCGATCTGGGGTACCAATGGACGAATCACTGCAGACCGCCAGGAATGCCAGACTTATTTGCGGAACAACGCAACCGTACCGGCAGGTTACCAGTATGGCTGGAACAGTCGTTACACCACAGATCTGACAGAGCCTGTGTGGTTTTATCTACGTGGTGAGGAATACTCGGCCCAACTCGATTACTTTGTGACGTGCATTGAGGAAAAACGTGCTCACGACAACGTCAATTCCTTTCAGGATGCGCTGGAGACTGATAAAGTGATCTCGATGATGATTGCTGATGCCGGAAAAGGTGCTTCGGTTAAATCGAATGACATGCTGTCGGCAATCCCAAAGAAGGAACAAGGTTTTTTCTCTGCTCTGCTCACCCGTCTCGGCTTCTGAACCGAATTCAAATTTGGAGTTTTAAATGGATCGTTTATTGTTTGGTGACAACCAATTTTTTGGCGTGAATCACATGTCGGAAGAAAAGGCACGCGCTCAGGCCATGCGCTTTCAGGACATAAAGTCCGTGATTGAAGTGCTGGACAGCGCGATGGATGAAGGCGTGAACAGCTTCATGTGTACTACGCATGATCGCATTGCTCTGGTGTGCGAACATATGAGGACCAACCCTGGGCGTTACAAGGACTTTCTGTTTTTGCCATGTATGCCATATGCGCACAAGTACGCCAACGTAGTTACTGAAGACGGCATTATTGGCGCTTTGAAGCGTTTTATGCCGGCTGAGGGATTTATCAATGCTGCTTTGCGTGGCGGTATGTCTCTGGCCAAGAAAGATATTGAAGGCATAGCGACCTTGCTCGTCGATGCAGAAATGAAGATGTTCGCCGGATTGAATACGCCGGTAATCTTCCTGCAAAACGTGGTCGTCGATCTCCTACTCGGATTGGGCTTCAATGAGGCATTCCGAATTTTTGCCGATCACGTGAAGAATCGTTATAACTCCGAACCAGGTTTTATTACGATGAATATGCCGATGCTTCTAGATGCACTGGCAAAGGTTGGAGTTGATAACCCGATAATTTGCGCAAACATTAACAAGATCGGGTTTCGTATGTGCGGTGGTTTCGAAGCTTATGAACGAATTTTGCGAGAGAAGAAGTTCCGGGCTATTGCCATGTCGATCTTTGCTTCTGGCGCGATTCCGCCGAGAGAAGCGATTGAGTGGGTGTGCCAACAACCGAATATTGAAGCGATTGTGTTTGGGGCGTCGAGTCGAAGTCATATTCGAAGCACCAAAGAGTTAGTGGATCAGTATTGGTCAGTGCGGGGGTAATAATGGAGGCTATAGACTATCAGAAATAATCTGTTATTCTATAAAGATGTTAATCAACAGTAAATTAAGTGATTATTCTGTAAAAAAATAAACCAATGTTTCAGCATTGATATACCAGCCAGCAAAACAGCGCTGCTTTTGGGTAAAATCGTAACACGATTAATCGTTGGCATGGCATATTCAAGCAAGTAATATACCGCTTCAGACTGCCCTTAAAGACAAGCTGTTAGGGAACCGCTGAGCAAATCCCGAGGTTTGCTGAGATAATAGATTTTTCTGACGACCTTCCAAATACGCCATGTCACATCAAACGAGCTTTGCCGATCTTGATTACAGTCACAAGAAA
>Ga0154020_10004996_pt1 | contig 15741 bp, 16 predicted proteins | sample Klosneuvirus_201_FD_109709 | JGI IMG/M metagenome (GOLD analysis project Ga0154020, IMG submission 109709) | Active sludge microbial communities from wastewater, Klosterneuburg, Austria - Klosneuvirus_20160825_MG | ecosystem: Engineered > WWTP > Aerobic digester > Activated sludge | place...
ATCAAGGTGCGATGAAACGGTTAAGCAGCTAAAGACAATAACGGGCGGAAAGCTTGATTTATGGTCAATGGAAGACCCTAACTCTGGGAGGGGAAGGAAGTATAAGCGTATAATAGCAGATGAGTGTGAGAAGGCAGGCAGGTTTAAGGAGGCGTGGCAAAGGGCAATAAGACCAACGCTTACAGACTTTAGAGGAGATGCATTTTTGTTAAGCACACCTAAGTTTGGGCAGTCTTATTTTAAAGAGTTATTTAAAAATAAGGGTAAATACGATAACTGGGAGGCGTGGCTGTTTACGACCTATGATAACCCTCACATGAGCGAAGAGGAGATTAACGAGGCGAGGGCGCAATATGATGACCTTACTTTCAGGTGCGAGTATCTGGCAGAAGATGTAGACCTAACCAATAAGCCATTTTTATATGCATTTAATGAAGAGAGGCACGTTAGGCCGTGTCAATTTGATGGAAACCACTATTTAATGATAAGCATGGACTTTAACGTAGATCCGATAACAGCTACCGCAAGTCAGTTTATTGATGACCAGAAGCGATTTATTAAGGAATTTAGGCTACGGGATAGTAATATATATGAGCTTTGCGATCACATTAAAGCCTCTTTCCCGTTTGCATCTATACTTTTATCGGGCGACGCAACGGGTCGAAACAGGTCGGCCTTGGCCAAAGGGAATATCAACTATTATAAGGTAGTAAAGGATAAATTAGGACTAACAGACCAGCAAATAAAAACCCCATCAGTTAATCCTGCTGTATCTGATAGGAGGGTAGTATGTAATTCAATCCTTCAAAACAGGGATATTATAATAGACCCATCGTTAAAGTATTTGATAGAAGACTGCAAATACGTTGAGGTAAATGAGGAAGGGGATATTGACAAGGGCAAAGACAAACACAGGGCGCATTTAATTGATTGTTTTGGATATGATTTATGTACATTCCATTCCGATATGATTAAGGTGCATATAACAGAACCAGAAGATGAACCTACTTATTAAATTTCCTACCCGTGAAAGGAGAACCAAGTTCTTAACAACCCTTGGCATCTATCAGCGAACAAAGACATTGGAGGGTACACGGTTTTTAATAACCCTTGATTCAAACGACAGAGATATGAATAACGAGTCCTGCAAGTCAATGATGAATTTATGGGGCAATATGGACGTAGTCTTTGGCGAGTCAAGAAACAAGGTCGAGGCTTGCAACAGGGATTTAGACGCCTATGATAAGCCTTGGGACATTGTGCTACTGGCCTCTGATGATATGATACCAAGAGTTAAGGGCTATGATCAAAGGATTGTAACGGATATGGAAAGGTTTTTTCCTGACACAGACGGGGTTCTTTTTTACTACGATGGATTTACGCCACTCAATACTTTATGTGTGATAGGGCGGAAATATTACGACCGATTTAACTACATTTACAACCCGTGTTATTCATCCCTTTGGTGTGATAATGAGTTTATGAATGTGGCTGACATCATAGGAAAGCAGGTCTTTATTAATGAAACAATTATAGCGCATGAACACTATTCAAACGGGACAGGATCTATGGACAGACTAATGAGAAAGAACGAATCGTTTTATCATAAGGATTTAAAGACATACCAGATAAGGAAAGCAAAGAACTTTGGACTATGACAAAGCTATCAATATTGATCCCTACCGTTTTAGGTAGAGAGTCGTTTTTCAACAATCTTCATGCTGAACTTGTAAAGCAAATGGGACAGAGAAAGGATGTTGAAATAATGATACTAAAAGATAACAAGGAAATAACTATTGGCCAGAAAAGAAACAATCTATATGAAATGGCCAACGGCCTTTATTCAGTCCAATTAGATGATTATGATATGATACCGCCTTTCTACATAGAGCGTGTTTTAAAGGCAATAGAGCTAGGCACTGACTGTATAGGGTATAATGAGTCTGTTGTATGGAACGGTGTTAATATGGGGATTTCTAATATATCTCTAAGGAATAGGAAATGGGATGAGAATAAGCACGGATACAGGTATGTCAGAACACCATTTTTTAAGGTGCCAATAAAAACAGAGATAGCAAGGTCTGTTAATTTTCAGCCTATCAGATTTGGAGAGGACTACGAATGGTCAATGAGGCTTTATCCGAATCTAAAAACAGAGGTATTTATACCTGAGATCATGTATCTTTATTCTTACGTCCAAGGTGACAACAAAACCAAATACGGAATCAAATGAACTACTCGCAAAACGATGAACAAGAGGTCATAACAGACTATTTCAAGGGATCAACAGGGATGTTTTTAGATATAGGGGCGGCGGACGGATCTACATTCTCCAATACCAGACAACTTGTATTGAATGGGTGGGGTGGTGTGTGTGTAGAACCAAATAAAGAATCCTTTGATGAACTGCAAAAACTATACAGGGATAATATAGTGATAAGATGCATCAACGCTGCGCTGACCGATCATGATGGTGAGGTTGCTTTCTATGAAGGCACTACCTGTAGGCTACTTTCCACAACAGACACTAAGCACATTGATAAATGGAAGGCAGGCGGGTATGAGTTCAAGGAGACAACAGTAAAAGCTATCTCAATAGATACGATATTAAACAGACAGCCCATATTCCATTTTATCAGCATCGATGTGGAGGGTACTAATTTAGAGATACTAAAGCTATTGCCTAAAGACTTCTGCAAGGCTCACATGATATGTATTGAGTGTTTTGATTCTGAGCGTGACCATGTGAAGAACTATTTATATGATCGTGGCTTTGGGACGCACCACGAAACGGGCGAAAACTTAATTTTAGTGAGAGTATGATTAAACTGCCAACAGTAACCTTGATGTGCATTGATTGTATAGATGTGGACAGGGCTATAATGACACTTGAAAAAAGCAGTAAGGGTATTGAGTTTGGACAGATCAAATTACTAACTTCTACACAGGAGGGTGTTAAAAACATTCCAAAGGACTACCCTCATGAGATTATACCACATTTAGGCTCATTAACAGCGTATTCAATTTTTATGCTTACAATGCTTTATAATTATATTAACACAACCCACGCCCTAATCGTGCAACACGACGGGTATGTTATTAACCCTCACAAATGGCAGGATAGTTTTTTAAATTACGATTATATTGCACCTTTGTTTGATGATCACGATATAATGGGATGTGGAGGGTTTACGCTAAGAACCAAGGCTATCATGGAGGCTGTTGCTTCGATGTGCCCTGAATGGGATGGAACACAACAGGATGCAGCGGCAATACAGAACGGCACATCTCAAGGATTTTATGAGGATGGACTTATTGCTATTAAATTAAGAGATCGGTTAGAGTCTAAGGGATTTAAGTTTGCGCCTATCCAAGAGGCTTCACTGTTTGGTCAGGCACGAAACAATAAACATTACAACCCTGAGCCGTTTGGCTTTCATAGAGGGTTTGAATTTCCGGCATGAAAACAATATACATAGAAAAAACAGACGCCATGACCACGCTAACAACGTGGATCTATTGCGCTTTCTGGCAGATGTGGTCTGCTGAACAAATGGGACTAAAGTCTTATATTAATTGGTTTGACGGGGCTAATCCTGCAAGATGCCTGCTTCCTTACCATGACAAAGAGATGTTCGCTAAAGTGCCTAATCAATTTGAATGGTATTTTAAACAACCAATGATAAGTGACCCACCACCTCGCAACAAGTCCGAGGTATGGGAATGGGAGAACTGCAAACAGGCTGGCGACTATCCATTTATGAGCCAGCCACTAAATGTAATTAAGGACTACTATAAAAAGCATATCCATTTCCAGCCAGAAGTTGATAGGCGTGCAAAGTTGATTGTTGACAAGTACTCGATAGATTTCACTAAGACAATAGGGATTACATGGAGAGGCACAGACGGGGTTACGGACGGGCGTGCAAGAATGGCCATTGAAACCTACTTTCCATTTATTGATGAAGTACTTGAAAAAGAGCCTGATTTGAGAATAATGTGTACCGCTGAGGAAACGAACATTTTAGATCCGCTATTAACACGCTACAAGAACGCATTTGTTATAGATGAGTTTAGATCAGCTCCAAACGGATCGCTTGTTAATCCCGAAAGGCTAGCGGGTGTTTCTGGGTATGAGAAAGGATTACAGCCAGCGTTAATGATGTGGTTGTTTAGTAAGTGCGCCCACTACATTAAGAACAGAAGCTCTTGCGCTGCGGTGTCTGCATGGCTTTCATCAGGGCGCATCGTATCACTTGCACATCAGGAGAATTTAAGCTACAATCTATTTAACGATAAGGCGGAAATTAACGGAGTATTACAACCATTATTAAGATGAACGCACATGAGCGAACTCCAAATATACCCATCTGGCACCCAAGTTATAATACAGGGTACCCACAATAGAGGCCACATATATTCAATATCTATCAGTAATGGCGGTGTATTATATGAGGTCAGGTACTTTGTAGAAAACAAACAGGAAACGGCGTGGATAGACGAAAGGGAATTTGTAGCTGACGCATACGCAACTAAAAAAAGCATAGGCTTTAAGACAGCATGATAATAACAAAGAACATACATGAAAACCCTTAATCAATTATACCAACAAACCAAAGTAGGTCTTTGGTCTGATAAAGGCTCAGATCACAGCTATATTGAGCTGTATTCAGAAATTTTAGAGCCGTATCGATACAAGGCTAAAAGAGTTTTAGAGATAGGTATGTTGGGTGGTGAATCGCTTCGGATGTGGGAGTATTATTTCGGTAATGCATCTGTTCACGGCTCAGATATATCGGTTCGCCCAGTTGGCGGCATGGCTAATTTAGAGTCAATGATTGCAGAGGGTGGCCATAATATCCATATTTTAGACGCTACAAATAAGGAACAGGTAGACAAGGAGTTCATCGGAATGCGCTTTGATGTTATAATAGATGATGCAAGTCATATTTTAGAACATCAGCTGTCTATCTATAAGAGCTTCAAGCCGTTTTTAGCGAAAGGATCTATTTACATTATCGAGGATGTTGACAAGATAGATGAGGTTCGTGGTTTATTTGAGGCCATTGACAGCGAAAAGAAAGTGACCATTTATGACCGCAGGCATATTAAGAATCGATTTGATGATGTGGTGGTTACAATTACAGATAAATGAGAGTAATTGTCAATGTCGGTGTTGGATTCTGGTACGCCAAAGGGTCTATGCGGTTAAATGATTCGCTAATTAATGTAGGATACAAAGGCAAAAGACAAATTTATTCAGGCTTTTATCCAAACCAGTGCCCAAAGCATGAGGCCAACAACTACGGTTTTAAGGCTTATGGGATAAGGGATGCAGTCGAGGCGGGTGGTACGTCAATTCTTTGGTGTGATAGCTCTATTTACGCTGTAAAGAGTCCTGAGCCTATCTTTGACATCATAGACTCACAGGGGTATTATTTCATAGATAATGGAAACAATTGCGCTCAGACAGCAACGGATAAATGCCTGACAAACTTCGGCATAACAAGGGATGAGGCCGAAAAGATACCAGAGTCCACCACTTGTGTATTCGGATTCTCGATGCTTCATGAAAAAGGAAAGGCTTTCTATGAAAAGTTTATTTACCATGAATCAATAGGCTCGTTTAACGGTGGCAGGACTCACAGAGATGAAGATAGTACAGATAAGCGGTTTTGGTTTAGCAGGCACGATCAAACTGTAGCCTCGCTAATTGCAGGGACTACATCTATGAATAATCTCAATAAATACGGAGATCATGTTATGTATTACTCCGATAATAGCGGTAGGACTACCAACAAAATAACAGATTCGGTGTGTTTAATAAATCATGGACACGTTAAATAGTCTATCAATTAATTACTTATATTTGGCAACATGAGTATATCGAGGTGTGATATTTGCTATGAATACAAGGCTACGGCTTGCGCTGACGGCCTAACCTTAGAAGCTGGACTAACGGCATTAACTGTTTACACAGTCTTTTTAGAAGACAGGTACGGCCATTTCCATACTCAGGAAATAACCACAACAGCGCAAGGTGACTTTACACTTGATCTAACGGCCTTTGATGCTGGAATGTTTACAGCCTATTCAGGGTCTTATGAATTGTCGGTATCTACCGAAACAACCTACTCGACTTACGAAACGCTGGTAATTAATTCAGTTAGCTATCCGTGTGTAAAGGTTATGTTTTACAATGTCGATTGATGTACTTGTACTTCTTTTATTTAACTCTCTATTAATTATCGGCCTTCACCGTGCATCAGTTTATTACACAGGTGAGGATGGGTCGATATTAGATGACACCAAAGGCTCTCTTTGGCGGGTTAGGAAGTATTGCCTCGGTCGGTTCGGGGACTTCTGGTCTAAGCCGTTAATCACTTGCCCCTCCTGCATGGCCTCCCTTCACTCAACTTATGTGTTTTGGATGTGGGCTTATTTTTCGGGTGTTAGTGTTTATGTGGCACTGCTTTATTTAATGTACATACCAGCCTTATCGGGGCTTACCTATATTGTAAATAATAAGATAGATTAAACCACTATGACAATGAGGGATATTTTAATTAACGCAGGATTCAAGTACCTGAAAGACTGTTCATCCTGTAGTGGAATGGTTGAGGATTGGGCAAAGGTCGTTAATGGCAAAACAGCCCTATTGAAACTACGAAAGACATACACCAAAGGAACACTAACTTATCAGGGCAGGGTTACAAGAGTAGAGGCACACAACTTAGAACTAGTACTAGAACGCAATGGACTTCATCAAGAAACTTCGGCTGTTTAAGCCTAAAACAAAAGACTGGAAATTAGAGGACGGTCACAGGGTGGATAAAGCCTTTGTCGATGGTGGCATCCAGCATTATATGATAAAAGATACGTTCGATACCTTTTCGCACAGGGCGTTAAGTGCATTATCGGTCTATGAGAAGTGGAACATGAAGTGCAACAGGGAGTACCTTGACCTGTTCACAAAGACAATAGACAAACTCCTTTCTGATCCTGCACAAATTAATGTCGGTGAAATATATATAGCAAACAAGAACCTTAAAGAGCGGTTACAGTGGGCATTACCAACCGAAGATGTTATTTATGAGTTCGCCTCTGTTGTATTCTTTGACAACACAGAAAGCCCTTATAAATACGATCCTGACTATGCAAAGGTGAAAATTGCCAGATGGAAAAAGAATAATTCTATTGAGGATTTTTTTTTATCAATTCCTATAAAGGATTTGATTCCTTGTCCCAATATATCAAAGCAAGATTTGCAGACCTACTTTCAGATAGTAAAAACTCTGGACAAGAAACACTTAAAACAGATTACAGACGTATTATCATCGAGTCTGCCGAACAACAATACACCCTTGGCAAAGAGCTTTCAAGGCACTTTGCAACAGACATAACTAAGGCCACTATCATTGAATACTTTTTATTGATAGAGCAGTATACGAAAGATCACAGGGGTAATGGCGGAAAAAATAGTAATCCAATTTGAGGCTGACACCAAGGATTTAGATAGCGCAGTTGATAAGCTAGAAAAACTCGGAGCAGTTACCAAAGCTGATGCCGACAAGTTTAAGAAGGCTAACGAAGATTTCAGGCGCTCATCTGAGGAAATCAATAAAACATCTCAGAACCTAAAGACAGCAACCGACAATGTAGGAAAGCTTGGTGCTGCCGGAAAGAAGGCAGGAAAGGATTTTTCTTCTGGTGTTAATCAGGCAAGCGGTTCTATAAATCAATTATCATCAGGACTTTCAACAATTGCCACAACAGTAGGCGTTGCTTTTGGGGTAAATGCTGTTATAAATTTTGGCAAAGAATCGGTTAAAGCATTTTTAGAGGCCGAAAAGAACGCTACCATATTACGCTCTGCTGTTTCTGTTAATGGTGGGCTAATAGCTGATTTTGAAAGGTTAATAAGACAGAGCCAAGACCTTCAAGATGTAACCATATTTGACGATGACACAATCCAAAACGTGCAGACAGCCGCTCTGCAATTTGGATTAACGGCAAGACAAGTTGAGGCTTTGCTTCCTGTTATTACAGATTTCGCATCAGCCACAGGTCAGGACTTGCGATCTGCGATGGATGCCGTACTGAGATCCCTTGAAGGAAATGCAAGGGGAATGAAGCTATACGGTATTGAGGTTAATACCGCAGCAACTAAGGCGGAAATACTTACAAGCATAACGGGTCAGCTTAACGATAAATTTAAGGGTCAGGCACAGGTTATATCAGGCACTACTATTGGAGAGCTTGAAAAAATGAGTAATGCCTATGACGATGTAAAAGAAAGCATCGGAGGCGTTATTGTGGCGGCTGGGCAGGGGCTTGCAGAAATACTTTTATTCAGTTTTGACAAAGTAAAGTTTGCTCAGGTAAAGGGTGCGCAAGGTCTTTTAATAGAACGGAAAAAACAAGATGCGCTTGATAAGGCATACCAAGAGAGTTATGGTAAGGCTATTGAAAATCTTAGCAAGGAACAACTTGAGGCAAGGCTTAACTTAGTACTAAAACTACAAAAAGAGGAATCCGACAAAGGCAATAAACAACTTGTAGATGGGTACAAGGTTCAACTTGAAGTCATACGGGGCTTTATTAAAGAAAGGCAATTACTTGAAGAGCAGAATCAGGTAAGCCCGGAAAGAACAGCCGCCCAGAAAAGAAAGGCAGATGAATCACTTGCAGCCATACGAAGAGAAGAGGCGGAGCGAAAGCGTATAGAAAAAGAAATTTTCGACAATCAGCAAAGGCAAAACAGGGAGTCGGCTTCATTGTCAATAAAGTTGCAAACATCCAATTTAAAGCAACTTGAAGAAAAGGAGATCGCTGCGCTAAAGAACTCATACGCAAAAAAGGGAGAATTTACATCTGAATCAGAGGAAAAACTCACAGCCGATATACTTGCAATTCAAAGCAAATATTTTGATGAGCTTGCTAAATACTACGAAGACGACAAGGAAAAGCTTGCTCAGATAGAAGAGGAAAAGCTTGCTATTGAAACCAAGTCAGCTGAATTATCTGTTGACATAGCCAAAAGGAAACAAAAAGAGAAGGCCGATGAGGCGGAAAAAGAAAGGGTAAGACTTGAAAAAGAGGCAGCCGATGCAGCTGAAAAATTAGAGCGTGTTGCATTTGCGTCCTCTGACCTGTTCAATAGCTTCTCAGGTCTATTCTCACAACTTGCCGCAACGCAGATAGAGACAATTAATACAAATCTTGAGGCTCAACTTGAAGCGTATAACATAGAAGCCGAAGCAAATCAAGAGCTTTTTAAGCGCAAAGAAATATCAGAAAGAGATTTCAGGAAAGTAGAAGAGGACATTCAAAAAAGGCGTGAAGCATCAGAAGAGGCTGCAAGAAAAAAGAAAAACGAGATAGCAAGAAAAGAGTTTGCTATTAAGAAGGCCGCTGCATTGTTTGAGGCAATTGTTAATACGGCTGTTGCTGTTACCAAGGCGTTTAAGGACGGTGGAGTGCCTTTAGCAATATTGGTAGGTGCTGCGGGAGCTATTGAAATAGCTACAATATCAGCACAGAACCCGCCCAAATTCGCAAAGGGTACGCTCTCTGTTGGTGGTACGGGTAACGAAGATACAATTCATGCATTACTAACGCCGGGCGAGGCTGTCATCCCACAGAGGGAGGCAAGGGAGTATAGACCTTCTTTGTCTGCTATTTATCACAGGAAAATAAAGCCAAAAGACCTAAACGACCTCGTAGAATGGAAGCTAAGGGGTGGCAATACCAACGTAACGGCTACGATCAACGAGGATAAGTTAGCCGCCTCAATAGTATGGCAGATGAATAACTACGGTAAGAAAGGCGTGAAGATATTGAACGTACAAGACTTTAAAGATATTTTCAATTCAGGTTTATATAATAGAAATGTATAGGTATTATTTAGATAACATACTTGTTGATGAGCCTACAGGGTTTGATGACTTTATCACTAATATAAAGCGTGATGAATCACTGAAAGGTATATTCATTTCAAAGGATATAAGCCTAACCTTTAGGGGATCTGGATATACATACCTAAAGACAAATTTTGACGCCCTTGGCCATTGTGTAGAGGTTCAGGTAAGGATTGAAAAGCTAGAGAACGCTAACTGGATTTATTTTTATGAGGGTGTTATTTTCTTAACCGATGTGCAGTGGCAGGACTTTAATAAACAAGCATCTGTTAAGGTCACAGAGCGTTCATACAGCGCACGGATATTTAACAATAAAAGCATAGGCGTAATACCTACATCGACTGTTTCAAAGAATCTTTTTACCACCATAACCGATGCACCTGTTTATCAAATGGGCTTGTTTGATCCATCTGTAGGAACTAAGATAGGTACTTATTGCAGGGTATTAAGGGTTGATGAGGTTCTTAATAATATGGTTCAGTGGATGAGTGATGGGGAGATGGATCTCTTGTCAGACTACTTTACAGATACCGCTTATGCCAACTTTAATATAGGCTCGTACACTAAAGGCGTGTTACTACTCACAACAGGCTACGCTATTAGGCAGGCCGGAAAAAGTACAGGTATTTCAGCCGCTGAGTTTTCTCAGAACATGAAAACTCTTTCCTTTAACTCTCTTTTCTCATCTCTTGATAAGCAATTTAAGATACGGCTTAGTGTAGTTCAAAACACATCTCCAAGGCAGTTGCAAATAGAACAAGAGCCGTATTTCAGAACAGGAACAAATATTATAAAGCTAACAGATGTCGAAGAGGTTAAGACCAAGACGGCTGTTGAAAGGCTATACAATAGAGTCAAGTTTGGGTCTAATGAAGTTCTAAATGTAGCGTCTGTTGATTTTCCTGAGAGTATTCGTTTTGTAGGGTTCAACCAAGAAGAGTACTATGTATTAGGTCAGTGTAATATCGACAACACCCTTGATCTTGAAACCGAAATAGTGACATCAAGCAATGTAATTCAGTATGTAATTGACAACCCAAGCGATACGCAGTACGATGAAAAATGGTTCTTGATTCATGCCACAGAAACACCATATCTTACATCCGGATTCCAGTTTGATGCTATCTCAACTAACTGGCTTGGGGCGGCCTCTCCATATTACTATTATAATGAAATCCTAACAAATGCCTATGTAGCAAATAGGTATTTAGGAGGCGTGCCTAATTCAATAGCTACATCATTGGTAGCGCAAGACAATAGCTTTGATTCAAGGTCGGGACAGTATCAAGGTAGCCCCGTAGTAGGTACGGCCACATTTGAACCATATGTATTTGACATAGAGGTATCAGATCCAAACGGAAACTACAATAATGCCACCTATGAATATACAGCCCCCGTATCTGGCCAGTACTCGTTCTCTGTTTCCTTGCCTTTAATATTCGACAATCAGTATCCTGCTAACGGTGTGCCTAATTCATCAAATCAGGTAGATATATATTTGGTTGTGTATGACTCAGGCGGGTTCGCAGGCGGTACTATCATTCAAACAAGGACTATATTTTCTCAGGTAGTGGTTGCGCCTCACAACACACAATACGATGTTTCTGTTTCTGGTTCTGTTAGTTTAACAGGCGGAGAAAAGGTTGTTGTCAGGGTTGATTTAGAAAACTGGAAGGCAACAGCTCTTGGGATAGGTACATTTGTGAGGGTTAAGGGGCTTGCTGTATTTGCCTGCACGGCTACGGCTGACGGCGGAGGTATTTATAATCAGTACGACCCATCACTTTACCCTGTCCTGACTCATGAAATGGAATACCTATTAACAGATAGGCAGATACGGTTTATAGAGGCAGGCGTAACAGGACAAATATCTTTTGCAGTAAATGGAGAAGTAGTAAAATCTGGATGGATTGAAACCATTAAGCACAACCATAAAACAGGCAAATCAAGCATTAAATTAATGAGCAATAAAATATTAAACGGATAAGATGGGTTACGATATTATAAGCAACCAGCCAATTAATATGCTACCGTACCAAGACGATAGCTGTAATATTGGCGATGGTAAAATGTACTGTATGCTTGTCAACACAGACGATGCTCTGTATCTTCATATAGAACAAACCCCATGCGCAGGAACTCTGTTGTGCGAGCCTGACTTTATCGGAGATACAGAATTTCCGCTTGTTAACGGTTCGTTTACCGGTAGCGCAACAGGGTGGACACTTGGCACAGGATGGTCATACGGAAGCGGAGACATTTACCATACACCATATGGAGGCGGTAAGGTCACCCAAACAGGATTATCGTTTGTGTCGGGCGTATCCTATGATATAACGCTTACTATTACAGGGTGGACTCAATCCTATCTTTGGGTTGAGATAGGCGCAGCAACAGGCTTTATTGGGTATATGATAAGGGCATCGCCCGACTCAACACAGACCGTTAGGATTACGCCGACATCAAATGAAACAGAGTTAAATATCGTTATTGATTCTGCTTTTATCGGCCATATATCACAGGTGACGGTAACTGAATCCTCAAGCTGTTGGACGTACGATACTTCTTGGGCTCGCACCGATTGCGGGCTGTCTCATACAATTGGAAGCACAACAACACTATCGCAACCATTTACATCTTTAACGGGCAATGTTCGTTTTGTTGTTACTGTTGAAAATATGACCGCAGGGAATCTGATAGTATCAACAGGAAACACAGGGAACATTATTGTAATAACACAGAACGGAACATATCAGTATAATGATTTTCAGTTCTCAGGATACTTAGACACCATAACATTAACCCCTTCAACAGACTTTGATGGGTGTGCTATTAGTGTTGACGCTTATGATTTACAGGGCGTGCCCGATGGAGAGGTTCAGCAGCTTGCAGAAGACGGTAATTGGTACGCATCGTCTATTAGTGACTTTCTTTCAAATACTCAATTCTATTCTCAGGATGGGAGTATGGATATTATCATAGATCCAGACACGTTTACATCGGGTTGTTTTCGTTTTGTTTTTAATGACCAGTGTAGTGATATTGAGCCATTGTCAATACAGATGAGTCCTGATATTCCGCTTAATAATCAGGGTGTATGGACAAACTACAATTTAGGCAACTCATCGGTACTTGTCACGGGCGGGGCTATGGAACAGGAGGTGCTTGTAAATGGCGCAAGCACTTCGGCAATAGGGGCGACATACAATTATCCGTATACTAACGGATACTATCAAATTGATTGGTCGCTAACAACGGGTGACTATGACTCTTATTCAGGGATTGGAGTAGATGCGATTTCATTTAATACACCCACTGGATTAGCCGGATATGACCCCTATCTTTTGGTTTTAGACCCACTACCAAACACCGCATATAGCGGAACTATTTTAGCTTACATTCAAAATACATGGATTCATGCAAATAAGTTTTTCCTGACTATTAACGCTGGCTCTGGCGTGGCTGGAGATATAAACCAGATCACTCAGGCGTCTTTTATTATACGAAATCAATTTGATGCAGATGCTAATGATCATACCTACACATCAAACACGATTTGTATTGACGATGCTAATGATTGTACAAAATTAATATCTGGCACATTCCCAACAGAGGTAAAACAGCTTGGTTTCTGGTTTAATTCAAACAACGCATTTAGGCTACAACAGCGGTTAAGGCTGATAAAATTTAACCCGACATATCCGATAGAGGCAAACGACTATGAGTACTCAAGCGGTTCTCGTAGTATCACAATAGGCAAAAGAGAAAAGTACTACGAGGCACTGTTTGACTACATAGGAGAAACCGAACTTGATACGCTCTCTGCACAGATACTATGCGAGAACTTTACCATTGACGGGGTTGAGTATTTCGTTAAGCCTGAGGACGTGAAACCCGAATGGGATAAAAACGGAGGACAGAAACTTGCGCAGGTAAGAATGTTATTAAGAAAAAAAACAGGCACAATTTATAAGAACAATATATGAGTAAGAAAAAAAATAAAGTCAGCGTAGGGGAAAAGGAAATTCTTTTAGAGAAGCACGACAAGGAAAAAACCTATGGAGTGGTGCTATGCGCAATAGGTTCACCATACTATTCACACATGGCATATACCCTTGCCGTATCCCTTAGATTCCATACGCCGTCAATACACATAACACTCCTTCACGATGGGAGTTCATTGAGCCAAATAAGTGAGTATCTTGATATGTTTGACAACATAGTGCAGTTGACAGATGAGCAGTTTAACACAAACGGACAGAAGGACTATTTTAAATTCAAGCTGTACCTTGACAAGCTAACACCATACGACAAAACGCTGTATCTGGATGTTGATATGATTTGGAACCCCACAAAAACACCTGAGTTTTTATTTAAAGAGCTTGATGGAATAGGTTTCACAATATCAAATAGGGGTATTACTCAGGACTCATTACTTAGTCAATGGACATCGTTAAAAGAGGTCAGGGAGCTTTATTCAATAGATAAGATTTATGATATAAGCTCAGAGTTTATGTACTTTGAAGGAAAGCCAGAAGTGTTTTCTAAAGCAAGAGAAGTATACAATGAAAATAAGATAGTCATTAAGATACCTATCTTAAACAACAAATTTCAGGATCATTTCGGAGAGGGTAAGCCCGATGAAATTTATCTATCCGTTGCAATGGCTCTTACAAAAACAAAGCCGCACCAAAGCACTTGGCATCCTACCTACTGGCAACCGTTTCACTTTAAGAAGGTTTACGGCCAACAATACATTCAATCACACTATGCAACATCTACAGGCGGGGCATGGGTTCAACATAATATTAAAAAGATTTACGATAATTTAGGGAATCATTATTACAATAGGATGGGTGTTAAAAAACACTTCTATCAACTAATGGCAAAAAGCAAAATAGTAAAAGGAAGAAGACAAACATAATGGCAGCGATTGATATAAAACAATTTGTAAAGGACAACCTAAATAGGCACGTTTTTTTTAACGAGTCGGTTAAGGCTTTCAATGATCTCAATAATCATTATATCGGTTTATATGATACTGATTTAATTGAGTCAAGAAGGCCGTCTGAATCAGACACTATAAAAAAGTACAGGAAAAAGATTTTTCAGTCAAAGACACACGCACCATTTAATAAGGTTGTCGCCTCGTTGATGAAGATAAGAAAGTCACAGGACTATGTGATTAAATTTGATTCTGATATTCCTTCCATCATTGCAGAGAAAGAGTCTTTAGAGAATTACACTTCACTAAACTTCCCTAAATATACATCCTTAGACAACTGGTTCTGGAGCGTTTGTTTTTCACATCATTTGATTGACAGCAACTCAGTAAGCCTAATAGTTCCTGTAAATCCAGATAAGGATGATAATGAATACTATCAGCCGTATCCTATGCTTTTTAGGGCTGATCAGATTTTAAACTATAAAGAGGGCGAGTACTATGTATTGTTATCTGATGAAAAGCATAGATTTTATTCATCTGGAAGATTTGAAAACAACGGCCTTGTACTATACTATGTCGATACAGAAGGCGTTTATAAGTATGAGCAAATAGACAGAAATCTAAACTTTAAAGAAACACCGTTTATTCATGGTATTGGAGAAACGCCCGTAGTTCACCTTAACGGAGTCGTACTAAAGGATATAATGGGTAACAAGTTATGCAGGTCAAGGCTATCTCCAATGCTTCCAGAGTTTCGTGAGGCAGACAGAGAGTACTCTGATTTGCAGGCCGAAGTGGTTCAGCACATACATTCTACATATTGGGCTTATAACGGGCGGGATTGTAAAAAATGTAAGGGTACGGGGGAGATACCTA
>Ga0154020_10004997_pt1 | contig 15740 bp, 11 predicted proteins | sample Klosneuvirus_201_FD_109709 | JGI IMG/M metagenome (GOLD analysis project Ga0154020, IMG submission 109709) | Active sludge microbial communities from wastewater, Klosterneuburg, Austria - Klosneuvirus_20160825_MG | ecosystem: Engineered > WWTP > Aerobic digester > Activated sludge | place...
CTGCGGATCCTGCAATTGTTTTGGCCCGACCCTGAGCCAAGATTGGAGTTTCAACATCAGGTTCAAAACTGGAGCAAACCGGGGACGGAAGGATTGGATATATTACATCAGGGACTGACGCTCGCCATACAGGAATATCCATTGCCATTTGTTCGTCGTACTGTATTGGAATTTGTATTGTCTGGTGATGAAGGCGTTGCCTGGTGGGAAGGCTTGAGTGGATTATGTGCCGGCTTTGGATTGCGTGTTCGTTATCTGGATCAGGCTGCCGTTGAGGGATTGACTCGTTGGGTGCTCAATCCAAATCTTGAATACAGGAGTTCCTGACCAACCATTCCAGGCAGGATTAAATGGAATTCCCGGTTCAAAATATTGGTGAACAAACAGAGTTCCCGTCAATTTTGAAAAATACCCCCCCAACCTTTTCGCTTATCATTGTGTATACCTCATATGAGTACTCAACAGAATAAGAGAGAAGTTTATGGATGACACACAAGCCATTCGTCGCCTTAAACGCGGTGACCGTGGCGGGTTGGAGATTCTCATGCAACAGTATCAAGTCAGGGCGGCGCGGGCGGCGTTCCTGATCACGCATGATGAATCTGTCGCGCAGGATGTAGTGCAGGAAACATTTATCCGCATTTGCGAACGGATTCGTCAGTTTGATGAATCCCGCCCGTTCGAGCCATATCTCATTCGCAGTGTGATCCATGCCGCGCTGAATGCTGTTCGAGGAAGTGACAAATTTACTTCGCTGGATGATGAATCCGGTGAAATTGAAAACCTTCTTGACCGTGCGGCTTCGGTTGAATCACAGGTGGAATCCACCCAACTGCAACATGAAATCCTGAATGCCTTATCCAAACTTTCGCCAAGGCAGCGTGCCGTGATTGTCCAGCGTTACTATCTTGAAATGAGCGAACAGGAAATGTCGCTCGCGCTGGATGCCGCGCCAGGAACGGTCAAATGGTTATTGAACGCAGCTCGCGAGCGATTGCGTCACCTGCTCGGGCAGAAAGGTGAGACAGATGAATAAAAACTATCGCGATATTTTAGATTCTGCCACCCGTCCACATATCCCCGACGATCTCAATCTTTTCCCGCGCGTTGCGGCGCGATTAAATCAAAGGAAAACTTTTATGCAAACCCTCCGCTCTCGACCTGCTCTTGCGATCATCCTTGCCTTTCTTGCCCTGCTTTTGCTGACAGGTGTGGTTTACGCAATTGGGCGCTTGACTGGTTATATTCCCGGCATTGGTTTCGTGCAGAAGGATTCGCTGCGTGTGTTGGCAGAACCGGTCAGCCAAACGCAAGATGGGATTACTGTAAGCATTGAACAAGTTTTCGCTGATTCTGAACGCACGATCATCATCTATAAAACAGAAGGTCTTACAATTGCCGCCGCAAACTCGCAGGGCGAAGGAGGTGGGAATCCTTTTGGCTCTGTTCAATTATTGCGTTTACCCGATGGAAGCACGCTTGAAGAATCTATGAGTTACAGCGGCACACCCGAGCCATTGCTGGATAGTATAAAAACAGAAGGCGGATGGCCAAATTATGTTGCGAGGTTGGTTTATCCGCCTATCTCTTCGGATGTGAATGAATTAACGCTTCTCATTCCTGTTTTGCAAAATATGCCAATTGGCGCGGCAGCTGAAAATTGGGAAATCACTTTCCACCTCAAACCTGCGCCAGCGGATATAACGTACGCGCCTGTGATCGAATTTACTCCAGTCTCACAAGAAGTAATACCTGTTGCAGGAGAGACCAGCACACCTGCGCTTTCCAACATTGCAACGCTCAATGGGTTTACGTTACAGTTGGACAATGTAATTGAGTTGGAGGATGGGTATGTCTTTACCGGGAATTTATCATGGGATGATTCGGTATTTGCTACCGGCAAGGGAATGATCTCGGAAGCGGTGATTCCTGTTTTGACAGACGCGAACGGACAGGTAGTTCCAGTAGAAGAGGTACCGCTTGATTGGTCTAATCAGGAACACAAGGCGTTATGGTCGTATCGCACAAACAGCAAGGCTTTCGCAGGACCGCTGACCTTGAGCGTCTCATCCATTAAGACAACCTTGATTGCGCCAGCCATTGATTTTGCAGTTGACTTTGGTTCCAATCCGCAAATTGGACAGATTCGGGATGTCAACCAAGATTTCGTTGTTGAAGGTCACACCATTCGACTGCTGTCCATCGAACTGGTGACTCTTCCAGATACCTGTCAGGGAGTTGGCGTTAACTTTAATTTCTCAAGCGATTTTCCAAATATTGGCGCCGATGTGACCGATGTTGTCGCACAACCGCCTGCGATTTGTAGTGGTGGCGGAGGAGGCGGTGGTGGAGCTTATAATCCAACAATCTTTTCCACTGGCGTCATGAACAAGGACATGCCCACAGGCTTGCATCATTATTCCATCAACATGTACATCCCTTATGTTGTCAGTGGAATGTTGCAAGTGACTTGGACTCCGCCATTGACTTCCGAACCAACAGCGATACCTGCGGTTGGGGCGTGTCTCACGCTCGATAAATGGAATCAACTGTCAGCAGGGAATGATCCGCTTCCGTCTGGCTTGGGAGGTAAAATCCTCGCGACCATCAATGAGGGCGGCCTGTGGCCGGCAATATATATCAGCAACCTTGACGGCACAAATTCGCGAAAGATTGATGCCGGCACGTGGCCGTCACTATCCACAGATGGGACACGGCTGGCATACAGCATCGGGGATGGAATCCATGTTTTCAACCTTTCAACCGGAGAAAATCCAGCGATTGGAACAGATGGTTACCGCATCATCTGGTCGCCGGATAATACCCGTATGATGTATACAACAACTTTTACTCTCAACGTAGTCAATGTAGACGGCTCGGGGTTGCAAAAAATTGATACCGGCTCAGCTCAGGTGATTTCTCCGTCGGGATGGCTGCCTGATAATCAGACTATTGTTTATTCAGTGATGGGCGGGGATGGCTTTACCTTCACAAGTCACAACCTGCAAAACGGCGAGACGAAGGAACTGTTTACGATTCAAAACAAAGCGGGCTTCGGCGCGATCTCGCCAGGCGGACAGTGGATCGTTTTCGCTGACAGAATATTTGGCGCGAACAATTGGGGCATCTTCATCTCGCGACTGGATGGCTCGGAACGCAGAATGGTTGCAGAGCCAGAAGTTCCAACAGGTTTTGCGTCTGTGTGGAGTCCGGATAGTCAATGGCTGGTTGTCACGACGCTGAAAAATGATGGAACGTATATCCCTGTGTTGGTTAACCCATTTACCTGTGAAGTTGCGCGGCTAAATATCAACGGTACTATCGAGGGCTGGAGTCCGTAACAAGCTGACCTAGAAATGAAAATTTGCATCACTATCTGAATTTTGAAACTGCCGCCTTTGTTTATTGGCGGCAGTTTCATTTTCACCCCCAACCTTTTCGCTTATCATTCAGTATGGTTAATGTGAGCGCCCATACAACGGAGAAATTCATGGATGATTTGGAAGCCATTCGCCGCCTCAAGCGCGGTGATATTGGCGGGTTGGAAATTCTCGTTTCCCGCTACCAACGCAAGGCAATTTATGTTGCAGTTCTGATCGTCGGTGATGAACAGATTGCCGAAGATGTAACACAAGATACTTTTCTAAAAATCTTCAAACATATTGGACGCTTTGATGAGTCCCGCCCCTTTGAGCCATACCTCATGCGGAGCGTGGTTCACACGGCGCGGGATGCCGCTCAAAAAAACTCAAAATGGCAGTCATTGGATATTGAAGGTGGCGAAGAAACCATTGAACGTTTGATAGCTCATGCTGAGTCGATTGAATCGCAGGTGGAACAAAAACAACGCGATGGTGAAATCATTGAAGCGTTACTCAAACTTTCCCCCCGCCAGCGCGCGGTGATTGTACAAAGATATTATCTTGGCTTGAGTGAAAAAGAAATGTCTGAAGAAATGGAACTTGCGCCCGGCACCATCAAATGGTTATTGAATGCCGCGCGCACCCGCCTGCGCGACCTGCTTCGCTCAAACAGGAGCATCGAATGAACCGTCAAATCGAATCTTCCCATCTGCTTGAATCTGCGGCACAAAGCCTTGCTCCGCACTCTACAGACTTATTGCCGCGCATCCGTGCCGCCTATCAAAAGGAAAAGAGAATGAAACCAGTCCGCAGAATCATCGCAGCAATTTTAATAGTTTTGCTTGCCTTTACAATTTTATTTTTGACTGTGCCTGATGTGGCTATGGCAATGCGCCGCATCTTCGGCTTCATCCCTGGCGTAGGCATCGTTGACCAAAGCACTATGATCCGCGTACTGGCAGAACCTGTCAGCATGACGCGCGATGGAATTACCCTAACCGTGGAGCAAGTCGTTCTCACCTCAGATAAAACCGTAATTATTTATAAGACTGAAGGTATTCCACAAGAAGCGCGTCCCAAAGGAGAAAGCGGGTTTGCTTGTAATCCATCAACGCCTACCTTGCTCCTGCCCGATGGAACAAAGTTAAATATAAATGGCGGCAGTGGAACCGATACTCAATTTACCTTTTATTCTCCGCCCATTCCTGCCAATGTGAACACAGTTAAATTCCTGTTACCTTGCTTGCTCGATGTTGCGCCAGCCGCCGCGCCGCAGGATTGGGAGTTGACTTTGCGATTTGTGCCAGCCTCTCCAGACATGACGGTTGTACCTGTCATCGAGATTGCCACCCCGCTCTCTACTCAGCCCGTGCCTGATTCTGTTTCAGTAGCGGAATCCGACTCCTTTATGGGACTGACCTATCACCTTGAATCCATACAGCGAACCGAACAAGGTTACATTCTAAAAACCAGCATCCAATGGGAAGCAGGACTCTATGCCGATTCTGGCGTAGGCACGGGCGCTGATGTTACTCTAACCGACGCCAACGGCAAAGCCATTAATTTAAGTTTCTTACAAATTCAACTTCCAGGTGATCCACACCGCAGTCCGGTGGGATACAGTATTAACAATGAGTCGTTCACCGCTCCGTTGACGCTTACTCTTCCCTGGGTGGGCGCAAACCTGCCATTACAGAGCAAGCCCCAATTTACTTTTGACCCTGGCGAAAATCCGCAACCTGGGCAGGAATGGCAAATCAACCAGGCGATTCAATTACTGGGACATTCGGTAAAAATTATTTCTGCGCGCTATGTGACAACCGACGACCTGAAAGACAAAGACTGGATGCGCTTCATGCCCGAAGAATTATACGGATTTGAATTTACGCTCGAAGCCGACTCTGCCTTTAGAAGTATCGCGCTTGCGGTTCAGTCAGGCTATTCGGCAGATGGAGTTGGAACCAGCGGAACGCCAACAAATCGCGATGAAAATGGAATCATCAAAGCCTACGCGCTGATGGGCGGAAAGATCATCTCTCCGCTTGTGATTGAAATTTCCTACGTGGACATTGCCCACCCGTGGCAGATTACTTTCGACCCCGCAGACATCCTGACCGATGTTCCAACGTCATCCACATCATTTCTGGATGCGTCACTTCAAATTGAAAAAATCATTCCCATTGACGATGGCTATTATTTGATCGGAAGAACAAACTGGAATGACTCGCGCTTGTCTGATGTTGGAATTGGGGGCTTTGATGCAAAACTATTAGATGCGAACGGCACAGAATACCCGATTGAGCCTGCATCCTTCGATGAAATTGGAATTACAGATTTTCAGCCTGGCGAGTGGGCGTATAAAGTCTACGGGAAAGCCTTGCCTGCATCCCTGACGTTAAAAATGACACAGGCAAACCCGCAATTCATCCAGCCTTATTCTTTCACCTTTGACCCTGGCGCAAACCCACAACTTGGGCAGGAGTGGCAGATCAATCAGACGATTGAGATACTTGGGTATGAAGCTAACATCCAATCCGCAAAATTTATTCACCAGGGAGACCAGCGCGGCTTTGAGTTTTCCCTTACAGCCGACCCAGCCTTACAGGGTATTCCGTTCAACATGGAAAGCGGAATTACTAACGGCAATAGCCGTGGCGGTGGAGCTTCGCCGCGAGATGAAAATGGCGTGATGAAAGTCTATGCGTTGAGTGACGGTCAGTATAGTGGACCAATTCTGATAGCCATTCACAGCATATATATCAATGGCAACTGGCAAACTATCTGGAATCCACCCGCAGCGGAAGCAGGGGCAACGCCCGTGTACATGTCTCAGGCGTGTGTCACGCTCGCTAAATGGAAACAGGCTGTCGCGAGTCCCGAAGCGCTCCCTTCCGACTTCCCGCAGAAAGTTTTATTGTCACGCGGCGCGCTGTCGCCTGATCCGTCTCTCTTTATTACCAGTCTGGATGGTTCCTCCGATCAAGGACTTGTCTTTGGGCATGGGTCGCTCTCGCGCGATGGAACGAAACTCGTTTACAACGGCGCAGACAATGGCTTGCGTATTCTTGATATTTCCAGCGGACAAATTTCCACACTGACAAATAACGCAAACGATCTCAACCCATTCTGGTCGCCAGACGGAAATCAAATCGCGTTTATGCGCCAGACCGATAAAGGCATGAATATTTTTGTGATGGATGCAAACGGGCGAAATGCGCGCGCGTTGACGGGTACCACCGATTACCTGACATTGTTTGGGTGGATGCCTGATGGTCAGCATCTGCTATTTAACGTATATCAACAGGATGGCACTCCCATTCAGTCAGTGGATGTGGCGAGTGGAAATATCGAGACGCTGATAACCCAACCCCAGTCATACAATAGCAGTGTTTCCATTTCACCTGATGGCGCGTGGATTGCCTACGCTGATAAAGTGATTGGGAAAATGTACCCTGGAATTTTCATCTCGCGGCTGGACGGCTCGGAGAAAAAACTGCTCATGCAACTGGAAGGCTGGGTAACAATGGCTTCCGCCTGGAGCGCAGATGGCAAATGGATGACGATCAATGTGATAGACACAGAACAATTCCACCCGATCACTATTCCTGCTCTGGTGAACGTGGATACCTGTCAGGTTGTGCCATTGATGGACTTGAATGGGGAGATCGTGGAATGGGTAAAATAGACTCAATCAGTTCCTGACTATCATTAATACCATCCTATGATTTTGTGGTGAGAAGGAGGAACTATGTCTAATAAAATTTCAAATCTCATGGCAATATATTTGCTCTGGGTTTTTGTCACTGCCATTGCATGGTTTGCAGGTATATTTGATTTAACAAATGCAAGCGCACATTCGTATTTGGAAATTGCCAGACTAATTCCTATTTATTTACTAGACGGACTCCTGATTGGATCTGTAGCTGGGACAGGTCAAGCATTCATCCTGCATAGATTTACGCCGCAAGCTTCACGTTGGTTTTGGGCAACTACTTTGGGATACATGCTTGCATTTCCCGTTAGCTTGATATTGACCGTACTGATCCCTGCGATAGCTTTTCCTTTACATGGCGAAAAGTTTTTGCCGTTTGCAGGTCCATCCACAATGACTATCTATCTAACAAATAGTTTATTCTGGGGCGCTTTCATCATCGGCGTCGCGCAGTGGCAAGTCTTGAAACAAATCGTTCAGAAACCGAATGCAAAAAAAGCTGCGCTGTGGATATTGTCTTCCTGGCTTGGGTGTGGACTGGGGATATTTATCCGAGGCTGGCTATGGAATGTTCATCTGGCAGGCTTGGATCGAGTTATGATCGGAATAGTTATTGGAATGATGACAGGGTTGGCTTTATTGACATTGTTGAAACAATCCGATTCTGCATAGAATATATGTTGCCGCTTGAAGTTCAGCAGGTTGTTGACAAAGATTATCGGAGGGTTGTCCATGTTTGACTACAAGGTCTATAAAATTTGGGCGGGGTTGTTCGGCATCATTTTCTTCATCACTGCCTACGGACCCGTTACCGCTATTCCAGAAGTTGAGCCAACTCTCGTTATTACCCCGCCGCCCGCCACACTCGAAGTGGATGGCGTAACCCAGATGGCAGGTATCGGTTCATACTGTTGGTCAAGCGGAGGTGTCGTTTCCAAAAGCCTTTGCGCCGATATGGCAGGTATTCCCACCGCTAGTGATCCATTAGTATTGACTGAATTCCCGGTCAACGCGAAATTTCACTTTGAAATGGAACTTGTGCCTGACAACGTGACGATGTCAGTTATGCCAGCCAGATCAGGACAGGAACTTGTTGGGGCAGACAGTGCCCATCGTCTTTGGAATCCAGGCGAAGGGTGGAGCGGATCGTTATCGCCCAAATCCAGTTTTGAGTATCCCTTTCAGGAAACGGAATTTGTCAGCGGGGATGGACTCTATGTCATCCTGATTAGCGCGCACTGGAAAAATTTTGGCGATGCTTCGTATGGTTTTTTGATTCAGATCGGCGCAGGAAATCAGCAAGTTGACGCAACTCCCAGCGCATCCATCCCGACCCCGCAACTGGTCTCGTTGCAGACAATAAATCCCATCACCCGGCTGGGCAAAGGCGCAGCCTCGTCCTTGGCGCTTTCAGCAGACGGCAAATGGTTAGCAGTCAATACGCCGCTAGGTGTTTATGTTTATGAAACCGAAACGCAAAATGAAATTTGGTTCCTGCCGTTGGGCAATGCTCAATGGCGCGTTTTGGATTTTTCACCAAATGGTGATCGCCTGGCAATTGGTTCGCAGAATGGCGGTGTGTTGGTTGTACGCTCCGACACTGGAAAAACGCTTCACCACATTGCAACTGGGGAGAGCGGACAACCCGATTGGTCGCCAGATGGAATGAAACTGCTCACTGGTGCGGGGTGTGAGGAAGTGCGCGTATGGGATGCCGACAGCGGTGAGTTATTACAAACTGTGCAGGAAGTGAAGTGCAACAACGTGGTGCCAGGCATTGTGCGTGCGGTCTGGTCTGGCGATGGGCGGCGCATTTATGTCAATAATAATTATGGGAATGTGCTGGCATATGATGCAAAAAACTATCAGCCGCTGGCGGGCTACGAGCCTCATCCGCCTGAGTATAGTTTCGGACTGGATATAATCCCGTCGCCAACAGAAGACCTGTTTGCGCTTGAAAATGGCTTGAGCATCGCCATTCTGAATGGTGGGACTGGCAAGATTATCAAACTGCTGGAAGGCAATAGACAGGATATTCCACTTGAAGAAATTACCTGGTCGCCCGATGGCAAACAATTAGCTGCTGGGAACAATGGCGAAGTGATTGTTTGGGATGTGAATACTGGGCAGCAAATCCACAACATTGCAGGGCATCAGCCGCTTCCTGGTTTAAGCTGGATGCCCGACGGAGAAACGCTGGTGGGCTTATTATCCCCAGATGGCAGTTTGAATGCAATGACCCTTGATGGAAAAATTGTCTTTTCGCTTTACGGCTTTGGGATGGTGAATGGCTATTCGTCCACCTTCTTTTGGGAGGGAAATCACTTGTTCACTTATGAAGGCACACAAGTCACCTACTGGGATGCGCTTTCAGGGCGGATTTTGGAACAGCAGCCAACGACGGCTCAACTTGCATGGGCGCTGGCAGATGGTTATGCCCTTTCGACAGATGGAACACGCGCGGCTTCCCCGGACGCTGTTATGGATTCCACAAACTTCAAGGAAGTCACCCGCCTGATAGACAACCCCGAACATGGACGTGACAAGGTTGTCTGGTCACCAGATGGGAGAACGCTGGCTTCGGGTGACTCGCTGAATATCTCGCCAATCATTCTTTGGGATGCGCAGACCGGCGAACAGATATTGACCCTTCCCACCGGTGATATTCCGCTTTATTTGGGTGGGCTGACATTTTCTCCGGACGGCAGTCTGCTGGCGGCTGGCGGCTCACTGATGGATTCGGCAAATGGGCTGGATGGCGGCGTGTTGATTTTATGGAATGTAAACACTGGCGAACGCGTACATGTTTTGAACGCGGGCATGACCAGCCAGCGGATCATGTCCATTGCCTGGTCGCCTGATGGACACTGGTTAGCCGCCGGAACAAATAGCGGGCGCATTGTCCTATGGGATATGCTTGCCTTCCAGCCAGTTGCATCACTTGATGGTCACGCCAATGAGGTTTTTGGACTGAGTTGGTCTGACGATTCCTCATTGCTTGCATCTAACTCAATAGATGGAACTGTGTTAATTTGGGAATTACCGTAGAAAAACCAGATGCTTTATTCTGAAAGGTGAATTTCTTGAGACTTGAATTTGGAATAATGGAATGGCTCATTGGAATTGCAATCCTTACTGTTCTCCTTCCCATTCTATGGAGGCGAAAGCATAGTCCTTCATATCTTTTCTTTTTCTCTGCGTTCTGGGTATATCTTCTGATCCTTGTCAGCGTGACGATTTTTCCAATTCCGCTTCCTGATGCGGGAATATTTCTGACAAAACAACAAATAATATTCGTTCTCTCGCATATAAATTTTGTCCCTTTCAAATATCTGAGCGACCCCTATGTCAATTCCCATATTATTTTCCTGGAAATCTTTCAAAACATCCTTTTAACCATTCTCTTCGGTTTTGGAGTTTCTTTTATCGCACAATTCAAAGCAAGAGACTTTCTTTGGCTGGCGATTGCAGTTGGACTTGCCATCGAGATTGCTCAACTTGTGATTTCTCTGGGTGTAGGCGTCTATCGCACTGTTGATATCACCGATGTATTGTTGAATGCCACGGGCGTTCTGCTCGGATACCTTTTTTTCAGGGCTTTTGCCTGGCTGGTTTCAAAGATGACCCAGCGATTCAGAATCAAGCACTCGAGTTTTTGGGCTTATGTTCAAGAGGTTGCCAGTAAGGCGTAACAACTATTGGCTTGGTACATTTGTTTTGGGGTGTAATACTTTTCATTTTCGGTTGTATACATCCATAGAAATCTCTGGTGTGGAGGCTCTTTTTGAAGTTGTTCACAAAAGCAAAAGCCAAAGAGTCTGTTCCCATCGAACAGGCTTTTGAGCTTTATTACCCGTCTATCTTTCGCTTCTTCCGTTATCGCGGCGCGGATGCGGATACCGCCAATGATCTGGCATCTTCCACTTTTGAGCGAGCCTTGAAGGGACATTACGATTCCCGCAAGAGCCAGATTCAAACCTGGTTGTTTGCCATTGCCCGCAATGTTGCCATCAATCATTGGAAATCAGAATCCATTCGCTCAACAGCGCCGCTTGATGATGATTTTCCTGATCCCGATACGATTCCAGTGGAAGATACATTGATTTTTACCCAGGACAAAGAACAGGTTTTACTTGTCCTTCAATCTCTTGAACCCCGTGCCCGTGAAATCATCGCACTCAAGTTTGGCGGACCACTCACCAATCGCCAGATTGCTGAACTCACCAAACTGAGTGAGCAAAACGTGGGTGTTATTCTTTATCGCTCCCTCTTGAAATTGCGAACCCAGTTGGAGGCGCGCCATGACCGCTAAACTTATCGCTCAATTCAATACGCGTCTGGATGGATTGCTTGGTTTGACTTCAAACATGTCAAAAACGAATGACCCGCAGATCGAAGATGCGCTTCAAGTTGCAAATCTGCTTAATGAAATGGATTTTGACGCTGAGCTCGCTCCTCGGGTTGATATCGGCTCAAGGTGGACGCAGCAGTCCCAATGGTCCAGCCCGAATCGTCCCACCCGTCAGTTGTCCGCGTTTCGATGGGCATGGGTCTTCATCCTTGTCATCCTCCTCTCGTTACTGGTTGCGTTCCGCCAACCTGTCTTTGCCGCAGTCAGCCGCATTTTCGGATATATCTACATTTCTGATATCGGCTTTCTCCCGATGGATTCGACGCTCATGCTTGAACAACCAATTTTGCAGGAACACGCGGGACAAACCGTCACTGTGAGGCGCGGCATCGCAACTCCTCAAAATATGATTCTGTTCCTTGAGTTCAATGACATTGCGCGGCCCGTGGATGGTGCGTGGCTCGAAACATCCTCAGGAGAAAGGCTTGAACTTTTGCAATGGCAATACTGGCCGAATGCGACCGATTCACGCGGCATTCAAATGATCTTTCCGCCATTGCCTTCCGGCATTACACAAACCACACTTGTGCTTCCTGAAGGCTGGCATTTACCCTTGAATTGGATTCCCGCTTCACAATCCAATCTGCCGGATGTGCGCGCCGTGCTATACACCGAACAAACGCCAGAGGCATCTGCTCCAACAGAAAATCTTTGCGTTGAAAAACATGGCATGAAACTTTGCGTACTCGCCACGACAACGTCTGCTGAAAATACCTCTGTGTTGATCCAGGCGCAATCTACCAACTCGCAGTTAATTGCTGGGAGTACATGGCAGGGATTGGTGTGGCAAACTGAGGCTGAGCAAGTCAAGTTGACCGACGAGCTAGGCAATGCTTTTCCAATGAATGCAGGGCAAAGTGGAACACTGACTTTTCCGCCTCTGGTTGGGAATCAAAAAGTGACGCTCACTGTTCCCGCCCTGCTCGCCTCGGTGGGTATTCCCGTTCAGAACATCATGGTTGACGTCGGCGAGGATCCCCAGCCTGATTCCATCATCCCGCTGGATGTAAATATCCAAGTTTTGGATTCAACGGTCCATTTTAGCCAGGCCACATTTGTTGGCGATGGCATTGGCAGTTTGCGTTTGACGTTGAATGCCGATGAGCCCATCCAAACAACAGATGGCATCACACCCGCATCTCTTGAAATGGGCAAACCTGATAGGGTGGATGATTTATATGGCGGCGGAATGCTTGCAGGAAGCAAGGATATCTTTATCGAACTCATCCACCCGAATGGAAAAATTACGGGCCTGATTAACATCCCAATTGTGAGCGCGACGGTGATTGTGGACGGCCCGTTTGAATTCGACCTCAACTTGACGGACACATCCGTCCCCTCCCCTACGCCTGCTGAAAGCGACCCAAACCTGTTTTCACCTGCTCCGACTCCAACTGCTCTGCCGCTCGACAGCTATTTCTTCAGCGGGCAGACTCTCGAAACAGGTGATTTGCTTTATACAGCGTGGAATGGAAGGCAAACTGATGTCTATCGCTTTACTCCATCCACGGGCATCGATTATGGGCTGTTTCTGACCCTTCCGGGACATGTCTCATCCATCAATATCCATCCAGACAAACAAGGGATAGATTATCTAACCGGCATCTATAACAAAGATTCCAACATCTTGGATGATCCGCACTTGTACACCTTGCGATTTGTAGAAACCAGTCCGAGGTTGCTCACTCTCACACCATCCGGGGTGATAATACCATTTCAGCTGGCATGGTCACCGGATGGACAACTATTGGCCTTCGGCACAGCAGCTCAGGCGCCGGCAACCATGGAAAGCATCGGCTGGATCGATTTAAGCTGCCGTGAGAATGGTGAATGTCCCATAAATATTTTGCAGAACCCTACTGGCAATGGCTTGAGTTTATCGGATGCAGCCTTTTCTCCAGATGGGAAGTGGCTTGCATTCAATGGCTCGGATTCCGTAAGCGGAGCGAGCGAAGTTTATCTGCTCCCCTTTGAAAATCAACGCCCAGGTGAACTCTACAACCTGTCCCAATCACCCTTCTATGGGGATGGCACGTATTCATGGGTGTCGGACAATACCTTGGTCTGGATGTGTGAAACCGGGGATGCGACGCAACCAACAAGGTCCCTTTGTTTGCAGAAGGTTACAGAACAATCATCATCCCGCGAGATTATCTTCTCCTTCGATGACTGGCAGTACTTTGGCATGGCTGTGAAGGGAGAACATTTCTGGCAGGTAGTGATCAATCGTCAGGCAGAGCGCGAGCAACAGATCTGGCTGTATGATCGATTTGGTTCAAGTACTCTACTGACAGCAGCGCCTATGTTCAATCTGGATTATGGCAAGCCAGCTTTTTCCCTGGACGGGCAGTATCTGGCTTATACATCTACAACGGATTCTTTTAAGACCGTGCCTGACACCCTCTATCTAATAAACACTACAACTGGGCAGCAAATTCTTACATACGAGCTTAAAGAGCCTGTGGGTTGGCTCGGATGGGTACATTAACCTATTTTGCGTTACACTTAACGAATGGGACAAGTTCAATTCAGTAGTCGAGAAAGCCAGGTTATCCAGCTTCTAATTCAGGGCAAGAGCAATAAACAGATCGCTCTTGCCCTCGACCTTTCCGTGCGGACAGTGGAGTTTCACTTGAGCAATATTTACGCCAAACTGGGCGTCAATTCACGCATCGAAGCCGCACTTAAACTAACTGAAACCTCCTTACGGGAATCCACAGGTGCGGATTTGCGGGAGTCCACAGTAGTTGAAAGGGAAGAACTCATCGACAATGGTGGGACATCTATTTCAACACGGAGGATTCCCATGAAGAATTTTGGCTACATCATTGGCGGCTTGTTTACAACTACGCTGATTGTCATGCTCGTCTTTTTTAATTTGCCTGCTAAAGACGCAAATATATCTACTACTATCGCAACATCTACGCCAGCAGCTGTAACAATTCCAACCGAGACACCCACACCCATTGTTTCGGCAAAAGAGCACATTCTTGAACAGATTCGTCAGTTGGTTGCTGAATACGATCAGGCTGTTCAGGCTGAGAAGAAGAACCGCAACGTCGAGTTCAGTAAAGACCCAATCACAGACGATGACATCTTTTTATTCAAAGACGAATCGTATATCAGAATTATGGGTTTGAACGAAAAACTCTGGGAAAATATTAATCAACTCCTTCCGCTTTATGTTCAAGTCTACAGGGATGAACTCAAGCCGACGCCATTCCCGACACAGAGTTCTGCCGAAGAAAGCAGCGCTTACTATGAAACATTAATCAGCCAGACAGAGGCGTATTGCGCGGACGCCTGGAATATTGAAGTAAATGCAGAAACCATCCTTGTCTATAGACCAGATGAGGGCCAATACCTTCCGATTGGGATTGGAGATGGGTATGCCCGCTGTGAAACTTATGGACAGATGATCGAAGAATGGCGCACCGCTCCCCAACTGGCAAAAGTGGATAAAGACGCAGACATGGCGCTGATCCGTCAGATCATGGGCAAACCTGATCTGATATTGAAGTTCGAATCCATTGACGAAGATGCCGCGCTTTACTCTGACGAAACAGGCACAAACTACTATGTGGATATTGAGACATCACTTTTGGTAATAATTGAACCGCACTTTTCCAGCCATCCAGAAATTCCTTCCAGTGACGTAAAAAGCATGGACGAACTGCGCGGGATAGCAAGACAATTTGCAATCACCAATTCCCTGCGTCTCGCCGAGTTGGAAACCCTGCTCCTCTATGAAGAAGGCTGCAAAGGCGCTATCTGTTTCTTCCGCTGGGATTACCGCAACAAGGATTGGAGCGGAACCGATTGGGCTATGATGCCACCCTTCCTGCAAGTGGGTGTACTCACCAACGGGCAGATTGCCACCTACACCAATACACTTGATCTGTTCAAATAATCCACCTTACACAAAACGTCCCGCAGGTTTCCGTAATTCAGGCTAACTTTCCGCCCAAACCTGCGGGACGGTGCGTAATATCAGTAAGTAACTCCTGTTACTTTTTCACTCCTGCCCTGATACTATCTATAGATGCAACCTCCCGACGAAGCAGCCCTCATCGAACGCGCCCGCCGCGAGCCTGACGCCTTTGCCGCGCTCTATCAGCGCTATCTGAAGCAAGCTGCCGTTGAAGGATTGACCCGTTGGGTGCTCAACCCAAATTTGGAATATCATCATGCTTGAGGCTTAATAATTCAAAAAGTTTTTTTCATCCCACCAAAACAACCTTCTCCGCCCTCAAAA
>Ga0154020_10005000_pt1 | contig 15736 bp, 12 predicted proteins | sample Klosneuvirus_201_FD_109709 | JGI IMG/M metagenome (GOLD analysis project Ga0154020, IMG submission 109709) | Active sludge microbial communities from wastewater, Klosterneuburg, Austria - Klosneuvirus_20160825_MG | ecosystem: Engineered > WWTP > Aerobic digester > Activated sludge | place...
CCTGATCACGGACTCGCTGGATCTTTCGTGGCGCGTGCAAAACGGAGCGGTCATCATCGGCGCCAAAGGATCTGATGAAGGCCGTAACGTAGCACGCCGAGTTTTCAACGTGGCGGACTTGCTGCTCAACCTGCGCACGTTCAAGGGCGATGAGCCGCGCCTGCGCACCGATCAAACGGACACCGATCGCTTCGGCACGGATACAGATGTTCCTGACGCCACGCCGCTGACGATTGACGAGCTGCAGGACGTGATTGAACAGTCCATTGATTCTGATTCGTGGTCGAAGGAAGGCCACGGCATTTCCACGCGCCAGCAGGATCTGATTGTCCTGAACAACCCGGACAACATTGAGAAGGTGGCGCAACTGCTCAATGACCTGCGCCGTTCGCAGGGCTTGACCGTGACGGTGGAGTCGCGCTTCATCACGATCCGCGACGACTTCCTCGAGGACATCGGCCTGGACTTCCGCGGCATCGGCGGCAGCCCGCAGATTCCGCCGCCCGGCGCCCCGCCAGTTCCGGCAGCGCTGGACGACATCCAGTTCGGCAACAACGCCAATCCCGCCGGCCCCGGTGGCACGGGCAACGACGCCGGTGTGTTCTTCCAGGATATGCCGCCCTCGGGCAACGTGCGCATTGACCAGCGCACGCGCATTGAGAACCTGTTTGACAAGGCGCTCGGCGGAACGCGCGGCGGCTTGGGCTTGACCAACTCGGGCGGAGCTTCTTTCCAGCTCGCGTTTGTCGATAACCCCGAGATCAACGCCATCATCCGCGCCGTGCGCAAGCGCGAACGTGCCACGCTGTTGACGGCACCTCGCGTTACAGTTCACAACACTCAGCGCGCGCACGTGAGCGTGCTCAACGAGGTCGCTTACATTTCGGACTTCAACACCAGCACTGCAACGGGTATCGCCGTGGCCGACCCCGTCGTGAGCATCATCCGCGACGGTATCGTGCTCGACGTGCGTCCGACGGTTTCCGCTGACCGCCGTTACATCACGCTTGAGCTGCGCCCGACTTTGGCCATTCTGTTGCGCCCGATTCCCACGTTCACCACTTCGCTCGGCGTGGGCGCGCCGGTTGCCATCCAGACTCCGCAGCTCTCTTTGCAGCGTATTCGTACCACGGTCACCGTGCCCGATGGCGGCAGCTTTGTGATTGGTGGCATGCGCACCATGAGCGAGACTGACGTGGAAAGCGGCATTCCGATCCTCTCCGACCTGCCCTTGATTGGTTCACTGTTCAAGCGCAAGGGCAAGAGCACCGTTCGCCAGGACGTGATCATCATCGTCACGGCCCGCATCATCGATCTCGAAGAGGAAATCGACCACAACTTTGGCTCCGGTGCAAGCGCTCCGAAGGATCGCTAGTCTTTTCTGCAATTCGGAAAGCCCCCGCAACATCTGCGGGGGCTTTGTTTTGGCGCAGCAGGTGCGGCTGAAGAGTGCTTCATTCGAACCTTGGGTTGTTTCAGGCGTTAGTGATGCTATACCGAGTCGCTCTAACGCGGCTCACTGGGCCCTACCGAGGTTAGCTACCTCGTTTACTCCGAGGCAACACGGAGACGTTGCTATGTCCAATCGTCTTTTTTCCTTTGTCGCGTCCTGCCTGGTCGTTCTGGTTGCTGCGTGCTCCTTTGCACCGGCGGCAAGGGCTCGCGATCTTTCTGAGTACGGCTACTACCTCGGCGTGCGTCTGAAGATGTACGAAGAAGCCGAGCGCGTGCTCAACAAACAAATGGATAGCGGCAGCGAAGCCGAAAAATCCAAGGCGAAGTCTGCCCTCGCACGCGTTTACAAGTCCAAGGCCGACGACGACTTCCTGAAGTCCGGCAATGAAAAAGATCGCGACGACGGCTACGAGAAGGCGGAGCGCCTTTACGGCGACCCCGATAAGTCGGCCGAGAAGGTTGAGCTCGCAGTCCTGCGCCTGGAGATTGCAAAAGCCCGCGCCCGCAGTGACGCCGAAGGTGCGCGCAGCCTCGTTGGCAAGGCGCTGGAAGTGCTTGAGGCCGAGCAGAAGTTGCTTGAAACCACGCGCAGCCAAATGGGCGACGATGCGTTTTTCGCCGCCCCCGAAGGCGCGCGTTATCGCACCTGTGTGTACAACGTTTGCGTTGCGCACTACGTCAACGGCCTGACGCACGCCGAAGGCAGCAAAGAGCGCAACGACCTTTTCAGGCGCTCTGAAGACGCCGTGAACGAAGCCGTGTTTCTTCTGCCGATCTCGGTGGAGTACGTGGACGCGCTCTTGTTGCTGGGTGATGTTGCGCGCGCTTCGCGCAACTTTGAAGGTGCTGTGGCCAAGTACCTGGAAGTACCCAGCCAGCTGGGCGACTACCCGCCGGGCTACGACATCGGATTCCAGGCTCTGCGTGGCTGGTTGAAGGCCGCAGAAATCATGACAAGTGAGCTTGGCTACGACAAAAAGTACCTGCAGATGTGCGTTGAGCAGTACCAGAAGGCGTCGTCGCGCTACGGTGGCATCAAGGATCTCGCCACCGATTTCAAGCGCTTCAAGCTTTACCAGATTGGCGCCCAGATCAAGCTCGGTGGAGACATCGCCGTGGCCTTGAGTGATCTGTTTCTGCTCGCGCAGGAAAACGACATCAATTTCAAGCGCCAGGCGCTTTCGGTGCTGGCCGACATCGGGGCTTCAGAAAGCCTGGATGCGGAAACTCGCCTGCAGTGCGGCCGCGCTGTGCTCAAGGATGCGCTCATAGTCGGCTATGGCCCGATCTTCAAGGTGTTGCGCGCCTATCAAGTGTTGCTCTCCCAGTGCAATAGTGTTCAGGCGTTTGAGTCCTATGCGCCTGAGTGCTACCGGCAACTGGGTTTCATTTACTCAGACTTGCTTCAGCGCTACATGGACGCGGCCATGATTTACCGCGAGGCCTGCCTGCGCACGGGCTATTTCCGCGGGAAGTACGGCAAGGATTTCGACACCGCGCCGGAAAAGGGCATCGCAATTCCCGCCCACATGAAGGACAAGAACGGCGCACCGATCTGCGATTTGCTGGTTGATACCAAAGCGATCTACGACTTCCCCGCGGAAATGTCTAAAGCTTACGCTAAAGTCGCTGGCTGGCTTGTGAGTTCGAAGTTCGGCGATGCCAAGAATGCCGAGTTCGCCAAGATAAAGGAGGAGGCCGACGAACTGAAGGCGCTCTTCAGCGGCTTGGACGCCCAACTTGATCAGGCCTTTGGCAAGGCCAGTGAGAAATACAACGGCAAGCAATTCGGCCCCGCGGCGGTGCGCTTTGCCAAGCTGCCCGCAACCTACAAGAAGTTCCGCCTCGCGCTCTACTATGCGGCCAACGCCTACCTGGCACAGCTTGATGACCCGACGGCCCGCCACCCCAGCCGCATGGGCGAAGATTTCGAGCAGGAGTCCGGGCAGTACTTCGAAGAATTGAAGCAACGCCACGGTGAAGACCTCGCCGCACTCCCCAATGAACTGTGGGAGAACGTCGAGACACCGCACTTTGAAGCCATGGCCAACGCCACGCTGAAGGGCGATGTCGCCATCTGGCACAAGGCGCTCTACTTCTTCAAGAAGTACATGCTCTTCGTTGTGCTGCGCAACTGGGAAGAAATCAAAGACTCGGTTGACGTGAAGAAGCACGATTTCGTGGACGCCTTCATGATGATTTCTGACCGCATGGCGCAGCGCTGGCGCGCGCAGCCCGAGCGTTCACGTCAGCCTAACGAAGAAATGCAAATCATGGGCCGCGCCGCTTACGGTTTGGCTTATCTTCTGCGCAACCCGCGCAAGAACGACCCGAACATGACCTCGGTGCTCAACGCAGGGCGTCCTACGGCGCTGCGCATTCTCAAATCGCACTGGGAGGTTTTTGGCCCGCACTTCCCCAAGGAAGACGTTGATGTTCAGAAGGCCGTGTTGAACCTCTCTTTCGGCTGCCTGGCCGACGAAAAAGACGGCGATGGCTGCGAGGCCATCCTCAAGGCTTATGAAGCCGCGTTTGGCGGCAGCGAAGAAGGCAAGAAGAAAGTCGCCTACTACATCGCGCAGATCTACCTCGTTTATCTCGATACGCTTGACCCGAAGGTGCAGGCGCTAAACAGCGCTTCCACCAATCTGCGTTCGCTGTTCAACCAGCTCAAGTTGGGCATGTTCCAGACCGAGTCGATGTTCCTGCAGGACAAAGACGCGGCCAAGAAGTTCGCTGACGCCAAGACCACACTGGATAAAGACAAGGCCATGGCGGAGTACTTCTGGAAGTTCTGGTTGAGTGAGCGCACGTTGGGAGGCGATCCGAAGAAGTTCCCGGCGGCCAGTGTCGGCCCCGAGGTGCTGCCTGTTCTCAAGAAGAAGTGGGATGAGTTCGCCGAGTTCTATCCCAAACGCTGGGGCGAGGCCCAGAAGGCTGAGTTCGACGCACTGGTGAAAGACAAGAGCTACGACGCCATCCGCGCGGAAGCCCAGAAGCTTGTGGCCTCGGGCAGCAACACCGAGATCGTGGACAAGCTGCAGGCCAAAGGTGAAGGCGCCTTTGGAACGCTGGCGCTACAGGTATCCCTGAATACATCTCACCTGCGTTACTTCACGGGCACGCTGTTCATCTACGACTTCGGCGGATTCCTCGAGGAAACCAGCGCCGGCCTGGATGAGCGCCTGCGTCCGATGCTCACGAAGGTGCTGACGTACTACGAGCGCTACCAGGAAACCAAGGCGAGTCAGCAGGCCACGGAGGCTCGCTCGCAGTACGTGGTCGGCAAGAACTTCTTCAGAGTGCGTGATTACAAGCGCGCGGCTGGCTACCTGCAGCGCTGCCTGGACCTGTTGCGGAAGGACAACTTCTTCGTTAACGAGAACGTCATCCCTGTGAACAAGCAGTCCATGACTGCCGGTCTTTCTGCCAAGGGCATGATGGACGCCAACACCAAGAGTGGTGAGGAGCTGGAGTTGAAGTACCAGCTCGGCCGCTCTTACTTTGAGCTCTACAAGCAGGACAAAGACGTCGAGAACCTCAAGAAGGCGGCGGTTTTGATTCGTCGCGCGTATTGCTTTGTGCTGCTGCGCAACGCCAACGAGATGGGCAAGAACCAGCGCTCGGGCAAAACGTTCACGATGACGTTCAAGGAGCAGATTGAGCTCTACTATCTCGATACGATCGACACCCTGATCGCGATCAATCTTGAACTCAACGCGCTCAAAGCGCCCAAGGTGGATTACCCGCCGTTTGTGGACCAGTTCAACATCTGGCTTGATCCCGAAGCCAAAGACGCCAAGACCGGCAAGGTCAAAATGCAGGAAATGCCCGCCACCGAAGCTCAGTACCTGTGGCATGCGCGGCGTATTCACTTCGACCAGTGGACGAGTTTTGCACAATTGAACGATCACCCGTTCCGCCCTGAGTGGCGCAGGAGTCTGCTCGCTTCGGGCGAATTGACGCTGCTGGCGCTCAACAAGTACGGAAAGAAGGGTGAGGGCATCAAAGACATTCCCGAAGTTGCCGATGCCAAAGCGCTGGCCGCAGCGTGCACCGAGACCCTCAACATTCTCCGTAACAAGAGCCTGCCCAGTCTGGGCTACGACGATGAGGGCACAAAAGCCTTCAAGAAGTTGCTCAAGGATTGCGCGGATCGTCTTGAAGCCAAAATGAAGTAGGCATGAAAGGAACAGCCATGATTCGCTATCTCACGCTTGCTTCGCTGATCCTGCTCGCTCCAGCGCTGTTTGCGGCCCGGCCGGAAGGCTCTGTGGCCAAGAAGGACGGCAATGCGGTTGCGTTCAAGTCGATCGATGCCGAGACGCTTTCGGGCATTGAATGGAAGGACGCGGCCAGGCAGTCGGGAACGCGCATTGAGATCTGGGACGTTGACCAGGTCCGTTACACGTACAAGGGCATGGATCAGTTCAACAGCCTGTCCAAGAAGCTGTTGAGCGGTCGCGGCGATGTACTGGAAAAAGACGCCGGCATCTACGTTTCAGACCCCGGCAAGGATTTCGAAGACGATGACAAGCGCCGCATCAAGCTGACGGCCATGTATTACGTTGCCCGCGGCAAGCTGCTTCAGGAAAGCGCTGACGCGGCTACAGCTTTCTTGGCTTATCTCAAAGAGTGCGAAGCCCAAGCCAAAGAGGGTGCGGGCAAGGCAGGTAACCCGCAGAACTTTGTCAGGGGTGTAACTTTTGATTCTCCCACGGGAAACAAAGTCGCAGAGGCCGGCCTTTTGCACCGTCTCTATCTCGACGCGCTGGAGGGGCTGGGTGAATCCTACGTTCGCGCCGGCAGCGCCGAAGAAGGCGCAAAGAAGGGCTACGACAAGCTCGTCGAACTCACCACGGGCATGGCCAAGAAATCGAGCAAGTTCAACTACTACGATTGGGCATTGCGCGCGCTGAAGGCGGCGGCTGCCGTCGCCGAGGGTTCGCAGGGCGAGCGCAAGGACGTCGCCAAGCGCACACGCGAAGTTTACGTCAAGCTCGCGGATGTGGCTTTGTTGCGCGCGGGCGGCAAGAAGAGCCGCGAGACCATTGAGGCCAATCTCAAGGTCGGATTGCTGATGATCGAGGAAGGCAACGCAAGCGGCGCCCAGGGCCGTTTCTCGGGCCCCATTCGTGAATGGGAAACGGAGCAGAAGGATTACAAGAACCCGCCCGAGAACAACTGGATCACAGCCGACGGCTCATTTGAAGTCGCGGGCTGCTATCTCGGCTTGGGCATGGTCGCTGCCAGTAACGCCAAGACAGCCAACGAGTGGGCCGGCGCCCTGAAGTACTTTGCCAACTCCATTGGTATGTTCGCTGGTGACGCCGAATTCCGCGGCCAGGCACTGCTGGGCGCGGCCAAGGCCTGTGCTGAGATGGCCAAGGGAACCAAGGAAAAGGACGCTGCCGCAAGACATGCAACGGCGGGCGAAATTTATCTGCTTGAGTTGCGCACCACGCTTGGCAGCACCAAAGCGGCGAAAAGCTCTGATTTGCCGGAAATCACGAAGTTGATCGACACCTATAAAACGAGCAAGTAACGCGACTCCCTGGAGAGAGATTTTTTGAACCTCTCTCCAGTGTGCCCGTTTAGCTGAATTACCCTGACTCGATTCCGGCTTCGGCGTGCGTAGCCGGCGCATTTTCAAACCCTGCCTGAGAGGCAAACATGTTCCTGAAGCACAAAAACGCGTTGCTGACGATTGTTGCGTTCGGCTTTGCGGCGGTGTTGGCGCCCGCCCTTTTCGCGGAAGATCCGCCGAGCTACTCGTTGGGCGAAAAGCTGCTCGGCATCCCCTCGGGCTGGTTCGGTATCTTGACCCAGTCGCTGATTATCCTGACCTCAATCTTCCTGTTTGGCTGGATCATTGAGTGCTTCGTGAACGTGCGTCGCGACAAGCTGGTCGCACCGGAAACCATCGCTGCGCTTCAGAATTACATCGATGAAGGCGACCTTGAAGGGGCGCTGCAGTACTGCGAGAGCGCGCCCAACATGCTCACCCGCACCATCGGCGCGGGCTTGAACAAGGTTCAGAGCGGCCCCTCAGCAGTCAAGGATGCCGCCAGTTTCCAGTTCAGTATCGAAGGTGACAAGCTGGATCGCCATCTGGGCCCGATCACGGTATGCGTAGCCATTGGCCCGATGATGGGTCTGTTCGGCACGGTGACAGGCATGGTGGATACGTTCGCGACGATTGAGAACGCGCCGGGTGGTCAGGTCAACCCGAAAATGGTGTCGGGCGGTATCGCACTGGCGTTGCTGTCAACGGTCGTGGGCCTGGTTATCGCGATTCCCGGCATTGTCGCGTACTGGTTCTTCAAGAACCGCGCGAATGACATCGTCAATTCCGTATCGCTCGTGGTGGACGAGATGCTCGAGACGATCGCAGGCTACGCGGCTCAGCAGCAGGGCTAATTGAGGTTTATGTGGGGCGGAAACACCCGCCCCACGCCCGAACGGGAGTGGCCCATGGCCCTGAATCGAAAGAAAACTGAAAACGCACCTATTGGCTTTGACATGACGCCAATGATCGATTGCGTGTTTCAGCTGCTGATCTTCTTCATTGTGTGCACGCAGATCACGCAGCAGGAGAACGTGTCACTGCGCCTGCCGGACGCAATTTCCGCCAGCGAGGACGAGAAGCAGGCGCCCAAGCTCTTCACCATTCACATCGCACCGGCTAACCAGGGAGCCTACGAAGACCTGCCCAAAGAGTTCGGCTGGTTCTGCTACGGGCACCCGGCACCCAAGACGCCCGACGAAATGAAGAGCATCCTGGGCCAGGAAGCGCGCCGCGTTGATGCGACGCGCAAGCTGGAGGGATGGAGCGAAGCAAATAACCGCAGTGAAAACCTGATTTCCGTGCGCGTTGACGCGCGTTGTCCTGCTGGTCACTTTGCGCAGCTGATTGAACTGATGGTCGAAGTTCGCATGTACAAGATCAAGGTGTACGTTCTTAAAGACATGGCGCAGTAACCGGAGCGAACATGGCCCTCAAGAAGAGAAAACGCAAAGACAGCATGCCGTCATTCGATATGACGCCCATGATTGATTGCGTGTTCCAGTTGCTCATCTTCTTCATCGTGTGCACGCGCTTCAAGCAGGAAGAGCGCAACATGCGCGCTGACCTGCCCACCGATGAGGGCCTGAGCACAGCGCCAGCCGTGCCCAAGGAACAGATCACGATTTACTGTGACTGGAACGAGGACGACAACACCAACCAGTACGTCGTGGCCATTGGCGCGCGCGGCCGCAAAGTAGTTGAAAACTCGCGCATGGGCTTGCTGGAACTCGTCGTGTTCGACAAAGACGGCGTGGGCGGCGTTGCTGAAAAGAAGGAGCGCTATCGCTCAGTGCACGGCGCACTGGTCTCCAAGGTCGAGCAGTACATCAAGGATAGCGGCGCCAAAATCGAGAAGCTCGAGATCAGCTTTGCCAAGGACGCGCGCTCCGGCGCAAGCTCCGGCACGGCACCCTGGATGTTCGTGTCTCTTGCCATCGACGCGTCCGTTGAAATCAACGCCAAGCGCAAGGCCGCAGGCCAGCCCGAGTTGAGCGTAACGTTCAAGTTCTCTGACGCTCGCGGTGCCTATGCCGGCGCTAAGCCCGGTGGCGGCGGCAAGTAAGTGCCTTTCTAGTTCGAAAGCGCGGCCCGAAATCGGGCCGCGCTTTTCTTTTGAACCTGCGGGCGAGCGCGTCGTTTGCAGGCGAATCCCGGGGAAACTCTTCAGGAGATTCCCATGTCGAGAAACCGGAGACGCCGCGACCCGAACCTGCCCAGCTTTGACATGACGCCGATGATCGACTGTGTGTTTCAGTTGCTCATCTTCTTCATCGTTTGCACGCGCTTCAAGCAGGACGAGCGCCGCTTTGAGCCTCATTTAAGTACAACCGAAGGATTGAGAACGGACCAGCCGCCGGCGCCGCAGGAACAGCTCACGATTTACTGCCAGTGGGACGCCGATGCCGCGCAGGGCCAATTCGCGATAGGAATCAGCGCACGGGGAAGGAAAGCGGTCGCCAATTCCCAGGTGGCGCTGACGGAACTGCTGCCGCTGGATCGGGACGGGCCGTCAGAGGTTGCGCGTAAGCACGAAATCTATGTCCGCACGCACGCCGCCTTGAAAGAGGCCTGCCTCTCGTACATCGCGCAGAGCGGCGCAACGATTGACAAACTTGAAATCAGCTTTGCCAAGGACGCGACCTTGGGTGCGAGATCAGGCACGGCCCCGTGGGCCTTTGTGTCGCTCGCTATTGACGCCGCCAACGCCATTAACGTCGATAGGAAGAAGCGCGGAGAGGGCGCATACAACGTCACGTTCAAGTTCGCTGATGCGCGCGAGGTTTTCCGGCGCTGAACGACGGGTATTCGGCGCCACTTTTTCGCCTAGAATCCGTCATAGAAGGCAGGAGAAAGGCACTCGCTTACGATGAAGTACGCACTTCTTACCCTGGCCGCAATGGCTTTTGTGTGGCTCACTGGCTGCAAGGCCAATGATGCGCCGCCTCTGCGCGGTGGCGGCGCGGCGTCCGCCAATGGCCCGGCCAACAAGGCGGCGCCCACGCATACCATGGAGATACCGCCCCAAAGCGACGACTACATAAGCTTTGAGGGCGGCGTGAAGGTGTTTCCCGCATTGAAGCGAGTGGAAGTGGAGGCCCGCGTGCTGGGGGGCCAGAGTCGGCCCCTTGAGTTCCTGATCGTCGGGCCCGGCGGCTCTGCACACGAAGCGCTGTTCACAGTCACGGCGCGCGCCGAACACATCAAGCGCGGCCTGGAGATCGTCGGCCTCAAAGAAGCGAAGGAGCACTTCTCCGGCCGCGGTTATCGCGAAATGCCCCAAGGCGACATCGTGCGAATCAGCGTGCGCTTCACGCGCTCCGACAACGGAAAGGAAGCGATGGTGCGCGTGGAGGATTGGCTGATTAATGGCATCACGAACACTTCTCCCGCGCCCGGCATGTTTGTGTTTACTGGCGGCCAGGAGCAGTACCTGCCGGAACTCAATCGAAGCGTTGTCTCGGCAGATCAGTACGGCAACTTGGCAGCGGTCTGGCACGACGCAAGCTGCATTATCGATAATCGCCACGAACACGGATGGATGAGCGACGTGTACGAACCCTATCCCAACGCGCCGGGAAGGCCTCAGGCCGGATCAGCTGTTGTTCTCGTCTTTGAGCCGGAGAAGTAGGCATGGATAACGCCGCCCAACTCAGGCTCGAAATCAGTCGCGCGTTGGCTCCCGTGCGCCGCGCGCTTGTGGCGCGCCAGATTATGCGCGTGGCGGCCTCTGTCGTGTTGTTCGCGGCGCTTGGCGTGTTGGCCGCGCTCCTGTCCACCGAGTTGCTGCCCTGGATCTTGTGGGGTCGAACCTCCGGCCTGGCAGGCATTGCATGTGCGTTGGCGGGTGTCGTCGGCGCAGTGTGGGGCACCATACGCAGCTGCCAGGGCTGGAGCTGGCCGACGGATGAAGTCTGTGCGCTCGTGTGCAAGGCGCGCACGGCAGACGGGTCTCTACCCACGGCGGTCGGGCTGAGCCGTGAGAGCGGATTTGCGGTTCCCGTGTTCCGTGCCGCGCAATACGCCGTGTCGGGTGCGATCGAACTTGACTTGGGCGTTGCCGTCCCGACAAAGTGCTTGATCGCGGCGCCAGTATTGACGTTGCTGGCCGCCGTTTTGTGGCTGGCTATTGCCCGTCTGCCACTGGAGATTTCACCATCGACTGCTGCGCCTGCCACCGGGCCGAACCTGGTGTCAAGGCAGAGCGCGTCGCTGGAGGCTGACGTCGCGGCTTTTGAGCAAGCCATGGGCGAGCGGCGTCAGCAGGACGCCCTGAGCAAAGCCGCCAGCGACCTTCGCGACGAGAGCAAGACTGATTCGGAGCGCCAGCAGAGCCTCGACAATGCGCGCGCAGAAGCCGCCAACGCGGGCAAGGCGCTTCCCGGCGAGATTCCGCAAGCGGTGCCTGCATCCAGAACCGAGCGCGAGGCACTTGCCGCAACACTGGAAGCTGCTGCAGCGGCGGCGGGTGCCCGTGCAGAGGCGATAGAGAACAAGGGCGGAAGCTCTTCGCCAACGGATGGCGGAGGCGACGCGAAGCCCGGCGAAAGCCGCGACAACGACTTACAGGCAGCACCTGATTACGATGCCCGACGTTTTGATGACACGCGCGCGGCATTGTCCGATCAGAGCGCGGCACGGCGCGAACTGGCGCAAGCGGCGGCGGATGCGCTGGCAAAACTCAAGCAGGGCCGGTAGTGGCGATTCCACGGGTCGCCCGTGTGGGGACAAGGGGCAGATATGAGCAAGACAGGCGTGTATCTGGTCGGCGCGTGCGGCAACGTGGGTGTGACCGCCATTGTGGGCGCACTCGCGATTTCGCGCGGCATCGCCGATGCCACGGGCATGGTCACGGAAGGCCCGGAGTTCAGGGGTTTGCCGCTGCCCTTGCTGAATGATCTCGTTCTGGGCGGGTGCGACGTGACGCGCACGCCGTTAAAGCAACGCGCAGCTGAGGTGGGGGAGGCGCGCATTTTCCCTGGCAAGCTTGTTGATCCGCTCAAGGCCCAACTCGACGAAGTGGACGCGCGCATCGCGCGCATCGAAGGTTTCGCCTACGGCACGCTGCCCAAGGGCGGCTATCTGGCGGAGCTGGCGCGCATCGAAGAACGGCTTGCGCGCTTCCGCAGCGAGAACGGGCTTGAGCGCCTGATCGTCGTGAACGTCAGCAGCACCGAGCCGCATTTTGCTGAAACGCCAGATTTCGACACGCCGCAAGCGCTGATGCAAGCATTTGGCAAGGCGGGCGCGGGCTTTTGCACGAACACGTTTCTCAACGCGTTGGCGGCGCTGCGCCAGGGCTGCGCGTTCATCAATTTCACGCCCTCGCAGGCTAGTGAACTGCCTGCGCTACGCAAAATTGCGCGCGATTCGCGCCTGCCGCACGCGGGCAAAGACGGCAAGACCGGCGAAACACTCTTGAAGACCGTGCTGGGCCCGATGTTCATCGCGCGAAATCTGCGCGTGATGAGCTGGGTGGGCAACAATTTCCTGGGCAATTCAGACGGCAAGACTCTCGACGCACCCGCCGCCAAAGACAGCAAGATTCGCCAGAAAGATGTCGCGCTGCGCGAAATGCTCGGCGGCGACGCGCACGTGCAAACAGACATCAAGTACGTGCCCAGCCTCGGCGATTGGAAAACCGCCTGGGACCTCGTCCATTTCAAGGGCTTTCTCGGCACCGAAATGACGCTTAGCTTCACGTGGCAAGGTTGCGACAGCGCCCTGGCCGCGCCGCTCGTGCTCGACCTGGTGCGGCTCACAAACATGGCCTGGGAACGCAACGAAAGCGGAATGCTCGCCCAGCTCGCCCCGTTCTTCAAAAACCCCCTCGACGGCCACACCCACGACTTCGCCCAGCAGATGGCGGGGTTGTATGCGTGGCTCGATGAGTGTAGGACAGGAGTGCATGCCAAACGCAAAGCGTAAGGATGCCAATGAGCTACGACGTCACGCTGTATCCTGCCGCGGCAGGCAAAACCCCAGACGAGATAGAGGAGTTCCTCGAAACGTACGAGGCCCCCAGGGGCCCGACATCTCCGCAAGCTCTTGCCAAGCTGCGAGAGACTGCGGGAGCGCTAAGGAATCTCAATCCAAAGTTCGACGTTTTTGGGGCATTTGAAAAGCCCGGAAACTCCATTGAGCTCTCTGTAGATCCCAAAAATGGATTTGCCATTTCTGTTTCGCTCTTCAATGGCGAGGCCGCGGTGAGTTGCCCCTATTGGTACCAAGAGGCCGATGCAAAGCGCGTCTTTGAACAGATGTGGTCGTATGTCGAGGTGATTTGCGCCAAGCTTTCTTTGGTCGCATACGACGGACAAACCGGCCAGATCTGGCGGTCTCGGCAAGATGCGCTGGCTGGGCTCTCCGTGTACGCCGAGGAAGTAACCGGGCTTCACGGCCCCGATCTGTGATCAGAGACCACGCCTTAAAGCAGTGGGGCACGGCCAAAGCCGCGCCCCTATTGATACCTATACAACTGAACATCGCCCGGAGGGCGATGCTACAGCCCCAGCACTTTCTTGCATTCCTCGATGGCCGCCTTCACGTGATCGTTGCTCTTGCTCAGGAGCGCCTTCTCGGCGTCGTTGAGTTTGAGCTCGATGATCTTCTCCAGCCCGTTCTTGCCGAGCACGCAGGGCACGCCTTGCCAGCTACCTTTGAGGCCGTACTCGCCCTCGAGCAGCACGCAGGCGGGCAGGATGCGGCGTTGATCCTTCACGATACTCTCGACCATGGCAACCACGCTTGAACCGGGTGCGTAGTAGGCGCTGCCGGTCTTGAGCAGGTTCACGATTTCAAGGCCGCCGGTTTGCGTGCGCTTGTTGATGACTTCGATGCGCTCGGGCGAAATCAAGTCCGTGATCGGGATGCCGCTGACCGTCGTGTAGCGCGGCAACGGAACCATCGTGTCGCCGTGGCCGCCGAGCACCATGGGCGAAATGTCTTTCACGCTCACGTTCAATTCCATTGCCACGAAGCTCGCCATGCGTGCGCTGTCGAGCACGCCCGCCATGCCGAGCACGCGGTTCTTCGGAAAGCCGCTGCGTTTGTGGGCCAGAAACGTCATCACGTCGAGCGGGTTGGTCACCATGATCAGGATGGCGTTGGGCGCGTGCTCTTTCACGGCGTCGATCACGCCGTTGACGATGCCCGCGTTGATCTTGAGCAGATCATCGCGCGACATGCCCGGCTTGCGCGCGATACCGCTGGTGACGACCACGACTTCGCTGCCTTTAACGTCTTTGATGTCGTTGCTGCCCGTGACGCGCGCGTCGAAACGCTCAACGGGCGAGCTTTCGAACATGTCCAGCGCTTTGCCCATGGGCATGTCGGGCACGATGTCGATCAACGTGATATCGCCAAGTTCTTTGTCCGCCATGCGCTGGGCCACCGTAGCGCCAACGAATCCGGCGCCAACGACGCTCAGTTTGGGTCGCGAAAAAGCCATTGAATGTCCTCAAGTTGAAGTGATTAGGTGCACGTTACTTGCTATCATAGCCCCGCAGCCGCTTCACAGGCGGCCTGTACGGAACCTCCGGCGACGCGAACCTAAGCAGGACTACTTGCCGCGTCAAGACCTTACGTCTTCACAAGACGTTGAACTCACGCTATAATTATGCTCCCGCAGACGGACGTTGAAATCGTCAGCCCGAAGTGCCTCGGACCCAGGAGCCCTCATGCAATTGCCACCGCGCCTCAGACCCACGGAAGCAGCCACGATTCTTGAACCTCTGACCGTAGCCGCGAAGAAGCTTGCCAAGAAGAAAGCCACCACGCGCCGCGTCGCTCCCTCGAAGGTGAAGGCCGAAAACCTGATCCTGACGTTGATCGACGTGCGCATGCCGCAGGAAATCACGACGGGCACGATTCCGGGTGCGCGCCAGATTCCCTTGGATAACATTCTGCAAACCGTTCCCAGCGAAATTCCGGACCCCACCGCTCCAGTAGTCGTCTATTGCAAGAGCGGAATGCGCGGCGGCATGGCGCAGGGTGCGCTTCGCAAGCTTGGGTACACCAACGTTTCAAACATTGTTGGTGGTTTTGATGCCTGGCAGAAGGCCGGGTTACCGATCTTGCAGTAAGCGATGATCAACCAAGTGGGCGGCCAGACGGCCGCCCGCTTTCATTTTGCACGCAGCCAAACTATGCCTTTGTCATGGCGGATTCCATCAGTGTGCTCTACTGCCCCGGCCTTGACGGCAATGCCCGCGAGATTGAGCCTGTTTTGGAGCTGCTGCCGCCGCACATCAAGATCGAGCCCTTCTATTACCCCACGCTCGCCAAGGTTACCTTCGAAGAGTTGGCAAACCTGATCAGCATCCGCCTCGCCGAGCGCCCTGCCGGCAAGCGCCTCTTGGCCGGATGCTCCTTCGGCGGCGCCGTCGCGCAAAAACTCGCGATCCTCAAACCTGCAAGCCTCGATGCGCTCTTGCTGATCGCAACTTTCAATCATGAAGCCGAGGCCTTTGCCTCGATGCTTGGGCGCGCGGCCGTGAAAGTGCTGCCTGATTTCGTACTCAAGCCCGTCACGCGCGTGCTCGCGCGCTGGAAGCTCGCGGGCGGCCTCGACAAAGAATCGAATGAGCGCTTCCTCAAGAGCATTTCCAGCGTCGATCCGCGCCTGCTGGCCGCGCGTCTGGAGATGCTCAAGGACTTCGATACGCGCCCGTGGCTGAGCGAGATGCGGCTTCCCGTAGACGTGATTTACTTGAC
>Ga0154020_10005001_pt1 | contig 15735 bp, 7 predicted proteins | sample Klosneuvirus_201_FD_109709 | JGI IMG/M metagenome (GOLD analysis project Ga0154020, IMG submission 109709) | Active sludge microbial communities from wastewater, Klosterneuburg, Austria - Klosneuvirus_20160825_MG | ecosystem: Engineered > WWTP > Aerobic digester > Activated sludge | place...
ACGTATTTTATTAATGATTCAACAGGTTGGGTCGTCGGGCGCGGTGCGATTTACCGTCTTGCTCCGGCGTATAGGTCGGTGTCGAAGAGTGCGATTAATTTCGGTGATGCCTGCTATCCGGGGGTGGTCAATGATACGCTCTGGGTGAATGTGCGGTCATTTCATCAGGCGTACGGCGAGATTAATCTGGCAGGGTCGCATCCCGGTGAATTCAGGATACTCTCCCCGACCGGCGGCAGTTTTATAGCGCCTGCCTGCGACTCAATGCGGATTATTGTTCAGTTCAGACCCACTTCTCCCGGCGAGAAAGCAGCGGGGCTCTTCATTCAGCTCTCCGATCCTGCTGTACAATTTGAAATATCTCTCGTCGGCAAGACCAAGCAAATCGTGTCCTTTGCCACCGATACACTCCTCGTTTTCAAGTCCGCACCCTGCGGCAAAATCAGCATCGATTCCCTTCGCTTTTCCAATCCGGGACTCGATACCGAATCAATCGTACGTGTGAACAGAGTCACCGAGGCGAATCCCTTACAATTAACATCAAAAATCCCGGTAATTATGCCGCCGGGTACGAATAATACGTTGCAATTTCAAGTGCTTCCGACGGATACCGGCTGGATTAATGCCACGTATGTCGTCTGGCTCGGCGTGTGCAGCAAAGTGGTGAATGTGCGGGCGTATGCGACGTCGCCGATTATTACGGCGCCACCGTCGAGAACAATGTCATTGAGCTGTAATCAGTATATGTATGATACCATTATCGTCTCGAATACCGGTAATGCGCCACTTGTCATTCCGTCGCTCACGGTTTTCGGCACGGACTCTGCTGATTTTAAAATCGTAGGGTTCACAGGTGGCGGTGGGCTGCCGCATACCATCGGAGTTGGGCAGTCGGAAGGCATTATTATCCGCTTCGGTCCGGTAGCGGCGGGTCAGCAAAAGACGGCTACTCTTCGGATTGAGAATAATGACTCGACGAGTGTTCGGGGGGGAATGAATCCGTACGATGTGAAGCTTATCGGAGTACTCGCCGGTACGATTCTCAGTATTCGTGATACGCTGATAGATGCGGGGGAAATTTGCGTTGGAGCGCAGAAGACGATGACGTTTGCGGTGAAGAACATCGGTACGATTCCCGCAGGAATTACCGGGCTGACGAGTAGCGAGCGTGGATTTAGTTTCTCGGCGCGTATAGGGTCGCAGGTGCGGCAGGAAGATTCATTAATCGTGACGGTGTTTTTTGTACCTGAGCGTGAAGGCGTGATCCGCGACACCCTGCGTTTGGAATTTTCTCCCTGCGGCGATCGCTTTATCGTGCCGTTGCAGTGCAAGGGTATCAAGACATCGCTCGTGGCTACGCCGGTCGGAATTCAGGAACAAATCAAAGGCGGAACGGTGCCGACGAAGCGCACCTGCACCGTCGAGTCTAACGGTAGCGCGAAAGCTGTGATATCAGCAATTGCCCTTTTTCCGCCACGTACTGACTGGCGCTTAGTCAATATGCCGACGCTACCTGTGACACTTGACTCAGGGCAAACGCTCACCGTTGGAATTGAATTTTTTGCCGTTAATGATACACTCTTCGACGGAAAACTATGCTTCACTTCCATGCAGGTATGTCCGGCAGAAGCGTGCATTCCGATAAAAGTACAAAGCATTGCCTCGCGTATTGATTTCTCGGTCAATGATCTCGACTTTGGTGATGCGCGGTGCAAGGCGCTGCCGGGTCGTAAAAATTTCACCGTAAAAAATGACGGTACCGGCATCGACAGCATTAGAATAGAACTTCTGAAAGGTGCTCCGATTTTTAAAATTACTACGCCCGTCAGCGGTGTACTCGAAATACCGGGCGGCGGCACAGGCATGGTCGAAGTCGAGTATAATCAGACAGCAGAGGGGCAGGAGGCAGGCGAGCTTTCAATATGGTCCGTCAAGGCGGACACGGTTCGCTTTACAATCCCAATGCGAGGTTCTTTTGTGCAAACGCAGACGACGATGACCGGACAATCTCCTCCCCGCATCCTTGAGCGTTGTGAAAATACCATGACCGATACGATTACTTTTCGCAATGCAGGTACGCTGCCCGATACGCTCAGTATTTCATACTTGCCGGGTCAGGCGGGATTTGAAATTGCTCCGCTGAATACTCTTATTGTGCCCGCAGGCGGTACAGCCAATGTCTATCTGCGGACGACTCCGTCTGCATTCAGCGGTGTAGGTATCTACTCGCAGGAGTACAAGTTCCGCGGAATATGCGGTGATACGTTTACGGTGAATTCCAAATGCACGATTGTTCGGCCGAAGCTCACGATTGAGCCGCCGACAATCGATTTCGGACAGGTACTCAAGAAAGACACGACGAGTGTTCCGGTGACGATTACGAATTTGTCTTCGATGCCTATTACGTTGGTATCATTGCTGATAGAGAATAATTCTCCTAATTTTTTCATCGATCTGCGGGCAATGCCTGAAACGATTGAGCCGGGCGGGAATCGTTCGGTCTCGGTCTATTGCACCGGATTGACCGCCGGCAAGTATTCAGGGCGCTTGCAGGTAATTGAACAGTCGGTATGTGCCGATACGACGATGATAGATCTTGAGGTGACTATCATTGATGAATTGTACAAGTCACGCGTAAAAATTGATAATTACCTGGCAAAATACGGAGATACCATCAGCATCCCACTACACTTAGAAACAAGCATCGATTCCGCCGGAATTGACAGGATTACCTCGGAAATTACATTTGATACACATTTGTTGTCGGTATTGCGTGTGGAGAAAGGCGGCGTGAGTATTCCTTTTGACGGGGGCGACGGTTACCTACGGGTTGTGCAGACGGCATCACCGGAATTGCCTTTGGGTATAGCGGGAGATATGTTTGTGATAAAAGTACTTGCGCTTGTGTCACTGCCGGACACGACGACGCTGGGTATTCGGGTGTTTGACATAGAAGCAAAACGTCCGACTGTAATTGAGAAAATTAATGGTTTTCTGAATGTAGATGTAGGGTGTAATCCTTTCGGAGGGTTGCACTTACAGCCGGTGCTTGCTGCCCGGCTACTGCCGCCGATGCCGATACAGTCAGCGATCAAACTGGAACTGGTCTCGACGGATGCACAAAATGTTCAGGTGTCGCTTACCGATTATATGGGTGTGCTGCATTATACCTCAAAACAGTACATTACCCAAAATGCGTCAACGCTGACCATTGCGACCGATGATTTTCCGCCGGGTGTGTATTTTATGGCGGTGTCATCGATGGGGAAAACCACCCGAGATAAAATTATCATTGTCAAATAAAACAAAAAGTACTGTCAAATTAAACAAAAAAAGAGACCTCATTGAAGGTCTCTTTTTTTTGTTTAATAGATATTGACTAATAGACGTTACGTCTTTTGTTTTTTCTTCTTGGCGGCAGGAAAGAGGATATTATTAAGAATCAATCGATACGCCGGTGAATTTTTGTGCAGGGCAAGGTCGGTCGGCGGGTCACCGACGGCGTGCTGATAGTCTTCGGGGTCGTGTCCGGCATACCAGGTAAAAGTGCCGCGTCCTACATTCCCGTGGATATATTTTACTTCATCGGTGCCGTCTTTTTCGCCGAGGAGCGTGACGGATTTTTTGATCATTGACTTGTGGAATGCGGTGGTCTGTCCGAGGAAATTATGGACGACATTGGCATGGCATTGGGTGAGCATGGTGGGCACGGGGTCGTACTTTGCCGAGAAGTCAAAGAGTGTAAAGTAGTCATTTTCGTTGATATTAGGGCGTGTGTTTGCATCAACGTCGATGGTCGAATACTCGTATTTATAGGGATCCATATAGAGCTGAAAATTCTCAAATGCGAAGGTGCGTGTGAAGTCGAGCTTGGAATTAGCGCCCGGTGTGACGTCGTCACCGTCAAACATTTCGGCGCAGATATCGACATCTTTTGCAGCGAGAGCGATGTCGTAGCTGTCGGTAGCGCTGCACATAGCAAACATAAATCCACCGCCGGTTACGAAATCGCGGACTTTTTCGGCGACGGCGCTTTTGAGTTCGGATACTTTCTTAAATCCCAGCTTCTTGGCGGTACTCTCGAGGAGTGCGACCTGCTGAATATACCAAGGGGTAGCGGCGAAGGCGGAGAAAAATTTACCGTATTGTCCTGTAAAATCTTCGTGATGGAGGTGGAGCCAATCATATTCTTTGAGCTTGTCGGCAATGACTTCTTCGTCCCATATCTTGTCGTATTTTACTTCTGCGTATTCGAGGGCGAGGGTAACGGCATCGTCCCAGGGGCGTGAGCCGGGTGGTGTATAGACGGCAATTTTGGGTGGTTTTTCGAGGCGAACGGCGTCCATATTGGTGTTTTCGCCTTGGACTTCGGAGTAAATTTGGGAAGCGGTAGCGCCGTCAATTTGCTCGAAATAGACTCCTCGGATCCTGCATTCGGCGGCGATATTATCGGCGTAGTCCATGATAAACGAGCCGGCGCGGTAATTGAGCAACCAGTCAATTTCGATATTTTTGGTGAGTCCCCAATAGGCAAGTCCATACGCTTTGAGGTGGTCGGTCTGGGATAAATCCATCGGTATCAGGAGCTTTTGTGCCGAAAGGGGGGCAATCGACATAATCATCAGAATGGTCATTACTCTCCATGAACGGAGCGTAAAAAGTCTATTAAACATTACAGAAATCTTCATATATTTACATTCTCAAACAATGGAAGCCGCTCAAAAACTGTATCGCGTGTGCGGCGGTAACGGTACACTACTAAGAATATTTTGCGACTTCTGAAATCAAATCGAGCTTCCTCACGATAGTATTTTATGGTGAAATTTATACAACTTTCCCGGGTATCTCCCAAGCAATATTGTAGCGGATTTCCTAAGAAATATTATACAATTGTTCTTTTATTCTTGCTTATCTGTGCCGCCGGAATACCTGCTTACAGCCAAAAAAATAAATCATCGAAGCCGCGCAAGTCACCAACTCCTCTGATAAAACCACAAAGTGAAACCGTTCGTGAAAATGAGCCGCCTGTTACGCAATGGGTGACCCGAGTCATATCGGTCAGCTCGTCGTATCGGGACAAGGGGTCGTATTCTGCATGGCAATTACTCGGCAAGCCGAATCTATGGTCCTACAATGGCGGGCTCAACCCCTGCGCCTGGGCAGGAAAATACGAAGAGAAAGAAAATTCGCGTGAATATGCCAATCGTGTAGAAACCATGCGGGTGGGATTTGACCAGCCGGTATTTGCCACTCAGGTGGCGATTGTCGAGGCGTTCAATCCCGGCTCGGTCGCTAAAGTCGTCGGGTACGGCGAGAATGGAGAATCAAAAGTGCTTTATAGTACCGTTCCCGCGCCGGCAGGCACGGACGGACGGGTACTCAATATTTTCTTCGAGCCGCCACCATTTAAGATTGCGGAGATTGGCTTGTGGCTCCATACCGGGGAAATTCCCGATTGGAATTTAATCGACGCGATTGCAATTAGTACCGGGATAGACAGTATTCGTGCAGAGATCAATTTAGCTCCATTTTCCTCCGAAATCAAAGTAGAGCGTTTGGGCGCCGAGATTAATACTTCTGATAATGAAATAGCACCGGTAATATCACCCGACGGCAAAACGCTGTATTTCAGTCGCACGGGGCGCTCGGGGGTGAGCGCCGCGGAGTCGAGTGATGTTTGGTATGCAGAACTGCAGGCTGACGGGAAAACATTCGATGCCGCCAAGAACATCGGTAGTCCGCTCAATGACATTTATCCCAATTTTATATGTTCGATTACCCCCGACGGTGCGACCATGCTTTTGGGAAATGAATATGTCGAGCGGGGTGCGCCGAAAGGTGGTACTTCGATTGCGTATCGTATTGCTGATGGTACCTGGGGCTTCCCCGAGGCGCAGTCAATACAGGATTATTACAATCGAAATACGTATGGGCATTACTGCCTTTCGAGCGATCGTAAATCATTGCTTATGTGTCTCAAACGGGACGAAGGCGAAGGGAATCAAGATGTTTACGTGAGTTTTATACAGCCGGACTCTACCTGGAGTGTACCGATGAATCTGGGCAGAACGATTAATACCGCAGGCGATGAATCGACGGTGTTTCTCGCGCCGGATACCCGGACGCTGTTTTTCTCATCCAGCGGACACAACGGGTATGGCGGCAATGATATTTTTGTCAGTACACGACTTGACGGTTCATGGAAATACTGGAGCGAACCGATGAATCTCGGCGACAGAGTCAATTCCAAGGGCGGAAATGCCTATTATTCCGTCGATGCCTCGGGCAAAAACGCCTATTGTGTGTCGAGTCAGGAGAACGGAAACAGCGATATTTTTCATATTGAATTACCTCCGTCGTTGCAGGTCGCGCCGGTGGTACTCGTCGAGGGTAAAGTGTATAATTCTAACTCAAATACACCGGTCAGGGCAAAGATTTACTACGAGAATCTTTATACCGGAAAAGAGGTAGGAATAGCACAGACTAATCCTCTCACCGGCGAATATAAAATCGTACTTCCTGCCGGCAGTATGTACGGCTTTCGGGCTGAGAGTAATGGTACGCTGCCCGTATCGGAGCATATTGATCTCCGGACGCTTGGGGAGTTCAGAGTACTGCGCTATGATTTATCCCTCGTACCGGATGAAGTAGGGCAGACAGTGCTGCTGAATAATCTGTTTTTTTCCTACAACCAATGGGAAATTGAACGCGAATCAATATCGGAGCTTACCCGCCTGTCACTGGAATTATTACGTTCTCCTTCGATGCGAATACTAATCACCGGCCATACTGATAATGCCGGCAGTGACAGCTACAACAAGCGTCTTTCACGGAAGCGTGCCGAGGAGGTGGCAAAGTTTATCGAGCAGGAGGGCGTGCCGCGCAGTCAGATTCTGACCGAGGGGAAGGGGAAATCTGCACCGGTCGTATCGAATGAAACAGAAGAGGGGCGGAAAAAGAATCGACGAGTGGAATTTACGATTTTGGAAAAATAACAATGTACGGTGTACATTGAGCGGAAAGGCGAGTGATAATGTGTCATTTATTATACTGTTTTGATTAACTTTGCAGTATTCCATCGTGTTGAATACTGAATCCTCCGCATAACGTTTGCTATGAAAAAAGTACTGATAATAGACGACCATGATTATATCCTCGACAGCACGGCTCTGCTTCTGCGTTTTGAGGGGTATGAGACAATTACGGCATCGAATGGTCGAATCGGTGTTGAAATGGCGCTAAAGCATTTACCGGACATGATATTATGTGATATTTCAATGCCCGAGCTTGATGGATTTGGAGTGCTCAAAGAGCTGCGTGCGACGAATGAATTTGGTTCGACACCCTTTATATTTCTGACAGCCCGCACCGAAAAAGCAGACATGCGGGCAGGCATGGCAAAGGGCGCCGATGATTTTCTTGTCAAGCCCTATACGCGCGATGAATTGATGGCAGCGGTGAATTCACAATGGGAGAAGCACTCAAAGCTAGAGCGCAGATTCGGACAAAAGATCGAGGAAGTCACCCGAAATGTGACCTACGCATTGCCGCACGAATTTCGTATTGTGCTTAATCAGGTCATGGGTTCTGCCTCGTATCTCAATAGTATTGCCTACGGCGCGACCGCCGAAAATATCGTCGAGATGACGCAGGATATTTTAGAATCGGCCAATCGTTTACGCCGGATTACCGAAAATTTCCTCTGGTATGTACAGATTGAATCATTACTCGCCGACTCGGTGATGCGTGAGAAAGTACGTCTGCTCAAGACCGACGAGCCAAGCGCGTCACTCTTTGATCTCGTCGCTGCTAAGGCAATGAAGCTTAACAGAATAGATGATGTATGCTATGGAGATGTAGCCGAGGGAATTACGATTCAGGTTTCGACAGAAAATTATCATAAAATTGTCGATGAGCTCGTTGATAATGCCCTCAGATTCTCTTCCGAAGGCAAGAAAGTATATATAAGTTCTACGATTCATAATAATTTATACGAAGTGCGCATTGCCGACGAAGGTCGGGGTATGAGTGCCGAGCAAATTTCGAATATTGGGGCGTATCAGCAGTTTGACCGATTGCTGCACGAGCAGCAGGGCGTAGGGCTTGGACTTGCAATTGCAAAGCGTATTGTGGAGCTGCATGAGGGTGATTTTCATGTAGATAGTGTAGAAGGAAAAGGCACAATAATTACGGTTGGATTGCCCATTGAGCCGACGGAAGAACTATAAAAACGCCAATAAACCTTTGGCTATTAAAAAAATAACTTTCGTTATTCGACTGAAAATTCCTATTTTTGCCGTTCAAATTTTGTATTCACAGGGAAAAAAATGAAAAGAACATATCAACCCAGCCGCCGCAAGCGTAAAAATGCTCACGGATTCCGTACACGCATGGCTTCAAAAAACGGTCGTAAGGTGCTTGCGCGCCGTCGCGCAAAAGGTCGTCACAAGCTGACTGTCAGCGATGAGCGTCGGAATTAAGCATACGTCGTAAGGGCATCTCCGACTGGATAAAAAAGAGTCAGAGGCATTGATGCCACATGATTTCAAAGTAAGGGCGAGAAGTATTTTTCGCCCTTCTTTTCGTCTTAGAGTAATGGTAGCGTACTCTAAAGTGTACCTCAACATGAGAAAGTATCATGAATATTGCACCGCTCAAGGGTAAAACGGCGTTTGCAAGCACGATGCGCTCAGGGAAGCGTTTTACCGGGCAATTAATTACCGGAATCGTGAAATTTCGTTCGCAATCTGAGTCCGTAGATCGTACTACTGTCGAGTCTGACATCTTGAGAATTACGCTCGGGGTGAGTATTCGCAAAAAAACGGCGAAAAAAGCAACGGTTCGTAACCGTGCTAAGCGTTTGTTACGTCAGAGCGTTAGAATGATTATTCGCGAATTCGCCGATGCAGGATACTTTGCAGACGGGAATCCCTTCGACCGGGTGATTTTATTCTGCAATTCTGCTCCCGCTACCGCCTCGCAGATGCACATAGCGGATATATTGAGCGATGTAAGGGCAGTGCTTCAGTCGGCGTTCGATTACTCCCAAAAATATTCATTGGTTCAATGAAAACAATACTCATCGTTCTTATTCGCGGATATAAACGGTTGATTTCCCCTATGCTTACGCCTTCCTGTCGTTTTTATCCAACCTGTTCGGTCTATGCAATCGAAGCTCTCGAAAAGTACGGCGCGCTCAAAGGGTCGTGGCTTGCGCTCAAGAGGATTTCGCGTTGTCACCCATTCAACAAGGGAGGAATTGATTATGTACCCTGAGGCATCTTTTGTATAAAACTCATACCTTACATTTGCTTTATAACCGTTAACGACTTCTTTTTTTAAACGTACTCACGACTATCTCGGAAATCTCATGGAACAAATGGATAAACGCTCTTTTATAGGATTTATTCTTATTGGAATTATCATAACTGCATGGATTGTTTACAGTTCAACTAATACCCGACCTGTAGAGCCAGCCCCTCAGAAGCCCACCACCACGACCGAGCAGAAAGCATCTCCCAAGACTCAACCATCGACTCCGACACCTGCTGGCGATCAGAATAAATTAGGCGCCACATACTCGAAATTTACCGGAAAACCTGAACAATTCATTACAGTTGAGACAGATCTTTATCGGGCAAAAATCAGTACTAAGGGTGGTACAATTGCACGGTGGGAGCTGAAAAAATACAATGCATGGTACGGCGAGCCGGCACAGCTTATTACACCGCATAGCCGGGAGTTCTCTCTCGATTTTTATAGTAATGACGGGGTAAAAGTCGATACACGGGACTTGGATTTTACCATCCTGCCTGCCGGTGAATCATTTAGAATACGAGGTAATCAGACCTTGACCTTGACGGCAAAGCTTCAGGTGGCGAACGGATCATTTATTGCCAAGAAAATGACATTTCATGGTGATAAGTATAGTTTTGATGCAGGCGTGACCTTCTCCAACATGGAGAATTATCTCTCCCAAAAACGATTCGATATAAGTTGGAATGGCGGCGTACAGTTTCAGGAGCAAAACAGTGTCGATGAGTCCAACACAGCAGTAGCCATTGCTTCCATGAATGGCACGACACATGAGTTTGATGCGACGGAGTATGTCAACCCAACGAAATTTGAGCAATCCGGAATTGTGGAGTTCATATCCACCCGTACCAAATATTTCTCGGCGGCGATTATCCAAAAGCAGCCCAATCCCGAGGCAACGGTTACGCTGTCAGGAGTTCGCATAGGAGCTACAAACGGCGGAATGACGGAGAAATACGGGATGTCGTACCGATTACCTTATCGTGGCGCCGAGCAGACGACGGACTTCACGGTATATATCGGCCCGCAGGATTACGATATCCTGAAGACGTATGGGCTTGGCTCAACGATAAATTTCGGATGGCGGTGGATAGTGGCTCCGATTGGTGAGTATTTCATGCTGCCTATATTCTCGTTTATTCACCATTTTATTGCAAATTACGGTATAGCAATCTTGATTTTTTCGGCGTTGATGAAATTATTGCTGTATCCGCTGTCAATATCTCAGGTACGTTCGACGCAGAAGATGCAATTACTTGCTCCGGAAATTGCCCGTATTAGAGAGCAATACAAAGACGATCAGGCGACACAGCAGCAGGAGACGATGAAGCTGTATTCGGAATATGGAATTAATCCTGCGGGAGGGTGTCTTCCGATGCTGTTGCAAATGCCTATTCTTTACGCACTTTGGTCGGTACTTAGTAATTCTATACAGCTCCGGCAAGCGAATTTTTTCGGATGGATTCATGATCTTTCAGTTCCGGATGTTATTCTGGACTTAGGGTTTAGAATCCCGCTCTTTCAGATTGATAAGTTTTCAGGCCTGGCATTGCTGATGGGCGCGACGCTCTTCATTCAGCAAAAAATGTCGGTGACAGATCCTCGCCAAAAAGCAATGGTCTATATGATGCCGGTGATGTTTACGTTGATGTTTTCAAGCTTCCCTGCCGGTCTCAACCTCTATTACTTTACCTTTAATCTTCTCGGGATTCTCCAGCAGATTTATGTGTCGAAATTCTCGAAAAACAAACTGACCCTGGCTGACCTACGAAATATGCCGCGGAAAGAAGGGTGGCTGCAGAAGAAAATGCGGGAAGCGCAAGAACTGTCGGCAGCGCAGGGACGTTCGGTGCCCGGACAGACAGGAACACAGCCTAAAAGTGGAAAACCCGGCAAGCCTCAGAAGCCAATCAACAGAAAATAATGTAAAAAGCCCTCGAAATGAGGGCTTTTTTTTGACAAAACCGTGAAAATAATGGATGAAAAAGTATGGAATATCATGGAATATCATAAATAATCATATAAAACGTAAGCGTAGTAACTTATTAGCAGGTCAATGGTTTTTGGAATACTTTCGCACTAAACCGAGAAATTTGAATGTATTTTTTGAATCTTAAAAGAAAAACATAAAAACTACTTGCACAGTATGAAAATATTTGCTAAGTTTTCAGGCATTTTTTCTTACATAAGGTGTGATAGTCATTTTCTTAGAAAATTTCTGAATATTTTTTTATTTTAATTAGGAGTTATATTATGAAAAAGAGGTACTCGTTGCTCATGGCGTTTTTGCTTATGTGCACGATGATGGTATCGTCGGCAATAGCCGGTGAAATGGATGTGAAAAAGTTGCCGAAGTTACTGACTTCCCCGACTAATGCCGGTACTGATTTCTACTTTTCATTCCCATCCTGCTATGAAGAAGAGTCAGCCGGCTATCAAAACAGTTGTAGGGTATTTGTTGCTTCAGGTGTAAAGCAGCTTATTACGATTGAAGTCCCAGCATCAAACTGGAAGCAGACAAAAATAGCGGAAGCAAATGATGCTGTTGAATTTACTATTCCGACAAATGTAGCGCAGGCTTATGTTAAAGCCGGACGTGCATTCCCTCCTGTTGAGAAGGTCTATGAAGGAGCAGCTGTTCACGTTTTTTCCAAGGCGCCAATTGTTGTGTATGGTGTGACACGTTATAATTATACAAGCGACGGCTTTCTTGCAGTGCCTGTATCTTCGATGGGTACTGAATATATTGTTGCCGCATATCCCCAATATACGGCTGTTGGATCCGGGTATCAATTAAATGCAGAGACCACAATTTCTGCAGCTTACGATGAGACAGTGGTTCAATTTGAAATGGGTGGAAATTCCTCGTCTGTAACTGCTGGAGGATTAAAACCCGGGCAGTCAACCACATTTAATATGAAAAGGGGCGATGTATTATGTTTTGCAAGTACGGGCGATGCTCAAGACTTATCCGGTAGCCGAATTAAATCAAATAAGCCGGTCGGTGTAGTATCCGGTAATCAGTGTGCGAATGTGCCTGCCGGTGTCGTTGCATGTGACTATATGTCCGAAATGGAACTACCTACCTATGCATGGGGAAAAGAATATCACGTAACTCCTTTTTTTGGAAGAAGAAATAATCCTGTGATTCGCATATATGCGAAAGAAAAAAATACAACAGTCTATCGTAATGGTCAACAATGGTTAGTAATACCAAGAAGTACTCGCAAGCTTGACGACGGATATATTGAGCGGCGCTCGTACGATGGACCTCCGCAAAGTGTTGTGATTTCAGCTGATAAGCCAATATATGTAGTTGAATATAATCCTGGGCAATCAGATGATGGAGTTGTAAGTGATCCTTTCCAGCTAGTACTCACTCCTTTAGAACAATATCAGAAGGAAATTGTATTCTGTACACCAGGCTCAAAAGGTGGCTCTAATAATTTTAAATTGCACTACGTTAATTTGGTCTATCAATTAGGTCCTGCGAATAATGTACCTGATGATATCGAATTTGCGGTCGTGGTTAATGGGAAATTTGAGTGGAGAAAAGTAAGCAGCCGATTTGGAAATACACCGGGGCTTATTTTCCCAATTCCGGTCAAAGGTACCAATTATGCTTGTAAACAACTCACCCTACCAGGAGATGGTGTGTATCGTATCCGAGCGAATACTCCGTTTGCGGCGTATGCGTATGGTTTCTCAAACTATGATTCGTATGGATTTCCAACGAGTGTCGCTTTAGGTAATTTAGAACAAAAAGACTCAATTTGTCCGAAACCAACGTACACGTTGAATTGTGATGGTTCGGTAAATGATGGGCTCGTTAAAGATTACCCTGATGACAATACAGTTCGAGTAAATTTCGGATTGATTTACATGGATTTAGAGCCGGATTCAAGCTACAATTATGACTTTATCTACGATAAAAACCATACACTTGTATCTGGTGAAACCCGTGAAACTGATTGGTCGCTCAAGGTAATTGATCCTTCTAAAAAAGCGAGAGCGCTTCTTTGGTTCGTCGATAGAAATGGTAATGATACTTCAATTGTTATCGAATACAACCCATCGACGATTACGCTTTCGCCGGACGATTACTTAGATTTCGGTTTATTAAAGCCAAATCAAACGCTTACTAAATCAATTACTCTTACTAATGAATCTCCGAATGAGGTGAAAATTACGCGTTTCGAGCTTAAATCCGGTAATCAGGGCTTTACTGTCGAAAATGTTCCCTTGCCATTTGTCATGAAGTCAGGAGAGAAACGTACGATTACCTTTACCTTCACGAAGCCGGATGATGGTGTCTATCTTGATCAGATTGGTATAGGTGATACGTGTAAGTTTGTCTATAGAACCGAGCTTAAAGCCGAAGTTGCGAGCCCGATTATCGAGGTTGAAGACTATAATTATGGTACCCGCGCTAAAAATTCACGCACACCTTGGTCACAGCTTTTGGTCAAAAATACAGGACGTGTAGATTTGGAACTGTATGGTGATGATCATACTGCAGCACTTGCAGCGACTCCTGAGTTTCAAGTTGTTAACTGGATACATACATATCCGTATACCCTCAAACCCGGACAAAATCTGCAGTTACAAGTTGATTATGCTCCAACTCTAGTTGGTCCATCGAGCGCAAAAATTACCTTCTCAAGTGATGCAAAAATCAAAGACAGCATCTCAGTACTTCAAGCAAAAGCAGTTGAGCCGGGATTAATTGCAACTCCGTATGATTGGAAGAAAAAACGCATTGCTAAAGACTATACAGGCTCCATTACACTTGAAAACTCAGGTACAGCCCCGGTAACTATTCAATCAGCAAATTGGGAGCCGGGATCAGATGCAACAGCATTTGATATTGATTTGGCTCAGTTTGCCGGTAAAACAATTAATTCTGATGGTATCCCCATTACATTTGATGTTATTTTCAAGCCAACAACGACTGGTCCTAAAACAGCTACGATTAAATTTATTACAACAACTCCTGGTGTCACTGCTACCTCACAATTAGATGGTATCGGTATCATCGGACGTCTCAAAACAACGAACATCGACTTCGGTACTACTGAAGTTGGCACGCAAGTTTACAACCGCAGACAATTCAAAATTGAGTGTGAAAGCTGGCAGTATGAAGACTCAGTAACAATTACTGACTTGGAGGTACAAGCAGGTGGTGTTATTTTGGAAGCAATCAATGGACAGGTATTTGGTGCTGACGGCTTCCGTTATAATAAATCAGAAATCACGTTCCCATATACATTACAGCCGACCGGGTCAATAATCTTCCTCGATTCAGCAGAATTCTTAGCTCAACGTGTTGGCGCTGCTACAGCTGCAATTACTACCGTCAGTGATGCTGAGGTACAAGTTACCTCAACGTGGACCGGTAATGGTGTACTCAACTTTATCCCAGATCCACAGCTTACAGTTGTGAGCGGTAAAGGCACAGTATGTGTTGGTACACCGACAGATATTGAATATGTTGTTGAAAATAAAGGTAACAAATCGTTCGTAATTGATAGTGTTACAATTGCCAATGATGCTTTGGGTGAGTTTAAACTTAAAGCTCCCGTTCCGACATTTGTTCTACCAGGAGCAGGTCAATTCAAGTACTTAGTTACATATACTCCTTCGCCTGCAGCGACTGGTCCTTCTACAGTCAAGTTACAAGTGCATGGAACAAATGAATATGCAAATAATGTAGTTAAGTCAACAGTTACTGAAGCAGATGTAACTGGTACAGGACAAAAATTTGCAAGTAGTGCAATAATTGGTACCAATGGAGCACCTGATAATCAATTCAAAGTAGATATTGGTAGCAAAGTCACGATACCGGTCACTTTGAAAGATCCAATTGATCCTAAAGCAGGTGTGACGAAATTGATTGTCACAGCTACCTACAACAAGCGTCTTCTTGCAGCATTGCCGAATCTGTTTGTAGCAGGTGGTAATCTTAAGATTAACACTCCACTTGAAGATCCAGGTACAGGTAAGGTAGTATTTGAAGTAACAAACCCAAGCGGTTCGATTACCGCAGCAGGTAAGCTTGCGGATATGGTGTTTGCTGCATACTTGCCAAATGGTGATCCTTCATCAGATATTACTCTTGATGTAAAAGTCATAGGTAGTGAATGTGCAGTAGTCACATCATCCCCAGGTAAGGTCACAGTCAACGAAACATGTGCCTTTGACCTTCGCAAAGTAGATGGTACCGGAAAAGCATACTATCTCAATGCCGTTAGCCCGAATCCAATCGGCAATAAAGGAGCAGATATTAGCTTCTCCGTTGGCTTAAAAGCAATGACTGAGCTCTCACTCTATACAACAAGCGGTTCACAAGTAGCAATTGTAGCAGTCGGCGTTCTTGAGCCGGGAGCATACAGTGTGAAACTACCGGTCGATGGTCTCAGC
>Ga0154020_10005002_pt1 | contig 15735 bp, 6 predicted proteins | sample Klosneuvirus_201_FD_109709 | JGI IMG/M metagenome (GOLD analysis project Ga0154020, IMG submission 109709) | Active sludge microbial communities from wastewater, Klosterneuburg, Austria - Klosneuvirus_20160825_MG | ecosystem: Engineered > WWTP > Aerobic digester > Activated sludge | place...
CAGGTTCGCCCGGTGCCACTGCTTCGCTCGCTGGGCGTCGCGGAGTATCTCTTGGCCGGCGTCGGCCTCGAGCGCTTCGCCGAGGAGATCGACTACTACGGCGACCCGGGCACCCAGCTTCGCCAGGCCTATCTCAGCGGTGACAAGCTCCGCTTCGACCCGCTCTACCAGATCCCGGTCGAGCTGGACGACATCCTCGGCCTCGGGCTCCACGCAAAGGCGGTCGTGCAAGTCGCTCCCACGGCGCTGTTTCGGTTGGTGGAGGCTGGCGTGCAGGGCCGCGCCGCGGGCGATCTCCTAGGCTACGGAGGCCGGCTGATCGCCTTTCGTCGCGGCGAGGCCTACGTCCCGGCGGCCGATGTGTACTTAACGTTGGGCGGCGAGTTCTGGCGGGTCAGTCTTAGCTATAGCTACAACAGCCTCGACGCCTCCAGCGGCTTCCCGATCGCCGACGCCCACGTGTTCGGAGTGCAGCTCGCGTTTGGCGCGCTGGCGATGGCACGACCGATCGTCCCGATCACGCCGCTCAGCGCCAAAGCGCCCGCGTCTTCGCCGTGACCGGGCAGAGCCTGGGCCAGGATCGCGTCGTCATGCTTGGCGAGGATGGCGTCGATGTCGGTCATCGTGACCGAGACCCAACGCATGCTGCTGCGGCCGCGGTTCAGTAGGTCAGTGACCGGTCCTCCACCCGAACCTCGAGCGTGGCGCCAGGCTCGGGGAGAGAGACGCAGCGGACCAGCTCGGAGCCGGCGAGGCCCGTGTCGGCGAAGCTCAGCGCGCTGCCCGCGGACACCAGGAACTCCCAATGCGCGCCCACGATCACGCGCCCGCCCCCGCGGGCCACAAAGCACTGACTGTCAGCGAAGAGCATAGCTCTGCCTTGATAGGTCTCGACGGCCTCCACCCGCTGCACGACGGGGAGCGGGATCATGACTCGGCGATCATCCCCGAGCGCGAGCTCCAGCACCGGATCGCCTTGAGACTCCGGGGCATCCACGACGATGAAGTCCCAGCCAGCGCTGCTCGGCCGCCCCTCGACCGGGCGGAGCGCTTCATCGACGAGCCTCCTTCGGGCCCCGAGGAGGGTCACCGCGATGGTCGCGCTGCGTCCGCCCAGCACGCCCCACGGCATCCCGTCGAACGAGAGGGCGGCGGCGCCCAGCTGGACCTGAGCGATCGCCTCTACGGTGATCGTTCGGCGATCGAGGAGGCGACGCTCCGAGTCGAGGATCCGAAGGTACCCCGACCCCGTGGTGACGCCCGAGAGGGTCACGACCAGCTCCCCAACCCCATCGACGGCGGCGCTCACGACCTGTAGCGCACCCGTCGAGGTCTCCGCCGTGACATGGGTGTCAGCCCCCGCCGGCAGTGGGATCCGGACGCGCTCGAGACCGCCCAGCGCGATCGCGCCGACCGGAGGCCTCAACGGTGGAGCCAAGGACAGCGCCGACAAGTAACCCGGACCATAGAAGTGCAGGCCCTCGGGCGCAGACGGAGAGCAGACCTCGCCCGCTGGGCAGGTGGTGGTCGCCGCGCGATCCCCGAGGGATTCGTCCTCGACCACCGCGGGGAACACGCAGTCAGTACACGAGAGGAGAGAGAGCGTACCGATGACGATGGAGCGTCGCATGGTCGCGCCAGGAGCAAACGGCGGGCCATCAGCCGGCGTTGGTCCGAGGCACTCCGCCAACACTCGACACAGGACCGCGCTGCCCTGAGACCGACAGACTCCCAAAAACCCGCACCGCCACGGCGCAGCGGCGCCGGGGCGCCGGCCCTCAACGACCCTCCCAGCCAGCCCGAGGTTGAGTCTCGCGCGAAGCGGCAGGAGCGACCTACAAACACACGGCTCCCCCAATCCCGCCCGTCCCCTCCAGTCCGAGAATGGCGAGTGCGTCAACTCGTCGAGGGTCTAGGAAGCGACCGGCGGCCGCCACGCCTGGGCCAGACGGGCTTGTGCTTCCTATCGGCTGACTTGCCCTCGACGCGCTGGAGGCCGCTCTGGCGCTGCGGAGGCCGCTCCCTGTGCTGGTCGCGCACCTCTCGCCGGGCGCCAAGCGCGACGCCGTGAGCCGTCTCGACGACCTCGGAGCGCCCCGCTTGGGCAGCAATGGGCAGCGCCAATGCGAGGCACGAGCAACTAGGCGAAAGGTAACTACCCACCCGAGCGGCCCGGCGGGACCGGGACCCGCGCCTCAGCGGCCCAAACGTGAGGTCTGGGCCCGCCCGTTCAAGGTGCACAACGAGCGGTCGGAGACGTTCTGGATCGTCACCCCGCGCAGCTCGATGTCGGCGATGCCGGCGGCGGGATCCCAGGTGTGGACCACCAAGGTGCCGGTGATCGGATCGGGCGCCATGCCCGTGAAGACGGCGGAGTCCTGGGCGAGGTTGGTCCAGGTCGACCAGGTCACGAGGTTCACGACCAGGCCGGTTTGAACGCGGTGGTTTGAGCTGAGCTGGATGGTCCCGCTCTGGCCGCGGAGGTCAAATTGCAGGCTGGCGGTGAGGGTGGGGCCGCTGAGCGAGGCGATCCCGAGCGAGCCGTTGTAGCCGACGACGATGTCGCCGCTGAAGTCTGCGGTGCAGCCGGTGGTGCTGAGGACGACCGAACCGGCGGGGGGAGCGAAGCCCGCGTCTCTTGAGCCAACGTCGGGAGGGCCGCTGAAGCCCGCGTCGCCTGGGCCGCTGAAGCCCGCGTCGCCGGGGCCGCTGAAGCCCGCGTCGCCTGGGCCGCTGAAGCCTGCGTCGCCGGGGCCGCTGAAGCCTGCGTCCATCGAGCCGGTGTCGCCGGGGCCGCTGAAGCCCGCGTCGCCCGGGCCGCTGAAGCCCGCGTCCGTCAAGCCAGCGTCGCCTGGGCCGCTGAAGCCCGCGTCTATCGAGCCGCCGTCGCCGGAAGCGCCTCCGTCACGCTCACCACCGTCGCTGGTCGAGCCTCCGTCGCCCGATCCGCTCGGACCGCCGTCGGCACCATCCGCCCGGCTCCCGGAGTCGCGCCCACCCTGCCCGCCCGTGCCGGTGGGTACGCTGCGGCCGCCTTCGCAGGCGAGGAAGAGGCAGAGAAGGCCAAGCAGCGGCAGGCGTCGCACCGACGTTGATACGTCCCATCGCCGCGGTCCTTCCTGGGGCGCGCGGGACATCTCTCTCTCTGATCCTAGGTTGCGCAGGTTGCGCAGGCCGCTGCGCTTCAGGCGTAGGGCGCCCGGGTGTAAGCGAGAGTCGGTGGTGGGCATGGCCTTCACGGCGAGCCAGTCCATGAAGCTCAGCAGACTCCCGCTGCTGCTCTTGCTCAGCGTGGGAAGCGTTGGGTGCGGAGCACGGATCGCCGCGACCGAGGCCGACGCAGCCGCGATCCCGCTCGACACCTCGGCGCCCGAGGCGGGGCGCCTCCTCGACGCCGGCCTGGCATCCGGAGAGGACGCATCGGCACCGGATGCCCCGAGCTAGACGCGACCGAGGCGCCGGATGGCGGTGAGACCCCGATCGACGCGGGACGAGTGCGCCCCGACGGAGGACGGCGACCCGATGGAGGCTCGCTCGACGCGGAGACGCCCGTCGACGTGGGGACTGAGGATACCGCTGCGGCCAAGGACGCCGGCTCCACTGGTGCAAAGGACAGGGTAGCTACCGCGAACATCTTCGCGCTGGCGCCAGGATCGCCAGGTGCCAACGCCAGCTCGACGGGCACGAACCTGGGGATCATTCCCTAGGGTCGACTACCGCGCTCTGACCCGGTGATTTGCAAACTCGATCTTCTCCGGATCTTGAAGCTCGACCAGCACCTCGGCGGCACGCCGGCGGTTGTAGTCCATGTTGGCGGTGAACGGCAGCCACTCAGCGATCTCAGCCTGAGTTGGCGCCCGGTTCAGCTCCTTCTGATACGCCGAGCGAACCGCCGCCAAGGTGTCGTCGACCAGCGCGTAGAACGCCGGGTCTTTGGCGGTGCCGCTCTGGAGCATCTGCTGAGCCCAGCCGGCGCTGGAGGGGTTGTCGGTGATATCCACGCCGCGAAGCTTGCTCGCCGTTCGTAGCTTCTCGAAGGCGGCCGCGTCCTCCGCAGTCTGTACAAAAGAGGGGTTTAGTAGCGGCGATCGTTCCTTGAGCAAGTCCTTCTCAAGTTGCGCGCCCATCAATCCCTGCTTCGTCGGCGTCGCTGGCAAATCACCCGCGGGTTCGCCCCGCGCGCTGCTCCCCCCTGAATTGGCGAGAGACTTGGCGATATTCTCGAGAGACTCTTTGCTGGTCTTGAGTGGGTTGTTGAGACTATCAAGGCCGCGCTTCATCATCTCGAGGTCAGGTGCCACGGTGACCCAGTACTCACGCTCACGCTGGGTGGGCGGTCGGCCCAGAGAGGTCTGGTAGGCCGTATTGACGGCCTCTCCCTGCTTCTTGATGAGCTCCATGTACTGCGGGTCGCGAATCGATTGAGTATAGCCATTCATCTCGAGCTGAGCCTGATTCAGAGGAACGCCCACCGCGGCGAGGTATTCCTTCTTGAAGGCCTCGACCACCTCCTTCGGCGCAGCGGTCGGACCAGCGGTGGCTTCAGCACCCGTTGCCGAGGGCGCCTTGGCCAGCTCGGGGACCTTGCCGTCCCACGCCACCCGGGTGCCATCGGAGAATTCGCGGTAGCTCTGCTCGGGGTACTTGGAGTTGTACTGCTGAGCGACGACGGTGCTGCCGTCGGGGCCGACATTGCCGGGGGCATGCTCGAGGATCTGGTAGCCGTCGCGAACGCCAGTCTTCCCGTCGGTGTGCCAGAGAATGAGGTTGCCGAACGGGTCGATGCCTTCGCCAGGCTTGAGCTCGCGCCCTCCGGCGGTTTGCTTCGTACCCGATCCTGGCTGCGAAGCAGGGTCCGCGCCCGTGCGCGTCGGACGCGCTGGGCCATCGAGCTGACTGTGGAGGCCCTGCGCCAGGAGCTGCCCCGAGGCGAGGTGCGCCCGCTTGGCCGCCGCCCCACGCGAGGGATCCGCGGGCGACGCCGGGCCGCTCGCCGGCGCCTTCATCTCGGTGGTCGCCCTTCGGACCGCGCCTTGGTACTGCGCGGGCCACGCTTGCTTCTCAGCCAAGCGCGCGACGTCGGCGTCGGAGGCCCCGGGAGGGATCGCGACCTCGTTGAGCGTCAGCGCCTCGCGCACCGCACGCGCGCTGCCGATCGGACCGCCGCTGAGACGAGCACCCAAGTCTGGGGGCACCTCCAGGGTTTCTTTGGGGGGAGTGGACGGCGCTGCCCGGGTTTGGGGCTCAACGCTGGTAGCGCTAGAGGGAGCTTGAACGGTCATGGAACCTCCTGGTGACGGACCGTGAAATGCGGATGCCACCGAGGTCCTCCTGGACCAACGACGGCGCGCGAGCGGCGATTGGAGCAGCGTCCATGCCACCAGCAACGCGGCGGGAATCGACCGGAGTCTGCGGCTCGGATCCCCGCTCTGCGGCCTGGGAGCCGCGATCCGTTCCGGCCTCGGCGCCGTTCCAAAGTGACCGAGTCCATCAGTCAAACTGATGCCACCGAGCCCGCGACCCTCTGCTGAGGGGCCTCCGCTTGGCTGGCGTGGAAGCTGCTAACCAATCCTCTCAAGGAGGTGCACTCATGAGCACCACAACGTTGATTCTGGTCGTTATCTTGGCGGTCGTTCTCTTCGGAGGCGGCGGCTTCTACTGGTCGCGTCGTCGCTAGCGGTCTTGGTCGCGAGCCCAGCGCGTCAAGAAGCGCTCGATCGGAGCGCTGACGGCCCCGCCGCTCAAGAACAGCACCCGATCCGCGACGCTCGGGTGCTTCTCTTCGACCTTCGCCAAAGGTCGAGCGGGATCGGGACCCCTGCTCAGGGTAGCGCGGTCAGCCGGAGGCCGTCTTCCCCCACGCTGAGACGGAGCTCCACCCCACTGGCGTCGGACCACCCCATGAGGAGCTTCGCCAGGGGCACCGTGACCAGCTGCTCCACCGCGCGCTTCATTGGGCGGGCGCCATACTTGGGATCGAAGCCCTCCTTGACGAGCACCTCGAGCACCTCTGCGTCAGGACGGACCCGGATCTTGCGGCGAGAGAGGCCCTCCCGATCGAGCGCTGCTTCAAGGAGCCGCGCCGCGATCACTCGAACAGTCGCCAAGGAGAGCTCGTCAAATGGCACGACGTGGTCGATGCGGTTCAAGAGCTCCGGCCGAAAGAAGCGCGCCGCCGCGTCCAGGTAGCGTCGGTCTCGCTCCCGCCCTCCCGGTGGCCCGGCGAAGCCGACCGGTTCGCGGCGAGCTACCCCGAGGTTGGAGGTCAGGATCACGATCGTATGGCCGAAGCGAACGGTCCGCCCGGTACCATCGGTGAGGCGGCCCTCGCCCAGGACCTGGAGGAGCACGTCGAAGACGCCGGGATCGGCCTTCTCTACCTCGTCGAAGAGCAACACCGAGAAGGGCCGCTCGCGGACGACGCGGGTGAGCTCGCCCTGCCCTCCGGGGCCGTCCACCAGGCGAAGCGCGCTGCCGGGATAGGCATATTCGCTGAGATCGAAGCGGCTGAGGCGCTTCTTGTCGCCGAACAGGTACTCGGCCAGGCTGAGCGCCGACTCGGTCTTCCCCACCCCGGTAGGGCCCATGAAGAGGAAGGAGCCGAGCGGCTTGGCGGGATCGTTGAGGCCGGACTTGAGCAGCAGGATCACGTTGCAGAGCAGCTCCAAGGCCGGCTCCTGGCCGATCACGCGCTGCCGAAAGAAGGCCTGAATCGCGGGGAGATCCAGGCGCACCGCGGGATCGAGCAGCGCCTCGGGAAAGCCGCTCGACTGCGCGAAGGCCCGCACCGCGTGGGAGGGCGCGAGCTCCGCGGTGGCCGTCGGCGCGAGGCGGACCATCTCCTCCAGCAGCGTGAGGCCCGAGCCGGGCAGCTCCTCGGCGTCTCCGAAGCGAGCCACCACATCGAGCGCGGCGGCGACCGTGCCAGGCAGGTACTTGAGGCGATGCTCTCGGGCAAGGCGCTCGGAGGCCCGCTCCAAGATCGCGGTAGTGTGCTCGAGCGGTAGCCGGGGCACCGGGATGCGCTGAAAGGCCCGCACGAAGGGCGCGTCGATGGCCTCGGCCGCTGAGACCGCATCGGCCGTCGCCTCCGCGAGCACGCACAGCTCCCCGGCTTGCATCAGCGGCAAGAGGAACTGCGCGACCGACAGGCCGGAGCCCCGGGTCTCGGCGGAGACCAGCTCGAGCAAGCTGCCCACGTAGAGGACATCTCCCGCGGACTGGATCAGGGTGACGATCTGTTGCGCGCGGGCCTGCCACTCACCGAGGAACTTGGCGCCGGCGATGAAGCGCGCGCCGCTGATGGACCACACCGAGGCTCCGGCCAGCCCGGGGACCGCCTTTTGCAGCGTGATCCGATGCGCCAGCTCCGAGACCAGCGCCGTCTTGCCGACGCCGGAGGCCCCCACGAGGAGCGCGGCCTTGTTGCGCTTCGAACACAGCGCCTTGCTCAGCAGGTCGACCAAGGGATCCCGAAAGGAGGCGCGCGCGAGGCGACCAGCCTTGGCCTCGGCGACCAGCTCCGTGCCGTAGACCGACAGCGGGTGGGGAGGCGGGAGGATCTCGGCCTCGGGCTTCTTTGGACCTCCCTTGCTCCCGGCCTTCTTGGCGCGGGCCTTCTCGCTGACGCGGACCTCCAGCGGCTCGAAGCGCTCGGAGCGCTCGTATTGATGGGCCAGCAGCGTCGTCACATCCTTGAGGTGGAAGGCGCCCCGGATCATCTCCTCAGCCCAGGGACCCACGTTGTCCTCCCCGACGATCCGAAAGTGCAGGTCGAGGCGCGGCACCCGCACCTCGAAGGTCCGCGATTTGCCGCCCAGAGGTCGGACCAGCAGCGTGAAGCGCATGGGGACGGTGACCAAGAGCTCGTGCTGCACGGCCTTGAGCTCAAGGTTGACCGTGCGTCGCTCGTAGCCTTCAAAGGCGTGGTCGCCACCCAAGGACGAATTTCCACGGAGCAGCTCTTCCTCGAGGACGTCAGCGATCTCTTGGCGGAGCTCCGAAGTATGTGGCCCAAAAGCAGCGTAGCTCGGATGCGTCAAGACCGAGCTGGTGAACCAACCGGTGTGGTGCTCGCGGATGTAGAGGAGGAAGCGGTGCTTCATCGCTCGATCTCCGCGAAGACGCGCCGCATGGCGACCTTGTAGAGATCGGTGGCCAAGCTCGGGAGCTCGAGCTTGAGCCCTGTAGCGCGATCGAGGGTCGCCCCGCGCGCAAAGCTGCGAACCAGCGGCAACGGGCCCCAGGGGTCGCTGCTCGCTTCGCCCTGTCGCCGCAGGCCGAGATGGGCCTGGCGGGCGGCGTCGAGCGCGTTGAGCTGCGCTAAGCTACCTGGACTGGCGTCGGCCTCCTCGACTCGGACCAGGCGCGAGACCCGGTCGGCGCCGAGCTCACTGGTGTCCAGCCAGTAGCCGAGCTCGGGCCGGACTACGCCCGCCAAGCCGGCGCCGATCAGCTCGACCGCGCTGGCGGTGATCTCGCCCGGTTCGCCCTCGAGATATGACCATTGCCCAGACGGAGCGCGCCCGAGCAGCCGGCAGATCCCCCACCGGCCCCAGCACTCGGCGAAAGCCCGCGCGACGCCATAGGCAAAGGTCTGGGTCGCGCGATCGTGAGAGATCGGGAGCATTCGGAGGAGCAGCGGCCCCTTCTCCCGCTTGGCCGCCGAGCGAACCCGGTAGGCCAGCGCTGCCGCGCGCAGCTCGAGATCCTCGAGGCCGAGCGCGGTTTCCTTGCGCAAAGGGCCGCGTTCGAGCCGCACCGCTCGGACCTGCGGCAAGAAGAGCGACCGGGTGTTCTTCCCGGTGTAGTCGGGGACCGTCTCGTCCTCGATCCGCTCGACGAAGGGCTCGAGCTCTAGCTGATTGCGCTGAAAATCCTCCAGCGCCCGGGCCAGCGGTGGTTCGGCCCCTTTGGCCGGAGCGAGGCTGCCAAACTCCTGGAGCAGCTCGGAGAGCGACTGCAAGCGGTCTTGCGCTTCGTCGGCCCGGGCGCGCGAGTGACCGGAGCGCTCGACCAGCGCGGAGTGCTCTTGAGCCAAGGCCTGCACGGAGCTGGAGCTCGAGAGCTGCTCCAGCATCTCGGCCAGCGCCGCGTGACGCCGTTCGACCGCGGGCCAGTCCAGGAGCGACGGGAGCTTGGTCTCGGCGCTCAAAGCGACGGGCAGCGGCGGCTGCTCGACCAGCAGATCGAGGCTATTTCCCCGGGGAAAGAGCTCGATCCGGGTGAGCGCGGCGCTATCCTGGGCGACCAAGTGCCGTGCCAAGGGCACCGCCAGCTTGGCCTCGAGTACCCGCTTGATCGAGCGGGCTCCGTAGCGAGGATCGAAGCCTTGGTCGACGATCAAGTTGACCAGCTCGGGGTCCACGTCGATGACCACCGGCTGCCGGCGCAGACCACGGCGCCCGAGCATCAGCTCGAGGTGGCGGGCGACGAGCGGGGCGATCGAGTCTCGTCCCAGCGAAGCGAAGGGTACTACGCGGTCGATCCGGTTGATGAACTCGGGCCGAAACCACCGCTGGGCAGACTCCAGGTAGTGCTCGGCCAGCGAGGACTCCGTCGCTTCCCCGAAGCCCAGGCTGCGGCCGGCGTCCCGAGCGCCGAGGTTGGAGGTCATGATGATCACCGTGCTGGTGAAGTCGACCGTACGGCCGGCGGCGTTGGTCAGGCGCCCCTCGCCCAGCACTTGGAGGAGCGCGTCAAAGACGCTGGGGTGGGCCTTCTCGATCTCGTCCAGCAAGATCACCGCGAAGGGTTGCTGCTCGATGCGCCGGGTGAGCTCGCCGTCGGGCCGCAGCCGATCACCGAACAAGCGAGCGACCGAGTCCGCGCTGAGGAGCTCGCTCATATCGAACCGCACCATGCGATCGGGCGAGCCAAACAAGAGCTCGGCCAGCGCCTTCGCGGTCTCGGTCTTCCCCACCCCGGTCGGGCCCACGAAGAGATAGGTCGCGATCGGCCGGCCGGGATCGTTGAGACCCTGCTCGAGCAGCGCCACCACGTCCTCGGCCGCCTCCACCGCCCGAGGCTGCGCGATGATCCGGCGCTGGAAGAACTCTCGCACCTCGGCCGGCGCTCGGGCATCGCCCTCCCACAGCACGAAACGGGGCAACCCGGTCTGGCGCGCGTAGGCGTCGATCACGTCGGTCCGCGACAACCGGCGGCGCCCGAGGTTGTCGGTGCTGATCTTCTCGTGATCTGCCGCGACGCGGTCGAGCAGGGTCACGGCTTTCCCGGGGTGCGCGCGGCGGGGTTCGAACCGCCGGGTCAACGCCAAGATCGCCTCCAGCGCGTCCGGGTCAGCGTGGGTGTTCGTGCTCTTCTCCAGCGCTCGCGCTTGATGCACCAGCACCCCCAGCGCGTCCTTCTCCGACATCTCGTCGAGCCACACCACCCGAAAGCGGGCGAAGAAGCCGGGCGCCTCATCGCGCGCTGAGAGGAGCCGCTCGGGCGTGCACTCTCCGATGATCCGCAGCTCGCCCCGTTGGAGGTGGGGCTCGAGATACTTGGCGACGTTGGAGTCGGAGTGGGCCGAGCGCCCGGTGTAGACGAGCGCCGGTAGGTCGCTCACGTAGAGGATATCGAGGCGCTGGCTCAGCTCGCTCACCATCGCCCCCAGGCGAGACTCCCAGGCGCCGACCACGCTCATCCCCGAGATGATGCGGTTCCCGTCGACCTGCCAGACATCGCGCCGGTCCTCCAGGGTGCGCGCGGCCGCCGCCAGCTTCTGCACCAGCGCGTGCACGACCGCGGTCTTGCCCACGCCAGAGGCCCCGACCAAGAGGATGCCCGCGCCGCCGTGTGCTAGCTGCGCGGCCAAGTCGTCCACCACTCGCTCCATGCGGTGCGCGCGAGCCAGGCGACCATCCAGGGCGCGATGGGTGAGGTTGGTGGCGACCTGGCGGAGCATCAGCGGCGGGACCAAGACGCGCTTCTTCTCCTTCTCGGGTGGAGCCTTGGTGAGCGCGTCGGCCTTTTTCTTCTTCTTTTTGCGAGCGCCGAGCACGATCGGCTGGCTCGGTAGGATCGACGGCAGCTCGGTGTCGAAGGCCAAGATCTCGAGGTGCTCGCGGCGCGCGCTGACCGCGGCGTCGAGGCGCTCGGTCCCGCGCTCGACGGCGATGGCCGTGATGTGGCGGATGAGCGCGGCCTCGAGCGCGGCGGGGTGCTTGACCGCGATCTTCTCCAGGCCCAGGCGCGGCACGACCGCGGTCCAGAAGGGATCCTCCGGCCACCGGCTGAGGACCACGCTCAGGCGCCCCGACCAAGGTTTGGTCTCCTTGCGCTCCCCGGTCGGGATCTGGGCGGTGATCCTCAGCTTCCTGAGCTCGACCTCGGGGCACAGCTCGTAGCTCGGCATGCGCTCGGCCGGCTCCTTGGGGATGTGCTCCATCAGATGGAGCGCCACGTCGTCGAGCAGGGCAGCCAGGCTGGTGCCCTTGAAGACATGGCTCGACACGCCGGGGAGCCGGACCTCGTGGCGATCGCGCTCGTCCACCGAGATCAGCACCGGGAGAGCCAGCTCCATCTCAGCCCACCTCGAAGGCGCGGGGCCAGTCGAGCTCCGGGCCGAGCGCAGTTCGGTACATCCCGGCGCGCATCAAGCGGCGATAGAGGCGATGGAGCTTGGGCTCGAGGCCGAGCCGCAGCTCTAAGCGGTGGTCATCGAGGATGTGCTTGTTCTCCTGGATCGTCCGGGCCCGTTGCCCCCCGACGAGATCCGCCGGATGCACCAGCTGTTCGCCGAGATCGGCGACGACGATGCGGACCTGGTCCACCGTGGTGCCGCTGACGCGGTCGTGCGCACCGCCCTCGAAGGACAAGACGGCGCGCGCGTTGGGGCCTTCGAAGACGAGGGCCATCTCGCTCTCGAGCGTGCTGCGCAGAACGTGAGATGCCAGATCGTGGGCCACCTCGTCCTCTTCCCTCCCTGGATCCACCACGAGCTTCGCCTCTTCCCGCCAGTGGACCCGCTCGTCACGAGAGGCTCGAGCCGCGCGCGGCGGCGCATTGCCAAGGGCCAGGGCAGACTCGGGCTCCGCGGCCGCGGGGTGCTTCTTCCGCTTCTTGGGCGGCTCGGGCTGCGGATCAAGCCGCACCGCGGCGTGTACGCTGAGCGCCCAGCCCTCCTGATGAGCGATGCGGGCGTAGACGCGCAGGAGCTGACCGGCGAGATCCTGAGACCCGCGGCTCGGGAGGAAGTACAGCACCGCTCGGTCCGGATCGGCGAAGCGGAGCGCGTAGAGCCGCAGCTCCAGTGGATCGATCGCGATCTTGAGGCGCCCGATCTCCTCGGCGATGGCCGGCGCGGGCCCTGGATCGCGGGCCCAATAGGCCTCGTAGGCCAGATCCTCGAGCGCTTCCAGCTCGGCCTCGACGCGCAGCCACGCCTCGCGGACCGCGCGCTTTCGCTCCAGCCCGACGAGGCGCGCTTCGGCCAGCTCCCGCTTCTCCCAAAAGGCCTTGTGCTGCGTGAGCTGATCAAGGAGCCGCAGCTCCTCCGCCAAACTGTGCATCTCCTCAGAGCTCATCCAGCGTTGGACCCGAAAGCTGAGCCGATCGATCACCTCGAGCTGCCGAAGGAGCTCCGCGCCATCTGCCCCCGCGCTCGCGCTGGCTGGGCGGGTGGACAAGCACAGTGCCTGATCCCGAACTTCGACCTCGATGACCCCGCCGCTGCCTCCGGTGGCCGAGAGGCGCCGGGCCAGAGGGACGGTGAGGGATCGCTCGAGGACCCGCTTGAGCGGCCGCGCCCCGTAGCGCGGGTCGACGCCGCGATCGGCCAGCCACGCGGCGACGCCTTCCCCGAGCGACAGGCTCATCCGGCGCTGCCGGAGCCCCTCTCGCCGGCTGAGCTTGTCCAGCTCTCGAGCGGTGATCTCGGCGATCGCCGGCGCCTCCAGCGGATGAAAGGGCACCAGGTGATCGATTCGATTGAACAGCTCCGGGCGAAAGAAGCGCTCGGCCTCGCGGCGAAAGTGCTCGGCCTGCGCGCCGCTGGGCGCAGGGCCGATGCCCACCGGCGTCTTCTGCGAGTCCACCCCCAGGTTGGAGGTCATGACAATGACCGCGTTCTTGAAGTCCGCGGTGCGGCCCGCCTCGTCGGTCAGCCGCGCCTCGCCCAAGACTTGGAGCAGCACGTCGAAGATCGCGGGGCTGGCCTTCTCGATCTCATCGAGCAGCACGACCGAGAAGGGCTGGCGCCGAATGGCTTCGACCAGCTTACCCTCGGTATGGGCGTCGCCCAGGAAGCGGTGCACGGCGTCCCAGCCGACGTACTCGCTCATATCGAAGCGCACCAGACGGTGCGCCCCGCCGAAGAGGTAGGTGGCTAGCGCTTTAGCGGTCTCGGTCTTGCCGACCCCGGTGGGCCCGAGGAAGAGGAAGGAACCCAGCGGTCGTCCCAGATCCGAGAGGCCGGCTTTGATCACCGCCACCAGATCGACCATGCGCGCCACGGCCTCGTCCTGCCCCACGAGCCGAGCCCGAAACGCGCGCTCGACCTCGGCGGCGTCCAGCGGGAGATCGTCGCGGATCAGCCGCTCCGGCAGGCCCGTCTCAGCCGCGAAGGCGCGGACGACATCGGCGCGCTTGAGCACGGTCGCGCCGCCGGCCGCCGCGCGTTCCACCGTGCGGCGGAGGAAGTGGATCGCCGCGCCGAGGTGACTGCCCTCCGAGACGTAGCGCCTCGAGAGCTCCCGGATCGCCGTGAGCGCCTCGGAGGACAGGCGCACCCCGTCCGTGGCCGTCAGCGCCTCTGCGACCCGCTCCAAGATCTCCCGACCCGCTTCGGCGCTGGGCTCCTCCAAGCGAAAGGGGATGAAGGTCCGGGCGAAGGAGGCGTCGCGGAGCTCCAGCTTGGCCAGCTCCTGGTCGGTGCACTCTCCGATGATGGTGAGGCGCTTTCCTGCCAGATAGGGCTTTAGGAGCTGGGCGACGTTCTGCTCGGAGTGGATGCTCTTCCCCGCGTCGAGGAGCGGCAGGAGCGGTCCCACCATCCAGATCACCTCGGAGGCGATGCACTCCGCGACGACATCCAAGCATTGGCGTTGCCAGTCTCCAAACCAGCCTTCGCCGGCGATCAAGCGGCTGGCGTCGGCGAAGTACACCGGGCGCTCCCGCAGCTCCTTGGGCGAGCCCTCCGCGCGCAGCCGATGCACCAGCTCGCTGAGCAGCGTGCTCTTGCCGACGCCAGAAGGGCCCACCACCACGATCGCCTTGTCGCCAGGCCCGGCCACCAGCCGGTACAAGGCCTCGAGCTCGGCGCTGCGTCCCTCGGCGCGCTCGAGCTCTTGCGCCTCCGCCAGCTTGGACAGCGGTGAGCCGATGCGGGCCAGGGTGGGCGTCTCGGGGCGCTTCTTCTCTTCTTCGCCGCGTTCGGGGGCCGAGACCTCTATGGGGAGCTCCAGCAAGCCGCGATGTTTGCCGGTGAACGCCGACAGCGGCGGCGGATCGGCCTCGATCATCAGAGACTCGATCCACTCGCGGCGCTCCCAGCGCAGGCCGAGCCGCTCGGTCACGCTGCGCGAGGCCAGCACCCGCTCCACGAGATCGCGGACCGCGGCCTCCCACTTGGCGGAGGCCGCGCCCTTCTTCGGGAGCCACAGGTGCAGATCCAGCCGCGGGACCCACACGCTCAGGAAGGCCCGTGACTCACCGAGGAGCGCGGAGAAGCTGAGGTCGCCGAGCTCATCCATGGTGGCCGCGGCGATCGGGAGCAGCCCCTCGACAGTGATGGTCTCCTGCCGCTCAACCGAGATGGGAAGGACCGAAGCTTGGCGGCTAGGATGGGTTCGCTCGATGCGGTCGCCGATGAGGAGCAGGAGGTCCTGACGAGCGGCGTCCAAGCTCGACGCGTAGACTTCGAGCGAAGTTCCGATCACCCTCGCGGTGAAGAACCCGTTTCGGTGCTCTCGGACGTATAGCTTGAGCCCGAGCTCCATGAGCGATGCGCTGGGCTGTACACCGCGCGTGGGCGGGGGACAACTCTAGGCCGTTCGGCGGTATGCGCTCGAGCTGTGCTCCGGCTGCGCCCGCTTGCCAGCTTGCCTTTGGCGCAGATCCACGAGCCGGACAGATCCAAGGGTTGAATGACACGGATGACACGCTGGTCCCGAAACAGCGTGGCAGTGACCGCATGGGACGCTTGCTTCGGCCATGAATGCCTGTTGGCCCCATTCCTGCTTCGGCTGGCGCTCTCGCTGCGTCAGGAGAGTGGAGGTTCCCATGAGTGAAGAACAAGTGCCGGCGAAGATGCTGGCTGGCTTCTGGATACGAGTTTTTGCCGACCTCATCGACATCGCAGTATCGCCTACTTCGTCCCGCTGCAGAGTGGCCTCGGGAACGGTCAAAAAACTCGGCAAGCGCGCGCTTGGCATCCAGGTGCTAGATATCAACGGCAGACCCCTTACGTTGGCCAAATCCTTCTTGCGATACTTGGTCATCGCCTATGTCGGGTATTTCGGCGTCTTCACGGGTGTGGTCAATTCGATGGTGGGTTCCTCGCTATCCGCGGTCGTAGGTACGATCATGGGCACGATTTGGTTCATCGCGTCTGTGGGTTGCTACCTACTATTGCCGCTGCACCCCCTAAAGCGAGGGATTCATGACTTGGTGGCGGACTCGATAGTCGTGTACCGAGATCAGTTCAACGCGACCGCTCTGGCCTCGTTGAACAGTCCAGCGAAGTCAAGGAGAGCGCTCACGATACTTGGAGTGGTCTCCGCGGTTGCGATC
>Ga0154020_10005003_pt1 | contig 15733 bp, 16 predicted proteins | sample Klosneuvirus_201_FD_109709 | JGI IMG/M metagenome (GOLD analysis project Ga0154020, IMG submission 109709) | Active sludge microbial communities from wastewater, Klosterneuburg, Austria - Klosneuvirus_20160825_MG | ecosystem: Engineered > WWTP > Aerobic digester > Activated sludge | place...
CAGGGCGTATTCGCTGAAGAAGTCGGCCAGTTCCTTGGTCTTGTCGGCATAGCGGCCGTCAATGGGAGAGATGGAAAAAAGCATACGATGTACGAATTTCGATTTACGATGTACGATTTAGCGGAAGTGTTGGGAGAAAAACTCGGCCACGCGCTCGTCGGTGATCACGTCTTGCTGTCGAATGGGTTGGCGCAGTACGATGCCCTCCAGCGTTCGGCAACGGCTGAGGGCCACGTAAAGTTGGCCGTGCTCGAAGGCGCCGCCGCCCAGATCGAGTAAAACCCGGTCGAAGGTCTTTCCCTGGCTTTTGTGTATGGTGATGGCCCAGGCCAGCCGAAGCGGGTATTGCCGAAAAGAGCCGACGGACTCGGTCTCGATGTCGCCGGTGGGCGAGGCCTTGTACCGCACAATTTCCCAGTCTAACGGCGCCACATTGATCCGGCGTTTTTTTCCGCCGGTTTCCTCTACCTCAACGGTCACCCGTTCGGCGCGCAACTCAATCACACGCCCGATGGTGCCGTTGACAAACTGCTTTTCCGGGTCGTTTTTTACAAACATCACCTGGGCGCCCTCGCGTACTTTGAGCGCAGCGTCCGTCGGGTACAAGGCCGGATCGAACTGGCCTTTCACCTCGGCCAGGTACACCTGCTCGCGTCCCGATAGCCGCGCCAGTTCGTCCCGGTTGATGCGGTCGGCAGTGGCATTGCGGGCGCACAAGGTGATGTAGCCTTCGGTGGCTGAAAAACCGGGATCGTAGCGTTCGTTGAGCTCGGCCAGGTCGTCGTGGTCCAGTTCGTTGACGCGCACGGCTTCCAGCAGCCGCAGGAAGTGGCGCGACTCCTGCCGGTACACCTTGCCCAGTTCGAGCATTTCCACAGCGAAGTCCGATTCGTGGAACACTTTGGCAGAGAAAAAATAGGGCGACTCGTAGTAGTCCTGAAAATAGCCGCGCTCCACGGGGTCGTTGGTCACCACCGGCGGCAATTGGAACGGGTCGCCGAACAGGATCATCTGCACGCCACCGAAGGGTGCCATGTTTTCGCGGTTTACCTGCAGAAAACGGTTGATGCCATCAAGGATGTCGGCCCGCACCATGGATATTTCGTCAATGACCAAGGTTTCGAGGCTGCGGTATATCCGCAAAAGGTCCTTGCGCGAGGTGCGCCGGCTTGCTTCCTGCGGGGTAATGATGCGCGGAGGAAACCCGAAAAACGAGTGAATCGTCTGGCCTTGCACGTTCAGAGCCGCCACGCCCGTGGGCGCCAGCACGGCTGTTTTGCGGCGCGTCGTGTTTTTGAACAACTGCAACAGCGTGCTCTTCCCCGTGCCCGCCCGTCCGGTGACGAACATGCTGCGGCCCTCCCGTTCCAGGGTATCGAGGGCGTAACGAAAATCGTGGTTGAGCACCAGCGGTGTTTTGTCTATCATGACACCGCGAAGATAGGCGCTGTTAGCTGTTGGTTGTTAGCCGTTGGCCGTTGGCTGTCGGCCTTTGGCCATTGGCAAAGTGAATCGCTACCTTTACCGCGAAAAAAGCCAACAGCCAATAGCCAATAGCCAACAGCCACCCATGCCCAACACGTTACAGCAAAAACTCGACGCCTTCGGTCGTCTGCTCACCATCATGGACGAACTGCGGGAAAAATGTCCGTGGGATCGCAAGCAAACCCTCGAATCGCTGCGCCATCTCACCATCGAAGAAACCTACGAACTGGCCGACGCCATACTCGACAACGACCTCAAGGGAGTCCAGGAAGAAATCGGCGACCTGATGTTGCACATGGTTTTTTATGCCAAAATAGGCGCCGAGCAGGGCGCTTTCGACATCGCCGACGCTTTGCATGCCGTGTGCGACAAACTCGTGGCCCGGCACCCGCATATCTACGGCGACGTGACGGTGGCCGACGACGAGGAAGTAAAACGCAACTGGGAGCAACTCAAACTCAAGGAGGGCAAAAAATCCCTGCTTGCCGGCGTACCCGCCAGCCTGCCCGCCATGGTGAAAGCCTACCGCATGCAGGAAAAAACCAAACAGGTCGGTTTCGAGTGGGAAAACACCGAGCAGGTATGGGCCAAGGTGCAGGAGGAAATCGGCGAGCTGCGGGACAACATCGAAAACGGCGCGTCGCCGAAAGCAGTGGAGGACGAGTTTGGCGACGTGCTTTTTGCCCTTGTCAACTATGCCCGCTTTGTCGGCGTGGAGCCGGAAGCCGCTCTGGAGCGCTCCAACCGCAAGTTCAAATCCCGCTTCGAGTACATCGAAACCAAAGCCCCGCGCCCCTTGCAGGACATGACACTGGAGGAGATGGACGTGTTGTGGAACGAAGCGAAACGGGGGGAGCAGTAGGGGCGACCCTTGTGGTCGCCCGATGCCCGGTAGCAATAAAAATTATCCTTGAAAATTCGGAGCGGCACTCCGAATTTTCAAGGATAAATGGCCGGCAACATCACCGCGCTGCCGCTGAACGAAGGGCAAAGAATCCGGCAAGTGTAAAATTATCTTCGGCTCTGTCCGATAAAAACCCCTCCCAAACAAAACTTTTGAACGCCAACCCTTTGCATCTTCAAACCCGCCGCGTACTTTTGCACCCGCTAAAACCGGACGGATAGGCAAAAACTGCCGTTTGACCCTCTGAAATCCGGTTTCGGTGCCGAGTGTAATCACTCAATCGCTCACTTACTCAATCACTCAATCAAAAAATGGCAGTTTACTATTCAAAAGAAAAAATCGCCGAGATCGTCAAGACCTACGGCAAAGACGATCAAGACACCGGCCACGTGGAAGTACAGGTAGCCCTGTTGACCTACCAGATCGAGAGCCTCTCGGCCCACCTGCGCAAGTTCAAAAAAGATCACTCCACGCGCCGTGCCCTGCTGACCAAGGTTGGTCAGCGCAAAAGCCTGCTTGGCTACTACGCCAAAAAAGACATTTTCAAATACCGCGCCCTGATCGAGAAACTCGGTCTTCGCAAGTAATACCTCCGGAGGGTTTGGCGAGTTTTTGGGAACCCGGGTTTTAGCCCGCTTACCTGGAACCTGCCAAACCCTCTTCTCTTTTTTATTAACCGCACCGGCAGCAAACGCCAGCACCAGCACGGCTGCACCCATAACCGGATCGGTAGTTCAGAAACGGGGATTCGCCTCCCCCACACAAAGACACAGGAGTTTTTTAATGATGAATTATGAATGATGAATGATGAATTTCAAAAGCGCTTAGCAAGCCATTTATCATTCATAATTCATCATTAAAAAAAGAACCTGCCTCTTTGTGTGTTCTATCGGTTTCTGCAACACCGTTTCCTGGATGCGAGCCCATATGGTTTGGTAAACCCTCCGGCGCAAAACGCTCTTTTATTTATGGGTAAACAAATTCCGCTCCGTACCGCGTTCTCGCTGCCCGATGGCCGGGAGGTTTCGCTGGAAACGGGCAAACTCGCTACGCAAGCCGACGGCAGCGTGCTCGTGCGCATGGGCAACACCATGTTCCTCTGCACCGTAGTCAGCGCCCGAAAAGCCAAAGAAGGCCAGCCGTTCTTCCCGCTTTCGGTGGACTATCAGGAAAAATTCGCCGCCGTGGGCCGTATCCCCGGCAACTTTTTCCGCCGCGAAGCACGTCTTTCCGACTACGAAATCCTCATCAGCCGCCTCGTGGACCGCGCCCTGCGCCCCCTCTTCCCCGACGGCTACATGAACGAAACCCAGGTCATCATCAACCTCATCTCCGCCGACAAGGACGCCATGCCCGACGCGCTCGCAGGCCTTGCCTGCTCAGCAGCTGTTGCCGTGAGCGATATCCCCGTGGAGGCACTTTTTTCCGAGGTACGCGTCGCCCGTATTGACGGCAAGTTTGTCATCAACCCGAACCGCACCGAACTCGCTCGCGCCGACATGGACTTCCTCGTCGCCGCCACCAAGCGCGACATCACCATGGTGGAAGGCGAAGCCGACGAGTGCCAGGAACTCGACATGATCGAGGCAATCAAACTTGCCCACGAAGCCATCCGCGTCCAGATCGAAGCACAGGAACGCCTGGCCGCATTGGTTGGCGACAAGGCCCTCGTGAAACGCTCCCTGCCCGAAGTGCTGGAAAACGACGACTTGAAAACGCTCGTTGAAAAGCACTGCAAGGACGACATCTATGCCCTCGCCCGCAGCGCCAGCGACAAAGACATCCGCCGTACCCGCCTCGAAGAGATCAAAGACAAACTGGTGGAAAACCTCACCACAGAGTTTGGCGACGAGTTCATGGCCGAATGGCGAGCCCTTGCCGACAAGTACTACGACAAACTGAAAAAGCACATCATCCGCGATGTGGTGCTTTCCGAAGGCAAACGCCTTGACGGACGCAAAAACGACGAGGTACGCCCTATCTGGTGCGAAGTGGATTTCCTGCCCAGCTCGCACGGTTCAGCCATCTTCAACCGCGGTGAAACCCAGTCGCTGACCTCCCTCACCCTCGGTACCAAACAGGATCAGCAACTCATTGACAACGCCCTCGACCCGCACGACGATAGTTTCATCCTGCACTACAACTTCCCGCCCTATTCCACCGGTGAAGTGAAACCCATGCGCGGCCCCGGCCGCCGCGAAGTCGGCCATGCCAACCTCGCCGGCCGCTCCATCCGAAAGGTGATGCCCGAAGGGCTTGCCTACACAGTGCGCATCGTGTCGGACATCCTCGAGTCCAACGGCTCCTCCTCCATGGCCACCGTTTGCGCCGGCACGCTCGCCCTCATGGACGGCGGCATCCAACTCAAGGCTCCCGTGGCCGGTATCGCCATGGGCTGCATCGCCGACGAAGCCGGTCGCATCAGCATCCTCTCCGACATCCTCGGCGACGAAGACGCTCTCGGCGACATGGACTTCAAAGTGACCGGCACCGCCAAAGGCATCACCGGCACGCAGATGGACATCAAGATTGACGGCATGCCCTACGAGTTGCTCGAAAAAGCACTCATTCAGGCACGCGCAGGCCGGATACACATTCTCGGCGAAATGGCGAAAGCCCTTGCCGAGCCGCGCGAAGACCTCAAACCCCACGCCCCGCGCATGGTTGAGTTCCGCATCGAGCGCGACTATATCGGCGCCGTTATCGGACCAGGCGGCAAGGTCATTCAGGAAATGCAGCGCCAGACCGGCACCACTATCAGCATTGATGAAGACGAGCAAGGCGGTATCGTGGCCATCTTCGGCCCCGACAAAACCGCCCTCGACGCGGCTTTCGACAAAATCCAGGACATCGTATTCGTACCCACCGTCGGCGACACCTTCGAAGGGGTGATCGAACGCGTGGAAGACTACGGCGCGTTCGTCAAGTTCAAGGGCAAGAGCGGCCTGCTGCACGTGTCCGAGATCAGTTACCAGCGTGTCGAAAACGTATCTGACCTGTACAAAGTCGGCGACGCCGTGACCGTGAAACTGCTCGAAAACGACCCGAAAACCGGCAAACTGCGTTTGTCCGTTAAGGCTCTGTTGCCCAAGCCTGAAGGCTACGTTGAGCGCGAACGGCGCGAAGACCGCGGCGACCGCGGTGATCGCGGCCGTGGCGGCGACCGGGATCGCGGCGGTGATCGTCGCGGTGGCGGAGGTGGCGGTGATCGTCGTGGCGGTGGTGGCGGTGGAAATCGCGGCGGCGGTGGACGTTGATACAACTACAAATTGGTTATGAAAATATGAAGCCGGCCGGGAGCAATCCCGGCCGGCTTTTTTTGTGGGAAGTCGTTACATTTGCATGCACAAACTTTTGACAATGACCGTCCACCAACTCAAATTAAAAGACCTCAACACGGTATTTTTCCAGCGGTTGCGGCAGCAATATCTCGATGGAGACATGGAAGTGGAGGTGCGTGTTTACGCCGGAAAACCTCATGGCCGACCAACCGGGCAAGTCATGACGGAGGACGAATTTTGGCATGTCCTGTCCCTGTTGAACTGGGAAAAGGAAGGCGAAGACAACGCCGTACTTCAACCGGCTGTGGATTATCTGAGCAGATTTTCTGTTTCGGACATTGCCCGGTTTCAGGATATTTTGTCTGAAAAATTACACCGCCTTGACGGGGAACTATACGCCAAACATATTGGTGAAAACGCGTACGGTCAGGGCAATTATTTCTCTGCCGACCAATTCCTCTACGCACGCTGCTGTGCGGTAGCCAATGGCCAATCCTACTATGAGCACATCTTGTCCCATCCGGAAGACATGCCCAAGGATTTGGAATTTGAAGCATTACTCAGGCTTGCGGATCATGCCTGCTTGAAAAAAACCGGCAAGCATCTTGAGCACATACCTGCCTACAACTACGAGACCGGATTTAATTCGCAGGGCTGGGGTGAAAAAACGATTCAAATCTGACCTCTAGTCCGGCTCCTCCATGAAGAAAAACCTGCACGGCAACTCCAAAAAAAACCCGGAGATGTTCCACCTCTACGAAATCTACGACACAGAGGACAAGGACACCTACAAATACGGTATCTCCCACTACCCCATCGGGGAGGATGGGTACTCCCAGCGCATTCGAGAGCAGGTCTCGCTTTTCAATCGGGTGGTGAATTGGGCGCGGTTTATTGCCAGTATCCTGCAGCGGGGTATCCCTGGCAGGGCACGAGCAGAGGAAATCGAACAGGAACACATCACCCGGTACCGGGAAAAACACGGAAGGAATCCTAGAGGGAATTTGGATTGAGGGTGTTTTAATTGCTAAACGGACTTGATTTCCAGCCGGTCAGTATGGAGCGCACAGGTCAGGTCGTTGAAGGATGTTTGGATTGCAGAGTCGTCTTGCCGGTTGCGGAATTAACAACCTACGTTTCTGCATCAAAATAATCAGAATCCAACCGCTTAATTTCATAGATATCAACGGTGGATACCCCAACCCCATAATCAATCATTAGCCCGGCAAGTTGTTCCCCATCAATCAGGATCACCTTTTTATTGATGTTTTTCACGTAGTCATTGGCCGTGGATGCAAAAGATGATGTAGTGATAAATACACCTTTTACTGCCCGTTTTTCTTCAAGGGCTCCTACAAAAGATTGAATGTCCGGACGCCCTACCTTATTATCAGCGTCAAAACGCTTGGCTTGTAAATAAATGACATCCAAGCCTAATTTATCTTCTTTTATAACACCATCTATCCCCCCGTCATTTGTTGGCTGGGTGACTTCTCCAGCATCTTTGACGGAGCCTCCATAGCCCATCTTGACTAATAGTTCAACAACCAATCTTTCAAAAAACCGCCAATGGCTTTGCCGAACTTTTTCAAGCAGTTCTTGCTGGAGCGCCTTTCGGAGACGCAGGTAGGCATCGTCGAGTATTTCTTTGGGCGATTTTTCTATGACTTCCAATTCTTCGGGGGCCTCTTTTGCTTCCGAGTCATTGTTAGTTGGCCGTATGAATTCGAGATACTCCGGATATTGGCGGAGGAAAGCCATATTGACACGTTCAGGGTTTTGGCGCAAGACTTCCTTTCCACGATTGCTAATTCTGAAAACAGATCGCCTTGGCGACTCAAGCAAGCCGGCTTTCATCAAGTGCTGCTTTGCCCAGCCTACACGATTACTAAAACGACTCTGTTTCCCGCTTGAAAGCATCTCACTTCGTTCCGTTTCAGTGAGTTTGAAATATTGGGCAAGATAGTCCTCTGTCTCAGGCAGACTATGTTCTTTGTTATCCGCAGTATGTTGCAACAAAGGCAACATGACCCTTTGAAAGTCAGGCATTGGCATGGTAGGCGTTTTTTTAACAAAGGTAAACGAAATTCAAAATGAACAAGCAAGACGCTTAATCTAACTAAGCAAAGAGTGCACGTACTGCTTTTATACAGAAGAAGTTACTTTTGCCCAACACAACCAACCCACGCCCAACGACGAACACCATCCACGATGCCCGCCATACTGTTGTTTTTCCTGTTGGCACTCGCCCCCGCCCGCGCCCAAGTCACGCTTGTGCGCACTGCCCCCAACGATAGTTTCAACTTGGCCTGCCCGACCTGTGCCATGCGAGTATCCGGCGTGGCCCTCACCCAGGGGCAGCACGCCTTGCCGATGAACACCCAAAAGCCGGTGGCCATGAACCTGCTCATGTGGCGCTACTACGACAACATCCTCGGCAAAAACACCCTCATGGCCGAAGAGCCGTTCTGGACCGACGGCGTGCAACTGCTCTCGGAAGTGCCGGACAGCGAGCCGCTTTCCCTGCACATCAACCTCGTGTGGAGCGACTCGGCAGGCATGGCGCACCGGTTTTACCTGGTAATGGCCGGATTGAGCAAATCACACCTGACCCGACTGCCCGCAACCACCGTGTACGACACGGACACCTACGCGCCGTTGCGCTTCGCCGCTGTGGCGCAGATCACGAAGGACGACGACGACTGGGAAACCTACGACTGCATCGAAGGGGTGGCTACGCTGGAGAGCCTGAACACCAAAACAGGCGGGTTCAGCGGCACATTCGAGTTCACGGGAACCCGAATCGGCATGGAAAAATTAGGATTTTTTATGAACGGCGTCTTCCGAAAATAACACGACCATGACCACACGTACCCTCACGTCCCTGCACATCTACCCCATCAAATCGCTCGGCGGCATGTCGGTACACGAGGCTGTGGCGCAGGAGCGGGGCCTGCAATACGACCGCCGCTGGATGCTGGTGGACGCGCAGGGCCGGTTCGTCAGTCAACGCGAAGTAGCCGAAATGGCCTTGCTCGGTACTGCCATCGAGCCGCCGTTTCTGGTGGTTTTTTCCAAAAAAAATCCGAGACTGCGCATCCACCTGCCGCTCCAGCCGCCGGTGTTGGACATGCCGGAAATTGAGGTGGACATCTGGGACGACCACTGCACAGCACGGGTGCATGCGCCGGACGTAAACGGCTGGTTTTCGGATATTCTCGGCAGTCCGGTGCGGCTTGTGTTCATGCCCGACACGGCGTGGCGGCCCACCGACCCGACGTACGCACCGGAGGGCATGCCCGTCAGTTTTGCCGACGGGTTTCCGTACCTGATCATCGGCGAGGCCTCCCTCGACGACCTGAACAGCCGCCTGCCGCAGCCCCTGCCCATGAACCGTTTCCGGCCCAACTTCGTGTTCAGCGGAGGTACAGCATTTGAAGAAGATGCGTGGCGCGATTTCGCCATCGGCAGCGTGCACTTCCGCGGGGTGAAACCCTGCGCCCGATGCATTATTCCCACGACCGATCAGGACACCGCCCTGCGCGCTGCAGAGCCACTTCGGACGCTGGCCACCTACCGCAAGCAGGGGCACCGTATCCTGTTCGGACAAAACGTCGTATGGCTCGGCGGCGCGGAGACAGTGGTTCGGGTAGGCGACCCGATTGTATTCTAAGCCCTACTTTTTATTTTTGTTCCGCGAACTTGCCGGCACGGGGTACTTGGCTGCGTACGAACGCGCCTTGGGCACCAGATTCTTGAGTTTTGCGCTGCGTTGTTCCGGGTCCGGGTGCGTGCTCAGAAACTCCGGCGGACGTGCACCACCTAATTTGTTCATGCGCTCCCAAAACGGCGCAGCGGCTGTGGCATTGTAGCCGGCCATAGCCATGAGGTACAGGCCGATCTCGTCGGCTTCCGATTCGTGCTTGCGGCTGAACGGCAACAGGATACCCACTTGCGCGCCGGCGCCGGCAGCGGCCAGCAACAGGTCGTTTGTTTGGGAAGGTTTTTGCGACAGCGCCACCTGCAGGGAGGCAAGACCAATCTGTGTAACAAGGCCCTGACTCATGCGCTCGTTGCCGTGGTTGGCGAGAGCGTGCGCAATCTCGTGGCCCATGACCACCGCGAGCGCGTCCTCATTCTGCGTCACTTTCAGGATGCCGGTGTACACAATCACCTTGCCGCCGGGCATACAAAATGCGTTGACGGTGGGATCGTCCACCACGTTGAATTCCCAGGCGAAGTTTTTGAGCTCGCCTTGAAGGCCCTTGGCTTTGTAGTACACGTCCACGGCAGCCTTGATGTCGTTGCCAACCCGGCGCACCAGTTCCACGTCGGTGCCGGACGTCATGGGTTTGTTTTCAGCCAGAAATGACTTGTATTCGGCAAAACTCATTTGGTTGATCTCACCTATCGGGATCAGGTTCATCTGCTTGCGGCCGGTGAACACGGTTTCGCTGCAGGCGGCCAACAAGGCCAGGACGAACAAACTGAACAAAACTTTCTTTTTCATACAATTGCGATTTAAGAAGTAGGAGTGACAAAGTTAGCGTTGGGAGTAATAAGTGCCGAGACCGAGTTTCAATTATCAATTAATTCGGTCTCGGCACTTAAATACGTTTGATCCGGGCATAAGTCTCAAAAATCCTTCAGAAACGCCTTAACCCGGGTTTGCACGTTCGAGCGTACATCGTAGTAGTACAGGTTCAGGTCGCCGACGTGGTAGTTTTTTCTCAAAAACAGGAAACTTCCGGGAAACCTGGGTTTGGAGCAAAGTAAAATACCCTTGTACACCTCGGCATCGCTCACGTTCGGATATACCACACAAAACTCGCGCAGGATAGCGCCCTTGTTACCGGTCTTCGGGGCATATTCGCCCTCCCGGGTATTCCAGGTCAGGGGATTGGTGCATACCACATCCCGTTCGAAGGCCTTGCGAAGCCCAAACCGGCGCTCCCAGGTACGCCAGGTACAAAAACAACCGGTCTCGTCCGGTGTCTCGCAGGGTTTGATCGCCCGAAAAAAATCCCGCTTCACCGGCCAGCCGACGAGGTAAGCCGCCACTAATTTTGCCTGCAGGGGCCTGCCTTCGATCCGGTCCCGAACCAGGTTCATGGCGTGCAGGCTGCCCTGACTGTGTCCGACGACAATGAACGGCCTGCCGTTATTCCAGTTTTTCAGGTAATAGTCGAACGCGGCCAACACGTCCGAATACGCTACGGCGAGGGCTTTGTCCGCAGAGTCTTTGTCTTTGGTAAAAAATGCGTGCAGGTGCGCCTGGCGATAGCGCGGGGCAAACACCCTTCCGGCGCCGTTGAAAATAGTCGCCTGGTACAGGATGGAAGCGCTGTCCGTTCGGGTGTTCACCCCGGGGTTGTCCGCGGCGGCGTTCCAGGTTCCTCCCCGGGTGCCGGGGCCATAGTACGAGGTCGGGTACAGGAAAAACACGTCCGTCTGCGCTATTTTTTGCCGGTCGGTGTCTTCCGGGCAGGGCGTTCGGTCGGCGGCATCGGCCTTGTCGGGATGGGCTGCCCAGTGGCGCAGATCGGCAAAATCGGGCGCAGGCGGCACATTGCCGGGATCGAACAACCCGGCCGGGCGTGCTGCACCACAGCCCCAGAGGACTGTGGCGAGGATGCCGTACAACGGTAATAATCGGAAGGAAAGATACACGCGGGCAAAAATAACCTTGCCCGCCCTGTTCTGTTAAAAAAACGGCGTCAATCTTTTTTTTGAAAAAAAGTTGGAATAGTTCGAAGGGAAATACACAACTTTGGAGCGTGCCATGCAACGTTATCTGACACACCTGCTTGCCGATCTGGAAACGGCCACCCGCAACGCCCCCGCTGCGAGCTCGTATCGCTTCCGCCACCCGTTCGACGACCACGAGGACGGCGAGGCCCCTGCATACCATACCCGATACGTGCGCCTGTCCGATTTATTCGGCCTTTCCAACGGTATTTTTCCCCCGCAGGAACGCCTGACGAAAGATCATATCACCGCGTTGCTCACAGCCATTGAGTCGCTCTGGCGAGCCTGGAACGTGTCGTGGGAATGTCCGCCGCGCCTGACTGCCCGCCGCCGGTACGCCATTATGGTCGAACGGATGGAACAAGACTCCATACGCTACAACCACGAACTGGGGGCCGCCATAGACTTTTGTGACCGCAGGCCGGACGGCGGATGCCCGTTTGCCGACCGTAGCCAATGCTGGTGTGAAGAACTGGAAGCATGTGCCCGCCACGACCTCGAACTCTGGGAAAACGCCCACGAACTCGACGAGTTCGAGCAGCGAAAACCGTCGCCCACAGAAGAATTACGCACCTGGCTTGGCGACGACGAATTATCGGAATTACCCCCTTGGGAACTGGATGAGCCGCGCGAACGCTGGCGCCAGTTTTTGGCCGGCGACGACTCCCTGACCTGGCTTTTCTTTTTCGACCCGAACCGCGGGCGCGAACTGGCCGACGAAACGCCCGAACCGTCGCCCGACGACTTCGACGACTTCGACTGGGACGATGACGATGATGACGACTACGGCGAGTTACCGTTTTAAAGTTTTGAGTTTTGAGTTTTGGGTTTTGGGTGCGCCTTTTCCTATCCCGTTAGTTTTTTCAGGGTCTCTTCCATACGTTTTCGGGCTTCGCGTTTTTGCAGGGCCGTCGGGGGGGCAGCGCGTACCGAGCAGTCGGCGATGCTGCAGCGTTCGCAAGTGACATTTACCACCGTTCGGGGAATGGCCGGGTCATCCCAAAAGCGGATGACCGAGCGAGCGCGTTCGTCAAGCAGGATACCGAGTGTGACCCCCACATTTCGGCCCACGGTGGGATAACCGGGTTTTGCTACGCCGAGGCAGAGGTACTCTTCGTTCGTGTCGGCAAACAAGGCCCGTTGCACCCCAATCAAGGGGCGCGTCTCATCGGCAGAGCGGGACTGGCGCGCATGCAGGTCGCGCAGGAGCACAATGGAGAGCCAACGGCGGCAGTAGTGCTCGTCAAGACCGGAGGCATGCGGCTGGTGTCGGCGGTTGAGATGCAATTCCTTGTCAATTTCAAACCGATCCCGTTCCACTTCGTGGATAAATCGCAGGAAAAATACTTTGTGCAGGTCGAAGTCGAGGGACAGGACATTGAAGCGCTGAAAGAGCACTTCGGGGCTGACCTGATATTTGGCCAGGAGCGTCTGCAAAACACCTTCCTTCCAGGTCGCTTGTTCAAAAAATACACGCAGGTCGCCCACGAAGGCATTTCGGTTCACCAGTAGCGCTACGGCAAAATAGGCTGCGCGGTAGTTGTGGAGCACCTCTTCGAAGGCGCGCACCCGGGTGAGCGTGGAAGCCAACGGGCGCTGTTTCAGGTTCAGAACATTGAAACCCAGTTCTTTGGCCAACTGGAATGTGCGCTGGCGTTCGTTCAACCGGCTATTGAGCAGCAGCAAGCGTTTTTTGGGATTAAACACCGAGCGCACACTGTGCAGATCGGGGTAGGCGTCCAGCCCGTTTTCGGAAATTTTGTAGCGAAACTCCGAGGCTAACAGTCCGGCCAGTACCGGAGCAGGCACTCCGCCGGTTTCGGGCAATTGGTGCCGCCGTACAAATGCTTCTGCTGCCTGCTCGATGTCGTCAAAGTAGTTCATGTGCAACTCCTGGTAAGCGCGCAGTGCAGCGAAGTAGAAATTTTCGTTGTGCAGGGCATAATTTCGGGCTATTTCCAGCAGCGCCGAGATGAAGGCGTTCACCCGGTCGGGTGCACGGGCAATGATTTCCACCACCTGCTGCGCCTCGATGCCGAACAGATCAAGCGGGAGTTCGTCCAGGAAATTGCTTTGCAAAAGGGTGCCGAGCGGGGCGTACTGTTTGGTCAGTTCCGGCGAGGCCAAAAATTCCGGGCTCAGCCCCAGAGCGGCGGCCAACTTGTGGAGGTTTTCCGCCTGCGGGTATTTTTTTCCTTTTTCGATCTCGTTGAGGTACGACGGCGAGATGCCCGTGCGCTTGCCCAGTTCGTCAAAGTTCCAGCCCCGCTCCTGTCGGAACTGCCGCACCTTGAGGCCGAAGATAATCCGTTGTTGTTGGGTCTTTGCCATGCGCCGCAAAGGTAGCAACGAACGTGCAGCCCTGCACACAAAACCTATTTCGGGCACTCCGACAACAAGCGCTGGACCTCGTCCAGCCGAAACGGCGGCAGTTGGTTGCCCCAACTGTGGTTCACGAAATTGAGGATATTGGTGATCTGGATTGCCGACAAAACCGGCACACCGGGCATTGCCTCGGCATATACGGTGCCGCGAACCACGATGGTGTCCGTCAGCCCGTACTTCAGAAAACAGGGCAGGCGCTCGCGATTGGCGGCGAGGTAGTCGGTAGCCCCGGCCAATGGCGGGATGAGGGCACCCAGCCCCTTGCCGTCGTCGAGGTGGCAGTTGGAACAATGAACCTGAAACAGGCGCCCCCCTTCTCGGTAGGGATTTGGTTCGCAGTTGAGCAGGCACAGGATTGTGGCCACCAGCATGATCAAGGGCGTCGTTTTTAAAAATCTCATCGTTTGCCGAATTGCTCCTCCAACAGCAGGTCAATGTCCAGCATAAACCGGTCCACGTCTGTAGCATCGGTGCCGTCGCAAAAAGACCGGACGTGGCGGTTTTTGTCCACCAGGATCAGCCGCCCGCTGTGGTCGAAGCCGCCGGGCGCCTCGGGGTTTTCCACAGCCACGCTGAAGTAGTCGTCGGCGATGCCGTAGATGGCATCGTGTTCGCCCGTCACTAATCTCCAGCGGCGGGACTCGATGCCGAGTTTTTCAGCATGCCGTTTCAGGGCTGCCACGGTATCGTTTTTCACGTCAATGGAGTGCGACAGCAGCATAATCCGGTCGTCATTTTTGTATTTTTCAAAAATCCGCAGCCCGTTGGCTTTCACCTTGGGACAGATCGTGGGGCAGTGGATGAAAAAGAAATCCACGACGTAGATTTTGTCCGCGAACGTGGCATTGGTCACCAACAGGCTGTCCTGATCCACGAAGCCGAAATCGGGCACGGTCGGGTAGATCGTGTCGCCATTGATTACATCGCGATTACCGAGAATGGGAAGTGTGCGCGGGCCGGACGGCTGGGCGCAGGCAAAAAAAAGTACGAGGGCAAGGAAAAGAAACAGTCGCATCGAACGAAAACAAAGGAGTGAAAAAAACGGACAGGCAAAACATAGTGCGCTTGCCCGAAGCAAAGGTAACGCGTCCTGCGGCGGCGCTCTGCACATAGTTGCCAATTGAGATTCGATCTGAAAAACAGAAAAATTTAATGCCACTGAGGCTCATACAGAGTTCGTCATCTTGAAAAGAACCGTCCGCTCTAAATCGGCAATATAACTCTGTGTACTCTTAAACTCTGTGAGCCTCAGTGACATTAAACCCGGGGTGAAATTTATTTTTTAACCATTTTAGGCTATTTTTGGGACGGTTTTTGCTCAAAAAAGAAGTTTTTAATCTTAAAGGCGCGATTAATCCAGACACTAATCAAACGCTTACACTTCCTTACGTATGAAAAACTTGATCCCTCTGTTTTGCGCAGTGCTCATGGCCTGCGCGGTGCTCCCCCTGCACGCCGCTACCAAATCCGAGCAAGTGGAGCGTTACCTCGGTTCGTACCGGTACAAAAATGACCGCCCCTTGGGCACGGTGAAATTTATTTTTCAGAAAGCCGTACTCAAACGACAGGGCGACGGCAAAAAAACCTACGAGCAGCTCCTGTACAACGAGCGCTATTTTTCCAACCGCGACAACGCCGGCCGCCTGATCGGAATTCAGGTTGTACACCGGAACAAAACCGGCACGGTGCTGCCGGAGTCGCCCAAAGACCCCGACGAAGTGGATGCGCCACCCACCAAAGTCAGGCAAAGGACAAAGCGGGAACTGCGGTCCGAACCGGAACCAGTGCTGGCTTCCATGCCACCCAAGCGGAACGGCCAATCCGATCTGGAACCGGAAACCCGGTCCGAGCGCATCCGCATACACCCCGTACCGGCTTCCACTTCCGCCGCTGCCGCCGCTACCGAACTCGTGAACGACCCGGTGCGTCC
>Ga0154020_10005005_pt1 | contig 15731 bp, 12 predicted proteins | sample Klosneuvirus_201_FD_109709 | JGI IMG/M metagenome (GOLD analysis project Ga0154020, IMG submission 109709) | Active sludge microbial communities from wastewater, Klosterneuburg, Austria - Klosneuvirus_20160825_MG | ecosystem: Engineered > WWTP > Aerobic digester > Activated sludge | place...
CATTCCTGGCACCTGATGCCCAAGGCTGCGATCTGCGACCCCGACCTCACCCTCGGCCTGCCGCCGCTGCTGACAGCCGCCACCGGCATGGACGCGATCGCGCACTGCATGGAAACCTTCATGGCGCCCCCGTTCAACCCGCCGGCCGACGGCATTGCGCTGGACGGTCTGGAGCGCGGCTGGGCGCACATCGAACGGGCCACCCGCGATGGCAGCGACCGGGAGGCCCGGCTGCAGATGATGAGTGCCTCGATGCAGGGGGCCATGGCCTTCCAGAAGGGGTTGGGCTGCGTGCACTCGCTCAGCCACAGCCTCGGGGGGGTGAACCCCCGCTTGCACCACGGCACCCTCAACGCGGTCTTCCTGCCGGCGGTGATCGCCTTCAACTCGCTCGCCGAAAGCGTGCAGCGCGAGCGCCGGCTGGAGCGCATGGCCCGGGTGATGGGCCTGGGCGGCCCCGGCGACCTGGGCCCTGCCATCCGGGCCTTGAACCAGCGCCTGGGCCTGCCCGCCGGACTGGCGGCGATGGGGGTGGAGCGCAGCCTGTTCGGCCGCATCATCGAAGGCGCCCTGGCCGACCATTGCCACAAGACCAACCCCCGCCTGGCCAGCGCCGAGGACTACACCGCGATGCTGGAAGCGTCGATGTGACCGAAGCGGGCGGGGCAGGGGGGGCCATCCCCCCTCTCCACCCCCCCAAGCCCCCCACCCCCTTGCAGGGGAGCGTGCCGACGGCCCCTTCCCCCCGCCTCCCACCCTTGGGGTGATGTGACATCTGCACGGTCGGCTGGAAGATGGCTCCATCGCTGCCCACCGTGCTGCCCCGTCACCCAGGAGCCCGCCGTGCACCCCAGCCTCGCCCTCGAAAGCATTCCGGACACCGTGCGCATGGACGCTGCGCTGGCGCGCCTGCTCAACCTGTCGCTGCAGGCCCTCGGCCAGGGCGAAGACACGCACCAGGCCGCACAGCAGGTGGCGCAGGAGCGCAGCTGGGGCTGGATCGAAGCGGCCCAGAGTGTGGTCGGCGTCGGCGTGGAGATCACCGAACACCTCCTGCCGGACGGGGTGGACTTCCTGGGTTTCCAGCAAATGCTCGCCCACCTGCAGTGAACCGGGCTGCGCTACCCTGCGCAGATGCCCGAGGAGCCTGCCGCCGACACCCTGACCAGCGCCCACCGGCGTCGGCTGCGCGAAATCTGGCGTTCGGCCGGCTGGCCCAGCCAGGACCTGCTGGAGGCCGAACTGCTGGCGGGCGGCTGGCTGGAGCGGCAGGTGGATGCTCAGGGGCGCACCACTTTGCGTGTCAGTGAAGCCGGGCTGCAGGCACTGCTGCATTCGGCACAGCGCAACCGCCAGACCCGCAGTCGGCATGAACGGCTGGTGGAGGCCGTGGCGCGGCTGCTGTCGCGGCAGGGTCGCATCGCCTGGCGCGGGCTGTCCCTGCGGGCGCGGGTGAGCGATGGCGAGCGTGAGCGCTGGCAGATGGCGATGCCCGATGTCTACTCCCTGCGCCACACCAGTGTGGCGGCCTACCTGCAGCCGGTGGTGCACGAAATCAAGGCAAACCGCGCGGACCTGCTCAGCGACCTGCGCAAACCCGCCAAACGCGCCGCCTACCTGCAAATGGCCGGTGCGTTGTACTACGTGCTGGCCGAAGGCATTGCCCGGGAGGACGAAGTTCCGCCGGAGTGCGGCGTGATCGTTGCCCGGGAGAGCCCGCCGGACCCGCAGGCTGCGGACCCGGACCTGGAGCCGGACCCGCCGATCGAACTGACGCTGCTGCGTCCGGCGCCGGTGCGCTGGCCGGACCTGGAAGCCGGACTGCCCTTTGGGGTCTGGATGGCCCTGGCGCGTGCCACTCCCATGCGGGTGGAGGACGAGGCCCAGCTCTGGCTCGGGGCGACCTCCGAGGGAGGGGGAGGCGGCTGATCCCTGTGCCACTCACCCTGGCCTGCGGGCCCTGGCCGGGGGTCGCTGGTTTCAGGGGGGTGCGCGGCCGCGGGTCCGATGGACTGGGCTCGGTTGAAGCAAAATCGGGCGGCCACTGCGGCGCACGCCCTCTGCGTGCTGCCTCTTGCTTTTTTGCCCCTTGCCCTCTGCCCGCCGCCAATCTCCTGCCGTCCATTGCCTGGAGGGCGGTCCTTCCCATGCTCCGTCGCGTGTTGTCTCTGCCAAGCTCCTGCCGCGGGTGCCGTGCCTGGAGCCTGCTGCTGGCTGTTGCCCTGGTTCTGGGCCTGGGCCTGGGCCTGCCGGTGGCATCGCATGCCCGCAACGGCCAACGCAGTGCATCGTCCATCGCATGGACCGAAGCCCGCCTGGTGGCCGATGTGGAGGCGGCCTTCGAACGGGCGCGGCTGGACCAGAAGCCGGTCTTCCTCTATTGGGGCGCGGCCTGGTGTCCCCCCTGCGCCCAGTTGCAGACCACGGTGTTCAACCGCCGCGACTTCGTGGAGCTGTCGCGGCGGTTCGTGGCGGTTCACATCGACGGGGACGCCCCGGGCGCTCAGCGCCTGGGCGCGCAGTTCCGTGTGCGCGGCTATCCGAGTGTCGTGCTGTTCAGCCCCCAGGGCGAGGAGCTCACCCGCCTGCCCGGTGAGGTGGACGCCACGCTGTACATGGACACGCTGCGCATGGTGCTGGGAGGTTCCGCCACCCGGGCGGCCACCCGGCCGGCCCAGCGGGTGCTGGACGACGCCCTGGCCGGGCGCAGCCTGCCGGTGCACGAATGGCGCCAGCTGGCGCGCTACGACTGGAGCGAGGGGGAGCAGCGCCTGGTCCCGGACGGCCAGCGCGCCCGCACGCTGCTGCGGCTGGCGCGCAGCTGCCCCGCGCACCTGAAGGTGTCGCAGACCCGCTTCCTGCTCAAGGCCGCCGCGGCGTCGGCTCCGCCCGGACGACCCGGCGCCCTGGACGAGGAGGGCCGTTTTGCGGCCGGCGCGGCATTGACCCGGATGCTGGGCGACCCCAGCCAGGCCCGTGACCTGATGGACCTGGTCACCCACGACGTGCAGCCGGTGCTGGCCGCGCTGACCCGCGACGGCACGCCGGGCCGCGTGCAGCTCCAGCGGGTCTGGGACCAGGCCGCCGCCCGCCTGGTGGCCGACGACGGCCTGTCGCGCAGCGAGCGCCTGGGTGCCTGGCAGGTGCGTGTCGAGCTGGCCCGCATGGGTCGGCTGCCGGGCGATGCCAGCCTGCCGCCGACCCTGCTCGGTGAACTCCAGAACCACGTGGACCAGTGGGTGCGTGACAGTGCCGATGCGCAGGAGCGGCAGTCGGTGGTGCCCGCTGCGGCCCATTTGCTGGCCGAGGCCGGCCGGGTGGCTCAGGCGCAGCAGCTGCTGAAGGCCCAGCTGGGGCAGGTGGTCGCTCCACATTTCCTGATGGGTCAGCTGGCGTCGCTGGCGCGGCGCCGTGGCGACATGGCCGACGCGCTGCAGTGGAGTCGCCTCGCCTGGGAACAGGCCCGGGGGCCGGCTGCGCGGCTGCAGTGGGGCGTGAGCCACATCGGGACCTTGGTGGACGCCGCGGGCGACGATGCAGTCGGCATCGAATCGGCCGCAGGTGTGCTGCTCACCGAACTGGCCGGCAGTCCGGACGCCTTTCACGAGCGCAATGTGCGGGCGCTGGAACGTCTGGCCCAGCGCCTGCGGGGCTGGGCGGACCAGCATCCGGACGGTGCGGGCGTTCTGGCCCGCCTGGCAGTGCGCCTGACACCGCTGTGCCGGCAGCAGCCGGCCGGAGGGGGCGCTCGCCTGCAGTGCGAGGCACTGATGCGCAGCGGCGCCTGAGGCGCAGCGACGCGTCCTGCCTTGAACGGGCGCGTCGGGTCGTGATCGATCACCGCGGGTTCCGGTGCAGGTGTGACCGGGCTGTGTTGCGGGTCCCGGCCGTCTGCTGCAATCGGGCCTGCTCAGACCTGCCTGCCGCGTAACCTGCCATGCCCTTGCCCACGCCCCTGCGCCGACTGGACGTTGACCTGCCCGCCTGTCCCCAGGTGCTTACGCGCATGATGGCGCTGATGCAGGACGAAGATGCATCCCTGGCCGAGATGGCCGAGTTGGTGGAGGGCGACATGGCCCTGGCTGCGGCCGTGCTGCGCACCGTCAACAGCGCCATGTTCGGCATCCTGCGCCGCGTCGAGACGGTGGGCGAGGCGCTGCGTTACCTGGGCATGAGGGAGGTGACGGCCATCACGCTGCACACGGCGCTGCGGGCGGCGTTTCCGGCGACACCGCAGATGGAGGCCCTCTGGCAACACGCCGGGCGCAGCGGGCTGCTGATGGGGCGCAGCGCCCGTGCGCTCGGTCTGGACGCGATGCAGGCCCACAGCGCCGGCCTGTTCGCCCGCAGCGGCCAGGCCGTGCTGCTGGCCCATGCTGCCGAGCGCTACGGCGCCCTGCTGGCGGCGCTGGGGTCGGATCGGGAGGCCCTGCGGGCGGCGGAGATCGAGGCCTTCGGCGTCGATCACGGGGCTTACGGCAGCGCGCTGTGCGCGGCCTGGGGGCTGGCCCCCGAGGTGGTGCACTACGTGCGCGAGCAGCTCCGCGCCCCGGAACAGTGGCCCCGCGAGCCGCGGGGCCTGCGCCGCCTGCTGGCGCTGGGCGCGGTGGTCGAGGCCCTGCTGGGTGAAGACGATGCAGACGCCGCGGCTCAGACCCTGGCCCCGGCGGGTGACTGCAGTGGGGCCGATCTGCTGGCCGCTGTCCAGGCGCCCTGGAACCGACTGCGCAGCGGCGAACAGGCCGCTGTGGCCTCCACGGTCGCCTGAACACGGGGTGAAAGCGGCACAAGCCGCAAATCTGCCAAATTCGACACAGCGCCACCGCCGCAGGCCCCGCCATACTTTCCGACACGGGGCACACATCGGGACACAGGGGCCGCATCAGAGGCGGTCCGTGACCGACAACAACACGGGGGATGCCTGCATGCAAGAGAAACCGCTCAGCCTGGATGAGCTGGACACCGCCTGCCAGGCGCGCTGGCGCGAAGGGGACCTTCAGGCCTGCCACCAACTGGCGCAGCGTCTGCTGGATCGCGCGCGCGAGGTCGACGACACCCTGATGCAGTCGCAGGGCCTGTTGCACCTGGCCCGTTGTGCGCTCAGGACTTCGCAGTACCTGGCCACGGTCGAGCTGGCCGAACAGGCGGGTCAACTGCTGAGACTGGACGCCCAGGTCGACGCGGAGGTGGAAGCCCTCGCCCTGGCCTGCAACGCACTGACCGCGCTGCGACGCTTCGACGAGGCGATTGCCGCCGGCCAGCGCGCGCTGCTGCTGTCGCAGGAGGCCGATCACCCGCTGTCCGCGGTGGTGGCCGCCGATCCGCTGGGGTTGGCGTTGGCCTGGGCTGGGCAACTGGACGCCAGTCTGGACCGCTTCACGCAGGGGCTGGCCTGTGCGCGGGCGCTGGGCCGCGCCGACTGGGTGGCCCATCTGTCCATCCATCGGGCCTGCGCCACCGCGTTGGCGATCGCGCTGGCCCGGGATGAATCCGACGACGTCGTGGAGGCGCGGGCTCTGGACCAACTGGACCGGGTGGTCGAGGAAGCCCTCGCCCGTTGCGAGCGCAGCCCCGGGGTGCCCAATGCCGTGACACAGCGACCGGGTCGGTTCCTGCTGGGCTGGGTGCAGGTGCTGCAGGCCTGCTGGTCGGGGCGTCCAGCCATCGCGCAGGCGCTGCTGGCGCAGATCCGCCCGCTGGTGCACGGCGAGCGGGGCTGGCTGGACCTGCTGGCGCTGTGCGCCAGTGCCGAGGTGGCTCGGGTACAGGGGCGGCTCGAGGCCGCGGCAGACACCGCCGCCGCCGTGGTGTGTGCCGGGCTGGAGCTGTCACACCTGGCCCTGGCCGATCTGGGGGCGGGGCTGCTGAGCCGGGTGCGGGCCGAGCAGGGGCGGCACGATCTGGCCCTGCAGGTGGAGCGCGAGCGCGCCCGCCGCCTGCGCCAGGCGCGGGTGGCCGCGCTGGAGGGGTTGGTGCGGGTGGCCCGTGCCGATCTGGCGGTACGCTCCCGCCAGCAGGTGCAGGCCGAAGCCCTGCGCCGCCCCATTGAAGACCCGCTCACGGGCCTGGCCGATCGCACGCAGTTCGTGCAACGCTGCGACGCCCTGTTGCGCCGGGAAGATGTGGACCGGTCCCGCTGTGCCGTGGTGCGTGTGGCCCTGCGCGATGCCGCCGGCCTGGCGGCCGGACACGGCCCGCTGATGCGCGACCGGGCCCTGTGCGCGGTCGCGGCGCTGCTGCGGCGTCAGCTGCGCGTGGGCGACCTGCCGGCACGCTGGAGCCACGACGAATTCGCCATCCTGCTGCACCGCAGCGGTCCGGAGGAGAGTGCCCGCATTGCCGATCGCATCGCCACTGCGGTGCGGGGCCACGAAGGCAGCACCCTGCTGGCCGGCGTGGCGCTGGACGTGGTGACCGGCTACACCCTGCTGCGTTCCGGCGACACGATGAGCACGCTGATGAGGCGCAGCGAGGACATGCTGGCCTCCAGCCGACGCCTGGAGCTGCGCGCAGCCTGACAGAGGCGCGTCACGCCCTTCTGGAATTCCCCGCGGGACGGGTCGCGGGACTGCGCCTGCGCCTGCGCCGCCGTGGAGCCCCCGCTAGAATCGATCGGGCTGCCGCAAAGCAACAACCACAACACCACGTCAACCCAGGTTCCTTCCGCATGAGATTGATCGGCTCCCTGACCAGCCCCTACGTGCGCAAGGTGCGTGTGGTGCTGGCAGAAAAGAAACTCGACTACAAGTTTGAGTTGGACGATCCCTGGTCGGCGGACAACCAGGTGAGCGCCAGCAACCCGTTGGGCAAAGTGCCTTGCCTCGTCCTGGAAGGTGGAGAGGCGCTGTTCGACTCCCGCGTCATCGTCGAGTACGTCGATACCCTGTCTCCTGTGGGTCGGTTGATCCCCGAACGAGGACGAGAACGCGCCGAAGTGCGCACCTGGGAGGCCCTGGCCGACGGTGTCATGGACGCCGCGATCACCGCCCGCATGGAAAGACACTGGCCCGGCCGCGATGAATCCCAGCGCTGCCAGCCCTGGATCGACCGGCAGATGGGCAAGGTCGACCACAGCCTGGCGTCGATGTCCCGCGCGCTGGGTGAGCGGCCCTGGTGTGTGGGCGTCTACATGAGCCTGGCCGACATCGCCTGTGGCTGCGCGCTGGGTTACCTGGATTTCCGCTTCCCGGACATCGACTGGCGCAGCCGCCACGCCAACCTGGCCAAGCTGGCGGACAAGCTGGGGCAACGCCCAGGTTTCATCGCCACGGCGGCCCCCTCCGCCTGACCGGGGGGGGTGCAACGCCGGCCTGCAGCCCTCGCAGCTCCAGTGGATGCTGGGCACTCAGCCCGACAGACCCAGGGCCCGTTCAGACCGGGCGACGCGGTGAAGGGGCCAGCGGCAGCACCAGGTCCACCGTCCAGCCGGCACCCCGATCCCCGGCCAGCAATTGCGCCCCCAGGGCCTGGGCCTGACGCTGCAGCCGGGCCCAACCCAGGTGGCTGCGCAAGGGCACGGCCTGGGCGGGAACGCCCACCGGCTCCGGCACCGGGCAGGGGGCCATGCCATCGTCGCCCACCGCGAGGCGCAGGTGCTCACCGGCCTCGCCGCTCAGGCGCTGCAGCAGCAGGCGGGCACGTCGCGCCCCATCGGCATAGCGGGCGATGTTGTCCAACGCCTCCTGGGCGATGCGCAGCAACTGCAGCGTGGCCCGCGGGCCGAGCACGATGTCCTCGGTGCCCGGGCCGAGCTGCCAGTCCAGTTCGATTCCGGCGGCAGCCAGCGCCATCGAGGCCTGCTCGCGCAGATCCACCAGTGCATGGGCCAGCGGCGTGCTGGCGTCGTGGTCCAGGTGGTCAAGCGACAACCTCAGCTCCAGCAGGCTGGATTCCAGCAGCCGCCGCAGGTTCAGCAACTGCTGCGAGGTGGCGTCGGTCACCAGCGCGCCGGGGCTGCCGGGCAGTTGCTGGGCCAGGGACAGCGCGCTCAGCAGGCGGCCGCTCACGCTGTCGTGCAGCTCGCGCATCAGCCGACCACCCTCGGCACGCCGTGCCACGGCAAGGTCGTGCTGCATCAGGCGCTGCCGGGTGGCCTGAAGGGCCGACTCCGCCAGATGCAGCCGTTCGGCCTGGCGCCGGCGGGTGTGGCGGCGCAACTGCGATCGATGCCTCAAATGAAAAAATGCCGCTCCGGCACTCATGGAGGCCGCTGCCGTGGCTCCCACGGCAGCGGCCGAAAGGCCCTGCGCCAGCAGGCCCGCACCGGTCAGCCCCATCAGACCGAGGCTGAACCAGGCCAGCGATGGTCGCAGGCGCTGCGGCGGCGCTCCCCCTGGCTCGCGAGCGCGCGGCGGCGACGCCTCCTCCTGGGTCGAGGGCAGCGGAGCGATGACGGTGGGGTGCCAGCCGGGAATGGCGCTCATGTTGGGGACTCCTGCTCCGCGGTGCCTGCTCCCACCCGCCGACCGGTGTCGGGCAAAGATGAAAGAAACCGTGACAAACGGCCCGGGCACAGAGGCATTTCGCGAAATTCTGCGCAATTCGCCCCGTATCGCCCACCCCGCGGCCGAGGGGTCCGCCCGTTGATCGGGGGCGCCATGGACGGCCGATGCATGGAGGAGCTCCGCACCGGCTGCTGCGTCCAGGCACCGCTGCCGCGTCGGTCGTGCTGCGCGGCTGAGCGTCACACGCTCTATACTCCACTGGAAAGCGCCGATTTGTCCGGCTTGCGGGCGCTCTAGAAATTCCGCTAAAGAGGTGCAACCCGTGACCCGGTGTCCGCCCTCCGCTGCGGTGCCGGGTTTGCCGTTTTTGCGGGTTTCATCGCGGGCTCCAACACCATGACCAGCCTGGGTCACGTCTTACCGCAGTCGATGCACTTTGCCGAACCGCTGCCGCTGCGCAGCGGGGCGACGCTGGCCGACTACACCCTGGTCTACGAGACCTACGGGACACTCAATGCCGAGCGCAGCAATGCGGTGCTGGTGTGCCACGCGCTCAACGCGAGCCACCACGTGGCCGGCAGCTACGCCGGACAGGCCCGCAGCGATGGCTGGTGGGACAACATGATCGGCCCGGGCAAGCCGCTCGACACGCGGCGATTTTTCGTGATCGGGGTGAACAACCCGGGCTCCTGCTTTGGCTCGACCGGGCCGATGCATGTCAACCCGGCCACCGGCCGGCCGTACGGCGCCGCCTTTCCGGTGGTGACGGTGGAGGACTGGGTGCAGGCCCAGGCCCGGTTGCTGGACCGACTGGGCATCGACCGGCTGGCCGCGGTGATGGGCGGCAGCCTGGGGGGCATGCAGGCACTGAGCTGGACCCTGCAGTTCCCCGAGCGCATGGGCCATGCGCTGGTGATCGCCAGTGCGCCGAACCTGTCGGCGCAGAACATCGCCTTCAACGAGGTGGCGCGCCGCGCCATCATCACAGACCCGGACTTCCACGGCGGCGATTTCTACGCGCATGGCGTGGTGCCCAAGCGCGGCCTGCGCGTGGCGCGCATGATCGGCCACATCACCTACCTCAGCGATGACTCGATGGAGGAGAAGTTCGGCCGGGCGCTGCGCAGTGCCGAGCTGGCCTACTCGACGCAGGAGATCGAGTTCCAGATCGAGAGCTACCTGCGCTACCAGGGCGACAAGTTCAGCGAGTACTTCGACGCCAACACCTACCTGCTGATCACCCGGGCGCTGGACTACTTCGACCCGGCCCTTGCGCAGGGCGGCGACCTGAGTGCTGCTCTGGCCGTGGCGAGGGCGAAGTTCCTCGTGGTGAGCTTCACCACCGACTGGCGCTTCTCGCCGCTGCGCTCGCGCGAGATCGTCAAGGCGCTGCTGGACAACCGCCGTGACGTCAGCTACGCGGAGATCGCTGCACCACACGGCCACGACGCCTTCCTGCTGGAGGACCCGCGCTACATCGGCGCGGTGCGGGCCTACTTCGAACGCGTGGCGCAGGAGATCGGCGCATGACCAGTCGGCAGACCGTGGACGCGATCGCGGCGCTGGTGCCGCAGGGCTCGCATGTGCTCGACCTCGGCTGCGGCGGCGGTGGCCTGCTGGCGCTGCTGCAGCGCGAGCGGGGCTGCTCGGGCTACGGTATCGAACTCGACGATGCCAAGGTGCTGGACTGCCTGCAACGCGGCGTCAACGTGGTGCAGCGCAACCTGGAGGAGGGGTTGTCGATCTTTGCGGACAATAGCTTTGACGTGGTGCTGCAGCTCGACACCCTGCAGAACCTGCGCAACACCGAAGCGATGCTGCGCGAGACGGCACGGGTGGGCCGCATCGGCATCGTCAGCTTCCCCAACTTTGCGCACTGGCCCAACCGGCTGAGTGTGCTGCGCGGGCGCATGCCGGTGACCAAGGCCCTGCCTTACCAGTGGTACGACACGCCGAACATCCGGGTCGGCACCTTTGCCGACTTCGAAGTGCTGGCCGAGCAGTGCGGCCTGCGCATCCTGGAGGCCTTTGGCCTGCACGAGGGCTGCGTCGTGCGGCAGTGGCCGAACCTGATGGCCAGCACGGCGGTGTTCAAGTTCGAGCGGGGCTGAAGGTCGCGCGGGAGGGCGCGGCAGACGTCACCGAATGTCACCGTCGCGGGTCCTGCGGGGCGTGAGGATGACACAGGTGTCGTGTGTCTTACATCGGGTCACGGCCGGGTCACGGGAGAGGGGCAGCATGCCGTGCAGGATGCGCATCCCCGTCGCTGCCGGGCCCAGGAACAACTGGAGACCGGCGTCACAGGGACCCCATAACAAGATTCAGGACCGCCACCGATGACGATGCTCCCGCTCCAGCTCCCACCACTTTCCGCCGGCTCCGTCCGCCGCATCGCCACGGGTCGTCCGGTTCGCAAGCTGGCCCGGCCGGGGACATCGTTGCAGGGGAGCGGCTATCTCGAAGCAGAGCGCGCGGAGGCCGACCAGGGCGCCGGCCCCGGCTGGTCCTGCTGGTACACCAGCAGCCTGTCCCTGGTGAGCCTGGCGGGGTTGGAGGACCGACCACTGGGCAGCCGGATCCGCCGGCACCCCTGTCGCGTGGAGGCCCGGGCCTGCATCGGCCACTTGTTGGAGTCCGCGCCCGCGGCCGGCCTGTCGTTGTTTTCCCGCCTGGACGGGCAGGGAGCCGGCGCGCGTGGACTGATCTTCGGGCCGAAGCCCGACATCACCGTGGTGCTGCAGGAGTCCGCCAGCGGTCGGCTGCAGTTGCCCCTGGCGGTGGTGGTGAGGCCCCAGGCGGACGGCGGCTGCGAGATCTGCCTGCCCGATGTGGAGCAACTGCAGGCGTTGCCCCTGCCCGCCGAGCTGCTGGGCCAGGCGGCACGGCTGATGCGGCTGGTGGACCCCTACTGGCACTGAGCCTGCCGCGATATCGGCTGCTGGGCCCGGCGCGAGCGCGTCGGTGTGTCGGGTGCAGGACCGTCCTACACTGCGGTGATCGACAGCCTGCGGGCCGCTTCAGCGGTCCGGACCGAACATCGCCATGAACGCGCCCGAACGACTTCCCCTCCCCGCACCCGGTGGCCTGGACGTCCAGGCCCTGTCCCGTCATGTCGACGCCAGCTGGTCTGCGGCGCTGCTGCCGGAGCTGATCGACTACATCGAGGTGCCCGCCAAGAGCCCGATGTTTGACCCGGACTGGGTGGCCCACGGCCACCTGGAGCGGGTGGTGCAGCGTGCAGCGGCCTGGGTGGAGTCACGTCATGTGCGGGGCCTGAGGCTGGAGATCCTGCGGCTGACCGATGCCGCCGGGCAGCCGCGCACCCCCCTGCTGTACTTCGAGATCGACGCCACCCGGCCCGAGCCGGACGGTGCCCGGGCGCCCACCTTACTGATCTATGGCCACCTGGACAAGCAGCCGGAGTTCAACGGCTGGCGCAGCGATCTCGGGCCCTGGACACCGAAAATCGAGGACGGCAAGCTCTACGGCCGCGGTGGCGCGGACGACGGTTATGCGGTCTACGCCGCCATCGCGGCGGTGCAGGCGCTGCAGGCCCAGGGGGCCGCACACCCGCGCATCGTCGGCCTGATCGAAACCTGCGAGGAGAGCGGCTCCGGCGATCTGCCAGCCTACCTGGACGCCCTGAGTTCGCGCCTGGGCCAGGTCAGCCTGGTGATCTGCCTGGACTCCGGCGCCGGCAACTACGACCAGCTCTGGCTGACCACCTCGCTGCGCGGCAACGTCACCGGCGCACTGCGGGTGGACATCCTCGACGAGGGTGTGCACTCCGGCGACGCCAGCGGGGTGGTGCCCTCGAGCTTCCGCATCCTGAGGCATGTGCTCGACCGCCTGGAGGACAGTGCCAGCGGCCGGTTGCTGCCGCCCCACCTGCATTGCGAGATCCCGGCGGACCGGCTGGCCCAGGTCCAGGCGACGGCCGCCATCCTGGGTGAAGCCGCCTGGCGCAGCCAGCCTTGGGCCTGTGGCGCCGACGGTGGCCCCACGCTGCCCACCACCACCGACCCGGTGGAGGCGCTGCTCAACCGCACCTGGCGGCCGACGCTGTCCGTCACCGGGGCGGAGGGCCTGCCACCGATCGGTCAGGCGGGCAACGTGCTGCGGCCCCACACCTCCTTCAAGCTCAGCCTGCGGTTGCCGCCGCTGGTGGACGCCCCTCAGGCGGCGCTGGAGCTGAAGGCGCTGCTGGAGGCGGACGCCCCTTACAACGCCCGGGTCACCTTCGTGCCCGATGGCCGCGCCGGTGCCGAAGGGGCGACCGGCTGGAATGCACCGGCCCTGTCGCCCTGGCTGGAGGCGGCGATGCAGGCCGCCTCTCAGGACCACTTCGGTGCCCCGCTGGGATACATCGGCCAGGGCGGCACCATCCCGCTGATGAACCTGTTGCAGCAGGGCTTCCCGGCCGCGCAGATGATGGTCTGCGGCGTGCTGGGCCCCAAGAGCAACGCCCATGGCCCCAACGAGTTCCTGCACCTGGACTACGCCCGACGGCTCACCGCCGCCGTGGCGCAGGTGATGGCGTCGCACCCCTGAGCGCCCCGGGGACAGGACCTGCGAGGGCCTCTGCACAGGTCATCCTGCAGGGGCTGCGACGGGTCTCTGATCCGCCTCAAGCCCCCTGCGCGCGCCGGGCTGCCGTCGCACACTAGGATCTCCGGGCATCCCCGCTGGCGAAACGGCATGTGATTTGCTGAACTCGCCTACTTCACGGACTCTTCCCGAGCATCCCATGACCTTCTCCCGCATCGCCCTGGCAGCGGCCCTGGCTGCCTGCTCCTTCGGTGGCACCGCCACCGCCGCCACCTTCAAGTGGGCCAGCGCCAGCGACATCCCCACCTGGGACGTGCATTCGCAGAACAATGCCCTGGGCAACGGGGTGCACGCGGCGGTGTGCGAATCGCTGTTCTATTACAACAGCAAGACCTTCGCGCTGGAGCCGCTGCTGGCCACCGGCTCCAGGCAGGTCAGCCCCACCCAGGTGCGCATCACACTGCGGCCGAACGTGAAGTTCCATGATGGTGCGGCCTTTGACGCCGACGATGTGGTGTTCTCGCTCAACCGGGCGATGGCCAAGACCTCCAACTACGGTGTCTACACCCAGGGCATCGACAAGGTGGTCAAGGTCGATGCGCTCACGGTGGACATCTTCACCAAGGCGCCCAATCCGGTGCTGCTGCGCCAGCTCACCGAGCTGCGCATGATGGACAAGGACTGGTCCGAGAAGAACAAGTCGGTCGAGCCCAAGGACAACAAGACCAAGGACGAGAACTTCGCCCACCGCAACGCCAACGGCACCGGCCCCTTCGTGCTCAAGAGCTGGGAGCAGGACGTCAAGCTGGTGCTGGCCAAGAACCCCAACTGGTGGGGCAAGATGGAGGGCAACGTCACCGAGATCGTCTACACCCCGATCAAGGCCGAAGCCACCCGCGTGGCCGCGCTGCTCTCGGGTGAGGTGGACATGATCCTCGACCCCTCTCCGGCCGACCTGCCGCGCCTGCGCGGTGCGAGCAACCTGAAGGTGCTCGACGGTGCCGAGAACCGCACCATCTTCTTCGGCATGGACCAGTTCCGCGACGAGCTGCCGGGCAGCAACGTCAAGGGCAAGAATCCGCTGAAGGACATCAAGGTCCGCAAGGCGCTGTACCAGGCCATCGACATCCAGGCGATCGCCAAGACCACCATGCGCGGCCTGGCCCAGCCCACCGGCACGCTGATCGCGCCGCAGGTCAACGGCTGGACGAAAAAGGCCGACGTGCGCTGGCCCTACGACGTGGAAGGCGCCAAGAGGCTGCTGGCCGACGCCGGGTATGCACAGGGCTTCGAGGTGGACTTCGCCTGCCCGAACAACCGCTACATCAACGACGAGGAGATCTGCCAGGCGGTCACTGCGATGTGGGCCAAGATCGGCGTCAAGGCCAAGCTGCGCACCCTGCCGCTGGTGACCTATTTCCCGATGATCCAGCGCTTTGAGGCCAGCATCTACATGCTGGGCTGGGGTGTGCCGACCTTCGACGCGCTGTACTCGCTGCAGTCGCTGGTGCGATCGGTGGGTGCGCAGGGTGACGGCAACTACAACGTCGGTCGCTACAGCAACCCGCAGATGGACGCCCTGGTCGAGCGCATCAAGAAGGAGGTCGATCAGAACGCCCGCAACGACCTGATCGAGCAGGCTCTGCTGCTGAGCCACCAGGATGTGTCGCACATCCCGATGCACAACCAGGTCATCCCCTGGGCCATGAAGAAGAACATCGACATGGTGCACCGGGCCGACAACCGCATCGACATGCGCTCGGTGAAGATCGACTGACGCGGACGCTGATCGATGCTGGTTTTTGTGCTGCGCCGCCTGGCGCAGGCGCTGGTCGTGATGCTGGCGGTCGCCTTCATCGCCTTCATGCTGTTCCAGTATGTGGGTGATCCGGTGACCAACCTGCTCGGACAGGACGCCACGGCGGAGGATCGGGCGCAGCTGCGTCATGATCTCGGGCTGGACCAACCGTTCCCGGTGCAGTTCGCCACTTTCGTGGCGAACGCGGTGCAGGGGGAGTTCGGGGTCAGCCTGAGGCAGGGCCGCAAGGTCGCCACGCTGATCACCGAACGTTTTCCCGCCACGCTGGAACTGGCCTTCGTGGCGGCGCTGATCGCGCTGCTGGCGGGCATCCCGATGGGGGTCTACGCGGCGCTGCGGCGCGGCCATTGGCTGTCGCAGCTGATGATGACCTTCTCGCTGCTGGGGGTGTCGCTGCCCACCTTCCTGATCGGCATCCTGCTGATCCTGGTGTTCGCGGTGACCTGGAACGTGCTGCCCAGCTTTGGCCGGGGTGAGGTGATCCGCATCGGCGGCTGGTCCACCGGGTTGTTGACGCCGGACGGCTGGAAGCACCTGGTACTGCCGGCGGTGACGCTGTCGATCTTCCAGCTTGCGCTGATCCTGCGGCTGGTGCGCGCGGAGATGCTGGAGGTGCTGCGCAGCGACTACATCAAATTCGCCCGCGCCCGTGGCCTGCCCGACCGGGTGGTGTACTTCGGCCACGCGCTGAAGAACACCCTGGTGCCGGTGATCACCATCACCGGGCTGCAGCTGGGCTCGCTGATCGCCTTTGCCATCATCACCGAGACGGTGTTCCAGTGGCCCGGCATGGGGCTGCTGTTCATCCAGGCGGTGCAGTTCGCCGACATCCCGGTGATGGCCGCCTACCTCTGCCTGATCGCGCTGATCTTCGTGGTCATCAACCTGGTGGTGGACCTGCTGTACTTCGCGGTCGACCC
>Ga0154020_10005006_pt1 | contig 15730 bp, 21 predicted proteins | sample Klosneuvirus_201_FD_109709 | JGI IMG/M metagenome (GOLD analysis project Ga0154020, IMG submission 109709) | Active sludge microbial communities from wastewater, Klosterneuburg, Austria - Klosneuvirus_20160825_MG | ecosystem: Engineered > WWTP > Aerobic digester > Activated sludge | place...
CCTCCTTCATGAGGTCCCACTCGCCGAGCTTCCATGACGATTGCAGAACGAGGTCATAGCGCGAGTTGACCTTGCCAAACTCGCACAAGATGTCCCACTGGTTGAGTTTCTTGCAAGACTCCTCCCAGTGCGACTGCCACAGCTCTTGCTCGAAGACAGGCACCTCACGGACCACGCCTCGCTCGTAGTCGCGTTGGACTTGAGTGAGTACGCGCTGCGTCTTGTTCCACAGACCCATCTGCTCGTAGGCAAGAGCGGAGCGCGTGTCGAACATAACGCTGTGCTGCAAGGCCGCGGCCGAGTAGAAGTCCTCCTCATTGAGCGAACGGTAAAGAACGATGAGGTTGTTCATCACCTTCTCGCTCGGTGAGGGCAACGAGGCAGCAAGTTGATCCTCGAGCATCTGCACGGCGATGTGCCAACAATTGAAGGACTTGCTCAAGTAGACAGGCAGGGTCGGCTCCACGAACTTCACTTTAGGAAAGCAGCGCGAGAAGCCGAGCATCAAGCTCTGCATGACATTCGGGGAGGCGCGACCTTGCTTGATGAAAGAGCTCGTGAAAGCAAAAGTGGGCAGAGCATTCTCAATCGCAGCACGGTTCGCCTCGTCGAGAGCATCCCAGATGGCGGGGAAGAGAGCGGCCCAGAGTCGGTGGGCAGTCTTCGGTTGGTCGTGGTAGATGCCTTGCAATAAGTTCACAAAGCTCTCCGCCTTCACTTCCGCTAACGCGTTCATTTGCGCGAGGTTGCCCTCCACCTTGGTACTATCGACCTTGGAAGATGCGAACTGACCGCGAGCAGGACTCTCTTCCCTCAAGAGAGGGACCAAGCGACTCGACATGACGGAGCCACGGAGGACAGTGTCAGGGAGAGTGAGGCCAAGTAAGAGGTCGAGAGCGATAGGGATGAAGTAAAGGTGACCAACTTGGTCAAACGTCTCCGCCGTGAAGATGGCCTTGAGGCGCTTCTCTAGATCCTTCGGCGTCTCTTCGTTGATTTTACTAAAAACAACTCAGGCAAAAGAAGTCAACCGATCGATAATAAAACAACGTACTTGAAGAACTTCAATCGCATCGTAGAGTCCCGAGAAGAGAGACCATAGAGGACATTAGGACGAAGAACCTCGGTCCTCTCTTTGTCAGTTGTCTCGGGGTGGATATAGAGCTCGTACACCAGGTCCAAGTAGGCAACGTGGAGATCCACTGACTTGACCTTTTGGAAGCGCTTGATCTTGCTCAGGAACTCGCGGCGAATCTCGAGATCCATGTGGGATCCGACCAGCCAGGTCTTGAGCGGTTTGACAATGTGAAGAAGGAGACTCTCGTCCTGCGAACGCTCCAAGATCGCCACCACGCTGCGGAGGAAGGCCTTCCGGGGCTCATTCGCCACCTGCGCTACAAGCGGCGCCAGGAGGCTCAGGCAATCATAAAGATATGATTCGTTCTAAATTGATTGTAAAGCAACGAAAGCGATCGAAAAGAAAAATGATCGAGCACCTTCTTACCTCGAGCGTCGATAGGGTTTTCTGTGGGCTGCTGTCCAGGAGGAGGCAGCGGTTGCTGAGCGAGTTGAACTCGAATCTGCTCAGCCTGGAGCTGATCAGAGACTAGCCGCTATAAAAAAAATAACATCAGCAAGAACGCTAGATGATCCTAGGATCTTAAGATAAGAACGAACGTCAATCAAACTCATGAATTGCGTTTGGTCTTTGGTCGGCAAGGCGCCCTCTCTGGCGGTGCCGCAAAACTGGAGGAGGTACGAAGGAACTTTGACCAGCACCGTCTTGAGCAAGGTGAGGATATTGCCAATGTTGGGGGTCGAGGCTTTCATTAACTCATTCAGACCTAGAGCAAGGTACAATCAGTCACTGGGAGAGAATATCGAGAAGCGAGTGGGGTACCGTCGGCAAGACGAGCGTAGAAGTCGACGACGCGAGGATCTGAAGCGTTTGGAATGCGTTCCACGATGAGCTTTGTAACAGCGCAGATCTCTTGGAAGACTCCCTCATGACCTGACCTCATTGCGCCTGGAATGGCCGTAGCAAACTTGTTGGCGTATGCAGAGCAAAATCTGTCAAACTGGTGACTGAGGACAATGGCGATCAGTCGGAATCCGACCGCGACGCGATTGTTGGGATCGGGAGGAGAAGTCTGGCCAGCGGCAGTAGGGGCAGGTTGCATGGTCTCGGGGCGGATAAGGCGATCAAAGGCCTCGAGCTTCACCGGCACTTCAGTCCAAAGACTCAGCGCCTTGTTAAGGAGAGCCTCGGGTTGCTCGCTGGGATTCTCACCATCGATCCTTGGCTGGTCCGTCGCTGCAATGACGCGGATCAAATAGAGCAGGAGGTGATCAATGAGCTTCGGGCTGAGCGTCCATTCGTTCTCGTCCAATGCGGGAGATCCAGGAGTGCTTGGAGGAGGCGCAGGTGGATCGACTTCCATGGCATCGCCCTCTTTCTTGATCACGCGATGCGCGGCAAGATTATCACGACGCTTCTGCTCCCAATAGCAAAGGAGCTCGACCAACTCCGAGGTTAGTCCTCGATACTCTGTGCTAGCATGGAGAGGGCCAGCCGCAAACCTACAGAGCACGAAGTCAGCCAAACAAACGAATTTAAAAGGTAAAAAATACTATTTGGCGTACCTAGGCAAATGTGAGATGACAGCGGGTGCGAACTGATCTCGGTGCTCATAGAAAATGTCGGGATGGCGAGCAATCACACGCAAGACGTGGGCCATGTGCGGCAATGAGCTCTGACCCTCATCGTTCATCACCTTTCGAGTAGTCTCGACGAACAATGGCAACTTGGGAGCACCTGGTCCCTCAGCAGCAATCAACTAGAGCAGAACGAGTTATATGATGAAAGATTGAAACTCGCCTAGATAATGAGGCGCACCTCAGGTCTGCTTTTCAGCAAGGGGAGCAAAATGTCGAGGGCTTCGCGAACCAATCCACGTGCCTCTGGTTTGTGCGCTCTCAGGAGTTGGTAGTAAATTTGCAAGATGATCTTGGGAGGCGTCTCGTAATGCGTAATAAAGGAGCACACGAAGACGAAGGACGACTGCTGAGAGGTCAAATCGTCGCCTTTGAGGCGCTCCCAAGCAAACTAAAAAGAAAGATGAACGACTTCTTGCAACCAGAAAATAAAAGGCAAGAAATCACGAGCCTTGATCAAGAATTTTTTATGGTCGGCCATCTTGGTGGGGTAGTTATTGATCTGGTAAGTGAAGAGCTTGAGGAGGTCGATCTCGAGCGAGGTGTCGGGATAGTTGCGTAAGATGCCCGACTGATCGTCCGCAGAGGTGCCAACAAGACGCTCCATGACGCGCGCAGAGGTGACGACCTCTTGCTCCTCTGCAGTCGAGTACTTCTTCTTGAAGATTGGGAGAGCGATGTACTACGGGACACAAAGTAAGATCATCCTCCTCGCATAGATGACATGGAAAAAGGAAAGACGGGTTCAAGTAAGTACCGCTAAGGCAGTCTGAGCAATCTTCCAGTCCTTCCTCTCCACGGATGCCTTGAAGAACTCAAAGAACTTACCGATCAAGGCCCTACACGAATCACAACTTGAAATTCAAAACATAAAGAGGTAAATGAAAGCAGAGCAGTACTTCTTCTGGTCGACCTTGTAGTTTTCCGGGATGTATGAGTGGTAGAAATCCTCAAGGAACTTGAGGTCGGTCGTGCTTCGGGACAAGAAGACAGGGAGAATGTCGAACAGCAGCGCCAGCGATTCCTAACGATTAAAATGACTGCGTATCATCGACAAGTTAGAAGGCGAAGTGCGAAGACATACCTCGGGCTTGTTCTTGCATCGAGTCACAAAGCAGCGGGCAATATACTTGGTCGCGTGGAGAGTCGCAGTGGGAATCGACTCCTGGGGGGAGTTGATGAAGTTCTCCCAGTACTTGACGAGGGCGTTGACAAGCTGAGGCTGCTCGTCCAGCAGGTTCGAGTTCTTCTTCATTAGCGAGTAAACGATCCTCACGCCGAGGAACTGGGCCTCCAACTAGTGAAGAGAATAATGAATAATGGAGATTGCCATAAAATATTGATTGATCATGTACCGCGCGATTGCGCTCCTCCATGGGAGCACCAGGAGGAATGGGGGAGTTGAACGTCGACGCCAAGATGAGGTCAACGTTGCGAACAAGTTCCTCGCGGAATGGTCCTATGAAAAGGTCTCAGCCAGGGAAGTTACGGGGCAAGCTAAACTAGTGCGCACCAGCTTCGGGACACTTGAGGATGAAACGGAACAGAGGACGGAAGATGGGGTCGCTCACCCGCTGAGGGTTAAGGAAGTACTCGACCGACGCCTTGGCCTGCAAGTTAAGGAACTTCACCAGCGGCAGCCGAAAAGGGCTGTCGAGAGTCAGTTGTTGGCGCGTCCGTGGGTTATCCGCCTCGAGTTGCATCGTCACCTTTACAAGCGGGTCCAATAGCTTGACCAATGGTGGAGGGAGCAGATGGAAGAGTTCGATGAGCATCACTGGAATCTGCGTGAGCTCGGTAGGCTTCCACGGCTGAGGCAGCGATGAGGACGGCGCAAGTCAATGATTGAGAAACTGATCTCGTACGCGCGATGCTGCCGTCTCGGGTTTGGTCCACTGAGTAAGGAGATTGAGCAACTTGTCACCAAGTACCTCGTTGAAGTACTGCCGCAACAATAAGAGGAGCCGACCAAGGCCTTCAAGAAGCGGCACTGAGAGACGCTTCACTTCGCCCAAGCTCTGCAAGATGGGTCGCAAGCTATTCTTTAGCAGCTCTCTTGGGGCGTTAGCGGGATTGGTGAGAACCTGATCAACATCGTAAGCGGACAAAGTCGCGACGGAGGAACCGAAAACACGAGGTACCTGCTCTAAAACCTTCTTGGCAACCACCACGATGGCCTCCGATCGGAGGGTGAGGGCCTCGAAGAAGTGGCTAATGATCTCCTCGCGCAAAACCGTGAGCCTAGGGTATACGATGATTTCAATTCCGATTGACCCACAAAGAATACAAGAAAGCATACACTGGAAGGGCAAAGTCATTGATGGACATCACCGCCGCCAGCAGCTGGATGATGGCAATCTTTTGATTTACGCGATCCGACACTAGCAAAGGCGTCATCTCAGAAGAAGCAACTTTCGTGAAAAATATAAACGACGCACATTGCTGCTGAGCTCGAGCGCCAGAGCTCGCAGGGTTATCCTCGACCTTGGAGATAGCAAAAGCCTCCTTGACGAATCCAATGAGACGATCATCGACACTTACGACTGGAGGGCGCATGTTGAGGCAGTAAGTCATGGCGTCCAGGTAGCCTGTCTGCACGATGCGCGGGTGAGTGCCGAGTGGAGCGCCGTATATCGGGCTTAAGATCTAAGAGACGACTGATTTCAGAAATGAGAGCAGAAAATGAGCGCAACAAAGAGTACGTTTGCCTCCACGTGCGATCTCAACAATTCTGACACAGTCTCACCACGAGAACTGTCCGCAATGGCTTCCAGGGAATTCTGACAATTCTTGCGCACACGTGGAATAGGCGAAAGCAGCTGGCCGGCGAGGTAGGCTACGGCTTCGTCACAGCAATGAAGATTCTCATTCGTCTCACCGACACCTAGCGAAAAATTAACGAAGATATTTCTCAATACAATCGTCGAACGGTCGGATTACCTTTGACAGAGCAGATCTTGACCAGAGTAAGCAAGGTCTGTACGGCATCTTCGGAAGTGGCGACCGACATGGAGGGCGTGAGGTCTCGGATCAAGTAGAGCAGAGAGGATATGAATGAGACTTGATTCTTCCTCAACCAGGTCACGTGCATCTTCTGCAAGAGGTAGGAGACACCCCACACGCCACCAGCCTTATTGTACCACTCACGACTGAGAAGAAACAAAAAAATGAGCGGAAAGCGAAAAAGGAAATTGTAGGAAAACGTGGCGCACCAGGAGCAAAGAGCGCGGATGCGATCAGCGAAGTCGCTCCAGAAGGGCATAGAGGAGACGTCGAGCTTGTCGTCCTTGTACGAAGATTCAAACACGGAGAGCATCGTGTCGAGAACTTCACCAACGCATTTGGCGCGGTCGCGATTCTCCATTTGCAAAGTCAAAACGACGGCGTCCAGAAGGATACTCGGAGGCAACTCGTTTAACGTGGCCATGGAAGGGCGACGCGAGTGAATAATGAGAAGAGCAAAGTGAGTGGCGATCACTTTGACGAACTCGGACGCGCGCTGGGCCACGTGAGGGATGCCCACAGAGGCTATCAAGCAACTCAGGATCTTGGCAGCAGTCGCTAGGAAAATGAGTCAGAAATGACACCAAAGAAAACCGCGAGAGAGTGAAACGAACCGACTTCGGCGTCGTAACGAATCTTAGACTTGATCATGGGGATATCTTCGTCCTTGGGGTCAACGATCGCGACTGTCTCGGGTACGACGATCTCCTCCTTGGAGCCTTCTGGGATATTGAGAGTTGCGGACCCAATTTCCTTCTTCTGGATCAGGGAGGCGAAGCAGCTCTTCAAATACTCGAAGGCAACGATCGTTTTGTCTGCCGATTCTGTGGCGTAGGTATCATCCTCAAGAAGGACCTTCGCAGCTGAATCAATGGTGAAAGTGAGCGGGAGATCGACCTGCACTGGGCCCAGTTGGAGGCTAACTGCGAAGCCCGTGCTCACCGCCTCGTCGATTTTCTGACAGTAAATGAAGTAACAAAAGTGATATTCGCAATTCCTATCAAGGCCATCATTGAACATACCATGTCGGGAGGTGAGATGAAATAGTTGCGATTGCGACCGGCCATCTTGCCGAGGACACGAATGATCGCAGGGGCATGACGATAAGGCGGTGGCTTCATATGCTTCCAGATCGCCTTCATTAACCGCTGCTTATAATCGCCAAAGAAGCTATCCATATAGTCCTTACCGATCTTATCAAGAATAACCTCAAGCATGCGAAGGCCTTGTGATGCCTGATGGAGTGAAAGTCAGCAACGAGACAATGTAATGATGGGATCCAACATACCACGTCGCCTTTGCTTTCAATGGCGAGGACTAGAGGCTTGATGAGGGACTTGAGGATTGGCATCAAGATGGTCAATCTCACGGGAATCCTTAAGCTCACCTCGACAAAGAGCTCCTTCATCGCAGGAGAGTGCGAGGAATCTTGGAGACCGTTCAACCCTTCTAGAAGGGTGCCAAGTAGAGGGATAATGTCCTTCACGTAGTCGGGATGCTTACTAGTCGAAATGCTAAGGGAGACAATCAGCCAACGGATCAATCAGTGCCAATCGAGTGAGGAGTCGAACCTTCGGAAGAGCTCTCGAATGAGGTAAAAGTAATTAGAAGAATCCTTCGCGGTGCTCACGAAACGCATGCTCTCGGTAATGATTGACGCGACGTGCGGCTGCAGGACACTTTCCGACCCTTCCTTCTCGACAGCGCGAAACACCATCTTGAAAAGCTGAAGCTGTCAAAACAATATGATGAGAATCAATATGTGGTCGGAAATGGCGGTACTGTGAGTACCAGGTTCTTTGAATCTTCCCCAGCGAGGTCACCCGATTTGGTGATGAGAAATGACAGCATCGCATCCGCCACCGTTTTTGCCACCTTGCTTTTAAGGAAGGATTGCGGGATGATCATCATCTGCGAGTGTCCCGATAAGATGACCACAACAAATCAAAAACTTGGCATTAAGTTTGAGAGCGCACGTGAGGATACTTGCGAATGAGGTTGTAGAGGAACTCGGCTTCGGACGAGAAAATGTCGGTGAAGAGGGAAATCTCAAGCTCGGAGATCACCGCAACAAACGGCTCGTAGACGTCCTGTAAAACAAACCAGACTCAAACGACAGCGATGGAGATGAAGGCAACAACACGTCATACCTTATCAATCGTGCGGAGCGACAAGGCTGGCAAATCCTGGAAATGGGAGAAACAAACCAAGCTGTCGCGGTAGAGCTTCCGAAAGAGAAGAGCTTCTTCCAGAGTGGGAGATCGACGAACTCCAGGAGCAGGCGGCTGCTGACCTAGCGGCGTTTTCGCGTTGTTGATTCCCCACATGACTGTCTTCAATCCATTAACGATACAACGGACGATCAAGACCACATCTAAATCAAAAACACATTCAGCAAATCAGCCAAAGAAAACAAACAAGGGAGAACAGGAGCAGACCTCGAGCGACGTTCGTGGTGAGAACCATGTCGGAGGACTCTGCACGAATCTCCTTCTGCTTCAACAATTGAGGAAGACGGCTTTTCAACGCAGTAAATTTGTTGGTGAATGTATCAAGAATGCGCATGATGATGTTGAGCGCAGCGGAAGAAGAGGGCGCTAAGTGGAATCAATGAGCGGCCAGAAATTCACCAAAAAATATTAGAGCGAACCATATGCCCGTTGCTTAATGACCGGCTCCATCATAGCAATAAGCATCTTTGCCGCCGTCGTCTGTGTCGAGAAGGGCAACGACATGTCATGAAACACTTTAGAAAAGAGAACCACCGCCTGGGTGAGCTGCGGGAAGCTCATGCTCTCGCGAACATGACCGATGAAATCGGCGAGGGTTGCATATGCAAGGATTCGAACGGTTTCGAGAGACGTGCGACCAGAACCAATCAAGAGATTTTCGTTCAATAATTGATCCAACTGAAAAGAAATGATGAGATTAAGAGAAGAGATATCTGCGAGTGGAAGAGGGAAGGGTACATGACGAACTAAATTCTTTCGAAGATCGGTGCCGAGCAAGTTCCTCAATGCCATGAGAATCTCTTTGCGCTGAGACATCGCATCGGAGGGGCATGAGCGAAGAAGATCGATGATCGCATTCGGGATTTCGGACTCTTGTTTCGATTGGCTTTCCTGTTTCGATTGGCTGTCCGGTTTCGATTGGCTTTCCGGTGGGATGCTGCGCACGATGAATGCTATGTAGAGGAATCCCTTGGCCTGGGCTTGGATGAACTCGATGAACGAGGAGCGATAAGCGGTAGCCCAATTCTCTTCTGGTCGCTGTTTCACGAAGGCTTGTACATCTTGGAGCATTGAAACTGGAGGAAGTTTTTGTGTGAAGCCTTTGCCAAAGTGCTGATAGAGTGTCACCGCAACAGCGGGGATTTCAGCGAGGACCTGAGGGCCAGTTGTGTCAGAGCAAGAATATTGCAAGAGCAGGACGGATGAATACCTTAAACGAATTCATGCCCCTCATCAAATGTAGGACCTTAGGTTTCTTGTCGTCGCCTACGGAATTGAAAAGGGAAGCACGGAGAGATGCAGAAAAAGGAAGTTGATCATACCAATGACGGTCTGTGGAGGCGAGAAATTGGCCTTGACGGCTTCTGGATATTGTTTGACGACCGAAGCGATCCAAATAAGAAAGTCAAGGGCGAGCTTCTCGAGGTCGGTGGGTGGAGGCTGACCAGGCTTGATTGACTGTCTGTAATTGCGAAGCATCTCGGCGAGGGTTCGAACAACGACCAGGAGGTTCGCCTCGTTCTCGCCATTCAACACTTGTGGAGATGCAAGCTGCCCATAAGATGATTTAACATAGTATCCTCAGATCAAATCTCATTCGAACGAGATGTACGAAGTCGAGGTATTCGCGAAAGACGAGGCGAGAGCGATCGTTGAGAGGGCAGCGGTGGAATAGCTCGAAGAGACCATTGCGCAAGCGCTGCAGCTCGCCGTCCATCGTTTGGAATGGCGTCGACTTCAATAATCCGAATAAAGTCCTAAGGGTACACAACAAAGATTAACAAGAGCTCTTGTTGAGGCGGCTGGACGCCCCGAGAAAGCAGAGTACTTGAAGCAAGCGGCCAGGAAGGCGTCATATCGCTCTGGCGTGGCAACCATTTGGTCAAACGACTCACGCAGCTCCGCCACTCTCTGCGATTTATTTGGATCTAAAATGATAATGATAATGAAATGATGCGATAATTTGAGGGAGGCAAGATTGGGGATCAAAGGGCTGAAGGGAAGAACGAAAGACCCGGGAAACGTCGACCAGAGGAGGGAGAGCCTCGTCGAGGCGCATTGACGGAGGCACTGCACTAACATCGGCGAAACAGCGAATATTCACAATATAACAATTCTAGGAACTGGAAAAATTATATTTAAGGCGAGGAGAAGACGTGGGGACCTTGGAGGAGCGTCCGCTCCCACTCTGAAAATTGTCCACGGGCGAGAAGCTCCTTCGGGAGCAGCGGCGGCCCAGTGGCCCCTTCTTGCTTCACAGCAGCCTGCATGGTAGAGGTACTCACCACAGTCACGCTCGAAGGAAGAGAAAAGAATGAGAAGGCGTAACTCGATGTCGAGCGATGGTTGTTCAGTTCGACTCAGGCCTTTCAGCACCCCCTGTGCAGCCTGAGGCACTCTTTACGACCCCTTTCCCTCCGACGACCGCATCACTCGATCGCGAACATATCGACGACAATCCCTTTTCTTGTTGACATTCGACTGGTGCTAGGAGAAGGGCGGACATTGAGGATGGACATGGATGTCGACCCGCCAACGACCAGCTTGCGATGGCCGCACACCTTGTTCGCCCCACTCCTTCTTCTCAACACGCGGCTGAATGTGATCATCGAAGTTTTTATTTATGCAGTGATATGGAGGTTGATATTATGAAGCCAGAGTGGGCCGTCTACGTCCAGAACGCTCTCAATGCTGACAAAGAGCTTCGCCCGAACGAGATTACTCGCGCTCTACAGACCCGCGGCTCCGTCCTCGTTATGTACCGTCTCATTCAATTATCAATATAAAGTTATAAATTATTGGAATTGGGGCCGTGTGGTACGGTGGAGAAGTGCTCGAGTCGACGATGAATGACGTCGAGCTCGAGCCACGAGGTTTGAGGTTTGTCACAACATGGCCGTGTTCTGAATTCTTATTATTAGACATTGGGAAGCCCAAACTGAACGCGTGTTGAGAAACTCCATCTCCGGATTCATCGACTTTCTTCAGCTGTGCATCGAGACTCTGGAACAGTTCGCCCCCAAGTAATTTAGCTCGCGCTTTTTATTCTCGAGTCCCGACCTTGATTGTAAATTGTTCTTTCTCGAAATGGATATCTTAGAAGGATATGGACGTGCATCGCATGCAGCGGGCGATTGCTCTTGACCCCGCTGCGATTATTTTATTCATATCAGGTTTCAATCCTTCATAGGACGCTCTGTAAGTCAGGTCGATAGCTGAGGAGCATGTCACCCAGCGACCGCACAATGTCGTCGTCGCCCTTTTGAGAGATCTCGCGCTGCCACGAGTACGGCACCTCGATCAAGGTGATGCCAGCGAGGGCGCAGCACTGCCGCTTTTCTGCGTCCCTAGCCCGTTGCGCTGTGAGCTCCTTCTCGGCTTTGCTCCGCGAACCATAGGGCTTCGGCTGAGAATGGAACTCGCCTTGATACTCAACAGCCAGGTCAAGCGACATCACAAAACAGTCGAATGACATGGCCACTCCTGTGAAGCAAGGATGAGGTAAGTTAGAGAGAAAAAAGCTCGATTGATCGCACCTGACTCTTTGAATTTAAAAGTTGGATGCAAATAGTCGAATTTAACGGGATGGGCCGGTTCGAGGAGCTTTTTAAGAGCGCGATAGATGAGCTTTTGAGTTGTCCGTCCAAGAGTAAAGGCGAGCGGATCCAATTCCATCGTGGGATAAGCGAATTTCAACAGTGCGTGGATCGACCCGTGGGACTTCAGCAACGAATAGCCGTGCAACTCTTTCAAATCAACCCGATCAATATCATACCTGAGTATCAAAGGGGGGACGTAAGAGAGAAAGTGGCGGACGAGGAGAAAGCAGAGAAGCGGGGAAGGAAATCGAAGGGAAGCGGATACCAGTCCACGGGTTTTTCTATCACTAACTTTTCTTTGACCCAATCGAGATACGCTATGACATTCTCTTTCTTATTCCAAAAACCCTACACGAAAACATATATTTGATTGAGTGCCATTGCAGCAAGAAAGACAAATGAGTGCATACATGAGGCACCGAGTGGAAGAGCCACGGCTTCCAGGAAACCGTTGGATAGGCGAATGACAATATCGACGCCACTGAGCCCTTGTAAAAGGATAGCAATCCACCTCCCTAAATCGCCACAAATATATAATCAAAAAAGGAAAACCAGCTTGGCAAATCAATGTACGAAAAGACGGAGAACCTGATGCTTGATAAAATCACTTGAGGTCACCTTGTACCACTCGCTCGCGTCAGAGCCGAGCAACAGCTTGCCATGAAGATTTTGGAGAAAAAAGCAAACATTCTTAGCGTCGCTCCAATATGAACTCGGCACGTTGTCGAAGCGCCAAGGATGCCACTCCTGATGAGAAACAACGAGGAGGGCACCAACAGAAATGAATTCTTCAGAGATAGAGGGCTGAAGGACATGCTTCAAAGCTGAATATATATTACTTTATGATAATTAAATAAAAGTACATAATCTGGATAAGCAGCGAGGAGAATGGCGAGAGGACTGTAGCGATAGGCCGACAATAGGCCAGCGCCATGATGGGCTTCGAGGAGTTCGCGCGAAATGCCATGTAAGTCGTCCGTCGATCGCCATTTCATCTCGAGCAGAAGCCAGTCCAAGTAATTCACAATATTTCTAACAATAATAAGCAATTATTCACCGAATGGCACTGAGGAAGCGAGGACGGATCGTACTTTGGGTCGCTCCAGAACGCACGAGGTACTCGACTAAAGAGCCATGGCTTCCAATTGACCTCGGGAAAAGCGAATTGGACGATACGGAGAGGCGAAGATCCAAATCTACATCAAAATATATTGATAGAGGAAAGATCGCGGTAGCTGTGGCGGCAGTCGAAAAAGAGATCGCCGACCCGATTTCAGCAATTAACAAATCACTAAAAAGGAAAGAAATATTACGTTGGAATTGCGCACCTACTGAGAATTCCTCGGCCATTGTTGGCGAGGAGGACCTCGCGGCTTAAGCGGTAGTATAGGGAGGGGTCGACCGTCGAACTCGCCGCCTCAGCGACACCGAGCACGCGATTGAGGTAGCGCACCACGTTCTCCTTCACGCCCCAGTCTCTCCGAAAAATTACCTCATTGTCATTATTTGCAACAATCTTAGATGAAATGGAAGAGGCCCCCGCCTGGGTCGAAGCTCGGCGAGAGGAGGAGGCGGCGGCATGGAAGGTCTTCACGATCCTCCGTTTTGGCCGAAGAGCCGCAGAGGGTCCAGGAGATCGAAATACAAAAGTTATCAGCATTTTTTGAATTATTACAATCGCCGAAAGACCAGTTCCGCCATCACTCTCGAAGTTGAGTGTAGGGCTCTCGGGCTCCGGTTGGTTTCAAATCTCAACTGATGCTAGGCGTGCATTTGACTCCCTTACCGGACAAGCACGACTCCATTACCCGGAACCCATCCCATGAGCGAGATCTGTCTCTGCCGTGGATTTATGGCTGTGAGGCTGAACTTCATCATCACAAATCTTTTTAAGTTGATAATAGCTTGCGAATGCATGTAATGGTCTGCTTCAAGGGAGGAGCTCTGTAAACAAAGCGCTCAGTCTTGATCTGATTGTGGGGTGGCGTTGAATTTTATTATAAAAAGATTGATTGCACTAACTTGGACACTCATCATAACCGAGCATGGGGCTGACCAGTAATGTTCCGGTGAATGAAGTAATTCGAGAACTTTCCCTCGGGGTCAAATTTCTTCATCAGCTGCTGAAACTCGGTGAATTTCGGAAATTGGGATGAAAACTGATCTCTTTTCATTGAGAAGAGCTTTCCGAAATGAGGCACCGCACCAAAAGGATAGAGTGCCTCTTCCACCAATGGAATCGCATGTTGAACGTTAGACCAGTCCGCCTTCCAAGTAAAGTGGATTCCAATCGCGGGGCCGCGATAACAAGGGCTCATCCAGAAGTTATCCTGAGCAATCGATCTTATCTCCGATATGACGAGGCAAGGGGTTATCTTCGGCCCCAGATTAGAAACCGCTGAAAGGGCTTGTAAGGCTAACATGCGAGGAACGAAGAACTCGCTCTGCAACTCCTCACCAACGCTCGGGGTAAATCCTAACTTGAAATGCGGAAGCCTTTCATACGAGGGCCCCGGTACTCCGACTGCATCCGTACAGTTCTCCGGGGATATACCCTCGACTGGGTGTCGTTGGAACTCCGAAAGTTCTGCTCCGTAGAATTCCTTGGAAGGTATGAAGTTGGCGTCCTTCGTGTCCACCTTGTACTTTAGACGCACTTGATTCACTGCCTCGGAGTTGGACCAATCGGTAAATAAGCTAACACTGTACGCTGCGGAGAATATGCCATCGAAGTGGGAACTGAGAGAGGCGAGAGGAAGCCACGTGTAGACGAACTGCCTCACTTGGAACGCAGGGACGACTTCCAATTTGATCCATGTGACAATTCCGAGGGCTCCAAGATTTACCACGGCGCCATAAAAGTCATCGGAGACGTTCGGTGATTTCTTCAAAGTTACAAACTCTCCCTTCGAATTCATGATGACGACTTCAGTTACAGCCGTAGCGAGGTTGCCATTGAGGTCTCCGGAGCCGTGGGTGGCTGTCGCCTAATCCGAAAAAAGGAATAAATTCATATTCGAATACTTGAGGAGGAAGGTAGGAAGAGGGAGGGAGGAAGGAAGGAGTACAATCGCGCCAGCGACAGAGATATGAGGGAGTGAGGCGAGGTTAGGGAGCGCGAAGCCCTCATTGTCGAGCGCCACGCACAACTGGCCGTAAGTCACACCGCCCTATGTGTACGACCATCAGAACATCATTCTATTGGATAACAAACTACAAACAAAGGATTGAGCGTCGATTGGTGGGATGTGGAGGGATCGAGGGAATTGGCTGGTCGAGCTCGTCGCTCGTCCATCGAGAGAGGGAGAAATCCCGACCTTCGGAGGGGCCACAAAACGTATACAATCACATTTGTAAATATCATATACGCGTATACGCAACAAGAAAAAAAAAAATCAGTGCTGAAAGATGCATGAGCGAGCGCCAATATCGGAAGCGGACCTCAATAGACACCGTGCGGCTCGTACGTCGACACCGATCATTCTGAAATTCTCCATCGATATAAGATCTTCTTTAGAGTCTGCAATGTCGTTGAAGCAGTGGCGCGTCCCTTGGACCTTGAGAGAGGAGGAGCGAAGGACGACCTCGCGAAGGTCCGCGATCGTCCTCGGGGCATGGACTCGCTTCGCCTTGTACGCGTAGTTACCGGCCCAATTCTTCGGATTCTTGAGACTCATATTCAATGTTAATACAATAAGTATTTTAGATTCGGGGGACTGCATTGATTGGCTCGGCAAAATGGTCATGAACCCAACCGTCTTTTCATCTGCTGCTCGGCCGCGAGGGCAGCGACTCCCAGCGAGGCGAGGATGCGCAAGAGAGACGTGGCCCAGGGGTCAGGCTGCGAGTTGGGCCTAGCAGCGAGTTCATTCCACACATTATCGTTAGCAATGTACTCGTGGACGAATCGCATCAACGCGGTGCTGACCTTTGGCTTCCTAGCGCTTGTAGTGGCGGCGGGTCTCTCGCACGTCTCCCATTACTTGCTGCGCGGCTCTCCTCGCGACCTCGCCCTCAAGTCACGCCCTGTGCACTCCTTGTACGATCTACTTCATCATTTTGAACTTGATGGATTGCAATACAATGCCTGGATTGGCTGTCGAGGGAAAGCGAAATGTCCGCTCTCGACGACTTTTGCCTCGTCGCCCTTCTTCTCCTTTCCTCCTCCTCCTCCTCCTTTGC
>Ga0154020_10005007_pt1 | contig 15729 bp, 12 predicted proteins | sample Klosneuvirus_201_FD_109709 | JGI IMG/M metagenome (GOLD analysis project Ga0154020, IMG submission 109709) | Active sludge microbial communities from wastewater, Klosterneuburg, Austria - Klosneuvirus_20160825_MG | ecosystem: Engineered > WWTP > Aerobic digester > Activated sludge | place...
AGGAAAATAGACAACCACTACAAAGTCATGACTTTCTTCACCAGCGAATATGAGTGTAAGCTTGATGCCAAAGGCAGATTGGTGCTGCCCGCGCGTATTAAAACCCAACTACCCGAGCCCGATGGCACAGGGCAGGAGCTTGTTATCAGGCGGGGATTCGAGCAATGCCTCATTATTTATCCTATGGTGGAGTTCAAAAAGGTCTTCTCAAAAATTTCAGGTCTTAACGAGTTCAACGAAGAGTATCGCAAACTACAGCGCAACTTTTTGTCGGGAGTAGTTACGGTAGAGTTGGATAGCAACGGCCGTTTTCTGATTCCTAAAAACATGCTGGCTTACGCGCAAATTGAAAAAGATGCGATGTTGGTTGGCACGGGGAGCAAAGTTGAGGTTTGGAATCCTTCAATCTACGAGAAGCACCTGATTCAAGATCCGGGTGAGTTGTCAAAGCTGGCGGAAAAGTATCTGAATGAGTAGATACTGGCCGCTGGATACTAGATACTGGAAACAAATGGCATGAGTAAGTCGTCAAACATCCAGCATCCAGGATCTAGCAGCTATCATAAGCCAGTAATGTTGGCGGAATGCATTGAAGCACTTCAGATAAAAGCGGAGGGTGTATATGTAGACGTAACATTTGGTGGAGGTGGTCATAGCATGGCCATACTTGAAAATCTGAAAGAAGGAAGATTGATAGCCTTCGATCAGGATGAGGATGCCAGGAAGCAAGCAGAAAATATCAGTAGTCGTTCTTTTACATTTTGTCAAACCAACTTCCGATACATGAAACAGTATTTGAAGTTAAACGGAGTAACTCAGGTAGATGGCATTCTGGCTGATCTTGGAATTTCATCGCACCAGATCGATTCACCTGCACGCGGGTTTTCAACTCGCTTTGAAGGACCACTCGATATGCGGATGGACCAGCAGGGAAAAGTTACCGCGGCTAAAATTCTGAATGAATATTCGGAGGCAGACCTGCATAAAATTTTTGGTATGTATGGTGAGTTGAAAAATGCCAGGACTGCAGCCAAAACAATTGTGATGGCACGAGCCACCAAGCCGTTGGTTACTACGTTGGATTTAAAACTTGCTTTACAAAGCATTGCTTCTCGCGGAAAGGAGCATAAATATTTCGCCCAGGTGTTTCAGGCGCTTCGCATCGAAGTAAACGCAGAGATGAAAGCGCTTGAAGATTTTTTGCACCAATGTGGCGATGTAATGAAAGTTGGGGGTCGATTGGTGGTGATGAGCTATCACTCGCTGGAAGACAGATTGGTGAAGAATTATATAAATACGGGAAAGGTGTTTGGGGAATTGGAAAAAGATTTTTACGGAAACCCCATCAAACCTTTTCAGTCAATAAACCGAAAGCCTATCGAGGCCTCGGAGGAAGAAGTAAATGAAAACAAACGCGCCCGAAGTGCCAAGCTGAGGGTAGCGGAGAAAATATAAGATCTCTAACTCTCTCTTGTGGAGAGGGGCAGGGGTGAGGTTAGTTAGAAAAGTTATGGCAGATAATAAATTTAGAATTGAACCCACACGCGGCAACGAATCCCGGGTAAAGCCATCGGCTCCGGGGCCTAGTATTTTCTCGGGTCTTGAAAAGAAATTGAAACTGGAATCTTATTTTGAAGAAGGATTTCCGGTTCAATATCTCCCCAAGATTTTGTTTGCTGTGTTGCTCAGCTTGATTTATATCAGCAATACGCATTATGCAGAAAAGGCCACCCGTAAGATCGACAGAATGCAAACCGAAGTAGAAGACTTGCGCGCTGATTACACTACGCTGAAGGCCGACATTATGTATGCCAGTAAGCAAAGTGAAGTAGCGAGAAGAGTAAAAGATTTAGGATTGAAAGAAAGTGTAAATCCGCCCTATAAACTGGTAGTAGAGAAAGGTGAATATTAAAAAATCCATATTAGTACGCGTACGCGTTGCATTTTTATGTGTGATGGTGTTTGCTGTTTGTGTAGCCGCAAAGATCAGTCACATTCAGTTTGTTGATGGTGATAAGTGGGAGAGGATGAGTGAAGAAATCAACTTCGACTACAAAAAGATCAAAGCAACCCGTGGCAATATTTATTCCGACAATGGAAGCTTGCTAGCCACAAGCCTGCCTTTTTATAAGGTGGCCATTGATCCAACCTTAGCAAAGAGTGAAATTTTCAAATCAGGCATCGATTCGTTGGCTATGATGTTATCGAGGTATTATAAAGACAAATCAACGACTGAATACAAGCAATTACTAAAAGACGCCCGTGTAGCCGGAAAGCAATATGTGGTAATTAATCGCAAGCAAATTAACTATCAGACAAAGAAGGAAATGATGAAGTGGCCCATTTTTCGTGATGGTCGCTATCGGGGTGGAGTAATCTTTGAGAAAGTTGATGTTCGATACAGGCCTTTTTCAAATCTAAGTAGAAGAACCGTTGGCTATGTTAATGAAGATGGTAAGGGCGCTGGACTCGAATATAGTTTTGATGATGTGCTAAGCGGTCAGGATGGCGAGGCGCTCTTTCAAAAAATTGCCGGAAGCACCTGGAAGCCTGTGTTTGATGGTAACAATGTAAAGGCAATAAATGGATTGGATATTCATTCCACTATTGATATTAATCTTCAGGATGTAGCAGAGACTTCTTTATATCAGGCCATGAAGCGCCACAATGCCGATGAAGGTACGGTAGTGGTAATGGAAGTAAAGACCGGGCACATCAAAGCGATTTCAAATTTAAGCAGTGACGGTCATGGCGAATTTTACGAAAAGTTTAATCACGCTGTAGGCGGATCGATTGAGCCGGGGTCGACATTTAAATTAGTTACCATGTTGGCTTTGTTGGAGGACACCAATCTGGCATTGACCGATAGCATTAATACGGGTAACGGAGAATATACCTTCTACAATCGCAAAGTAAGAGATCATCACGAAGGTGGTTATGGAAAACTTACTGTTCAGCAGGCTTTTGAATTATCATCGAATGTGGCGATGGCTAAGTTGACTGATAAATATTTTGGAACCAAACCTTCTAAATTTTTAGCGCATGTCGATGATTTGAAATTATCCAAACCCTTAGGATTACAACTTACAGGCGAGGCTTATCCGAAAATCACCCGACCGACTGATAAGGGTTGGAGTGGAATAACCTTGCCGTGGATGGCTTATGGCTATGGATTAGAAATCACACCCTTGCATACACTTACTCTTTATAACGCTGTTGCTAATGATGGCACTATGATTAAGCCTGTATTTGTGACTAGCGTAAGTAAAGCTGATCGTATTAAGCAGGATTTTGAAACTGAAAAGCTGACCGGAAAAATCTGTTCAAACAAAACGCTTAATCAATTACGTATTTTATTGGAGGGCGTTGTTGAAAATGGAACGGCTAAAAATTTAAAGAACGCGCACTATCGCATTGCTGGTAAAACAGGCACGGCTCAGATTTTGGAAAATGGTCGCTACGAGAAAAGATACATCACTTCTTTCGTAGGATACTTTCCCGCCCATGCTCCTAAGTATTCAGCGATTGTTCTAATCAAAAATCCTCGTGGTTTTTATCAGTATGGTAATAATGTAGCGGGCCCGGTATTCAAAGATATTGCCGACAATATTTTTGCGCGCGACATCAATTTACATATGGCCATGGAAAAGACCAAGACCATGGAGCCGGGAGTATTTCCTACCATTCGTGCCGGAAAGCAGGATGAGCTTACTATGATAAGCAATGAGTTAGGTGTTTCAAATCATTCGGCTACCGAGGAAGAATGGATTAAGACCGCAAAAAGTGGAAGCAGTGTAGTTTGGAAAAAGAACGCAGTGGTTAAAGATCAGGTGCCTGATGTATTGGGAATGACTTTTCGCGATGCTATTTATTTATTGGAGAAGTCAGGCTTGCGGGTTTCGTTTGAAGGGAAAGGTCGCGTGAGCAATCAATCACTATCTCCCGGAACCAGAATCTCGAAAGGGTCTATCATTTATTTGCGATTAAGTTAATGGCAGAACTGAAAGACATATTATATAAAGCGCCCATTACCTCTACCTCGGGTAATATGAGTATAGAGGTGAAGGGAATTTGTTTTGATTCGCGTAAAGTTCAGCCGGGTTATTTGTTTATCGCAGTAAAGGGAACGCAGTCCGATGGCCATGAATTTATATCAAAGGCTTTGGCGGATGGTGCCATAGCGGTTGTAGTGGAAAAACTTCCGGAAGCCATTTCAGATAAGATCACATACGTTACCGTGAAGGACAGTGCAAAAGCACTGGGAATCATTGCTTGTAACTTTTATGGAAGTCCGGCCTCAAAACTAAAACTGGTTGGTGTTACCGGTACGAATGGAAAGACTACTGTAGTAACGTTGTTATTCAAACTTTTTACTTCGCTGGGCTATCGTTGTGGAATGTTATCCACAGTTGTTAATAGAATTGTGGATAAAGAGGTTCCAGCCACACACACCACACCCGATCCTATCCAGATCAACGAAATGTTGGTTAAGATGCTTGATGAAAAGTGTACGCATTGTTTTATGGAGGTGAGTTCGCACGCGGTAGTGCAAGGAAGAATTGAAGGGTTGCAATTTGCGGGAGGTTTATTTACTAACATCACGCACGATCATCTCGATTATCATCGAACCTTTGAAAGTTATATACGGGCAAAGAAGGGATTTTTTGATGGCTTGTCATCCGATGCCTTTGCCTTGGTAAATGTGGACGATAAGCGAGGCATGGTAATGCTTCAAAACAGCAAAGCCAAAAAGCAAACCTATGGCCTTAAGAAGATGGCCGACTTCAAAGGAAAAATTATCACCAATTCCATTGAAGGTCTTGAATTGGAAGTAGGTGAGAGAAGTGTGTGGTTTAAATTGATTGGTGATTTCAATGCCTATAATTTGCTGGCCGTATATGGCGCAGCTTGCTTATTGAATGAGGATCCGGAATTAGTGTTGATGCGCTTGTCAGCACAAACCGGAGCAGCCGGTCGGTTCGAACTTGTTTTGCCCGGATCGAAGTTTACTGCCATAGTTGATTACGCACACACACCCGATGCGCTTAAAAATGTTTTAGAGACAATCGAAAATTTTCGTTCGGGTGCTGAGCAAGTAATTGCTGTTGTAGGATGTGGCGGTGATCGCGATCGTACGAAACGACCATTGATGGCTGCGATTGCCTGTAAGTATTCCAGCAAAGTGATTTTTACTTCTGATAATCCACGCAGTGAAGATCCCATGGAAATCATTCGCGAAATGCAAAAAGGAGTTGGCCCTACGGATGCCAAGAAGACGTTGGTGATGGTTGATCGTGAAGAGGCAATAAAAACTGCTTGTATGATGGCGAAGGAGAAGGACATCATTTTGGTAGCGGGCAAGGGGCATGAAAATTACCAGGAGATAAAGGGTGTGAAGCATCCATTTGATGATAAGGAAGTTTTAGAAAGAATGTTAAAAATGTTTAGCAATTAATGTTATACTACTTCTTCGACTATATCGAAAAGAATTTTGATTTGCCCGGAGCAGGCTTATTCCAATATATTTCCTTTCGTGCAGGCGCTGCGGCTGTATTGTCCTTAGTCATCACCATCATGTTTGGTCAGCGGTTGATCAATTATTTGCGGAAGAAGCAAGTTGGCGAGGAGATTCGTGATTTAGGACTAGAAGGCCAGATTCAAAAGAAGGGTACACCTACCATGGGTGGCTTAATTATTATTGCAGCCATTTTAATTCCTACTTTATTAATGGCCAGGCTTGATAACGTATATGTTATCTTACTGATCGCTACCACGCTTTGGCTTGGACTAATTGGTTTCATAGACGACTACATCAAAGTTTTTAAGAAGAATAAAGAAGGACTTGCCGGGCGATTTAAAATTGTTGGTCAGGTAACAATAGGTTTGATTGTTGGGTTAACACTTTTCTTTAATGATAGCGTAGTGATTCGTGAGGTGAAGCCTGCTACGACCGCGAGCCTTCAGGTAATGCAACCGGAATCTGGAATACGATTAGAGTACCATGATGTTAAGTCAACAAAAACTACGGTTCCTTTTATAAAGAATAATGAGTTTGACTATAGTGACATTTTACCATGGGTAGATAAGAACTACACATGGATTATCTTCACACTCGTTGTTATCGTAATCATTACGGCCGTTTCCAATGGTGCGAATATAACCGATGGCATCGATGGTCTTGCGGCTGGCACTTCTGCCATCATTGGGTTAACGCTTGCCATTTTTGCTTACTTATCCGGTCGCGTTGACTTTAGTTCGTACTTAAATATAATGTACATCCCCAACTTGGGTGAGCTAGTAATTTTTTGTACCGCCTTTGTGGGAGCATGTTTAGGTTTCCTTTGGTACAACGCTTACCCGGCACAAGTCTTTATGGGTGACACCGGCAGTCTGGCACTTGGAGGAATCATTGGTGTGCTTGCTTTTGCAGTTCGCAAAGAGTTATTGATTCCGGTTTTGTGTGGAATCTTTCTTGTAGAAAATGTCTCCGTCATCGCACAGGTATCCTATTTCAAATACACCAAGCGAAAGTATGGAGAAGGAAGGCGCATTTTACTGATGTCGCCTTTGCATCATCACTATCAAAAGAAAAATATCCACGAATCTAAAATTGTAACCCGGTTTTGGATTGTAGGAATACTGTTAGCGATTCTTTCATTAGCAATGTTAAAACTAAGATGAAAAAACGAATCGTAATCTTAGGTGCGGGCGAAAGCGGAGTAGGTGCCGCCATTCTAGCGAAAGCGAAAGGGTTTGACGTGTTTGTTTCGGATCAGGGAAGTATTAAAGAGAAATATAAGACTGAGTTAAGAAGTGAATCAATCCCTTATGAAGAAGGACATCATTCTTTAGTTTTTATATTAAATGCTCAACTTATAATTAAGAGCCCTGGTATTCCTGATAAAGCTGAAATAATCCAATCTGTAAGATCAGAAGGAATTCAAATAATTGATGAATTGGAATTTGCTTTTCGATACGTACAAGGAAAAGTGATTGCGATTACCGGAACCAACGGTAAGACAACAACAACTTTATTAACCTATCATTTATTAAAAAGTGCCGGGTTTAACGTGGCCTTAGCGGGAAATGTAGGGGAGAGTTTGGCTAGAAAGGTCGCGAAAGAAAATCATGATTGGTATGTTGTTGAAATCAGTAGCTACCAATTAGACGGTACCGTTACATTTCAGCCTGAGATCGGCATCCTTTTAAATATTACTCCGGATCACTTGGATCGCTACAATTATAAAATGGAGAATTACATAAACTCCAAATTCCGATTGATTCAAAACATGACTGCAAAGAACTCATTCATATATTATGCGGATGATGCTGTAACTGGAACGGAAGTTTCGGCAAGAAAAATAGAAGTTAGCAAAGTACCTATCTCTTTAAAGGACAAATCAACACCAGCTCATTATGATGGTGCGCAGATGGTTTTCAATTTAGTTGGGCAACACTTCGCTATAGCTCAAGCAGAGACTTCCCTGAAGGGACCTCATAACCTGATCAACACCTTGTCGGCAGTAACAGCCGTATTTTTAGCAGGTGCTGATTTGGGTTCTATCCGTTCAGGATTGAAAAGTTTTAAGAATGCACCGCATCGATTGGAGTCCGTTGCATTGATCAAAGGTGTAGAGTTCATCAACGATTCCAAAGCTACCAATGTTGATTCTGTCGTGTATGCATTGGGGAGTTACAACCAACCACTAATCTGGATTGCCGGTGGTATCGACAAGGGCAACGACTACAACTTAATTAAAGAAGCAGTTTCTAAAAAAGTAAAGACACTAATCTGTCTGGGTAAAGACAACGATAAATTAAAATCATTCTTTGGAAGTATTGTAAACGATGTACAGGAAACCCAGACCGTGAATGAGCTTGTACGTTTAGCGCTAAAAGCTGCCAAAGAGGGAGACGTGGTTTTACTTTCCCCAGCCTGTGCCAGTTTCGATTTATTTAAGAACTACGAAGATCGAGGTGATCAGTTTAGGGCAGCTGTTTTAGAACTAAAAGAAGAAGTTGAGCAAATAGGTTTTATAAAGAGTTAACGGAAATGGAAAAATTTAAAACATGGGCTGACAAAAACCTTCAAGGCGACCGGGTAATCTGGGCTGTGGTTTTTGCGCTGTCGCTGATCAGTATCCTCGTTGTTTATAGTTCGATTGGCACGTTGGCGTTCAAACGCTCATCAAGTCCAGAGTCGTACCTTATTAAACATACTTTCATGGTGTGTTTGGGATTGGCTGCTATGTGGTTCGCTCATAAAATTGATTATCGTTACTACTCTAAAATTTCTCGTTTGGCACTTTGGATCAGCGTCCCCTTATTGATCTATACTTTTACTAATGGAACAACAATCAATGATGCTGCACGGTGGATCACCTTACCGTTTATCAACACCTCATTTCAACCTTCTGATTTTGCGAGCCTTGCGCTGATCATTAACCTGGCAAGTATGCTCAGCAAGAAGCAACAGAACATTGACGACATCAAAGAATCTTTAATTCCTATGTTGATCTGGTGTGGTGTTATCTGTGGGCTAATTGCGCTCACCAATCTTTCTACAGCCATGTTACTATTTGCCACCTGCATGTTAGTAATGTTTATTGGCCGCGTGCCTGTGAAATATCTTGCCATGCTCGTGTTAGTTGGATTATTAGCAGGAGCAGTTGCCTTGAAATTTGGAGTACGGGGAGAGACTGCTAAAAACCGAATCATGAGTTTTGTACAAGGAGGTGAACTTCCCTTTCAGGCTAAGCATGGAATGATCGCGGTGGCAACTGGTGGAATTTTTGGTAAAGGTCCGGGTAACAGCGATCAACGAAATATTTTACCGCATCCTTACTCTGATTTTGTTTATGCCATTGTGATTGAGGAATATGGAATGATAGGTGGCGTTACGGTACTTATTCTTTATCTCATTCTATTACATAGAGGAATGAAGGCGGCCTACAACAGTGAACGGGCTTTCGGTGGTCTGCTTTCTGCAGGGCTAAGTTTTGATCTTGTTTGTCAGGCGATGGTGAATATGGGTGTTGTTGTTGGGCTAGGACCGATCACGGGCCAACCATTACCATTGATAAGCATGGGCGGAACAGCTATGCTCTTTACCGGTTTATCGGTGGGAATTATTTTGAGTGTTAGTCGTGGAGAGCGCGAAGAAAACTGGGGCCAGAAAACAGCAGGCGAGGAACTAAGAATGAAGGATAAAAATATGGATGCGAAAGCAGCTTAATAAAATTTGAAAGCGAATAAACCATATCGATTAATTATTAGTGGTGGCGGAACAGGTGGCCATATTTTTCCTGCTATAGCAATCGCAAATGAATTCAAAAGTCGGTATGCCGATGCTGAAATTCTTTTTGTGGGTGCTAAGGGCAGAATGGAAATGACCCGTGTGCCGGAGGCTGGCTATAAAATTATTGGACTTTGGATCAGTGGCCTTCAGCGTAAACTTACTTTTTCTAATCTTTTATTTCCATTGAAACTAGCCACAAGTTATTTCAAGGCGCGCAGCTTGGTTAGTAAATTTAAACCCGATTTTGTAGTAGGTACAGGCGGATATGCCAGCGGACCAATTCTTTTAGCGGCAACCAGCAAAAAAATACCGGCACTCGTTCAGGAACAAAATTCTTATGCAGGCCTCACGAATAAAAGATTAGGTGATAAAGTACAACGGGTGTGTGTGGCTTATGCGGGTATGGATAGATATTTTCCTAAGGATAGGATTGCGTTAACCGGTAATCCAGTGCGGAAGGACATCAGCAACCTTGATACAAAGCGTGAACAAGCCGGCAACCATTTTGGCTTATCCCCACAAGGAAGAACATTATTGATTTTAGGTGGAAGCCTGGGAGCTCGCACCATCAACGAAAGTGTTTTGGAGGGCATCGATAAACTTATTGATTCGCAGGTACAGGTAATCTGGCAAACTGGAAAGTTTTACTATGAAACTGTTAAAGCGCAGGTTGCCAATAAAGATTTGCGAAAAATTCGAATTCATGATTTCCTAAAACAAATGGATTTGGCCTATGCCGCCTCGGATGTAGTGATTTCACGGGCTGGAGCTTTATCAATTTCTGAAATCTGTTTGGCAAAGAAGCCCTGCATTCTTGTGCCTTCCCCTAATGTGGCCGAAGATCACCAAACGAAAAACGCAATGACGTTGGTGGGTGAGGGGGCTGCGGAAATGATTACCGATCGCAACGCGAAAGAATTGCTAGTGAGTGAGTCGCTTAAACTGGTTTACGATCTTCAACGGTGTAAATCTTTAAGTGATTGTATTGCACCATTAGGACGCCCAAGAGCAACAGAAGATATCGTAGATGAAATTGAAAAGTTGATTGTTAAGAAATGAAGCTAGATCAATACGATAGTATATATTTTTTAGGTATCGGAGGCATCGGCATGAGTGCGTTGGCCCGTTGGTTTAAACATAAAGGTTTGCGCGTAGCGGGTTATGATCGTACCCCAACTCCGTTAACGCATGAGTTGATTGAGGAGGGAATGGAAATTCATTTTGAAGATAAGATTGAATTTATCCCAGGGTATATTAGCAAAGAGAAAACGTTAGTGATCTTTACTCCTGCCATTCCAAAAAATCATGTTGAACATAATTATCTTAAGGAATCCGGGTTCACCATTCTCAAACGGTCAGAAGTGCTTGGTCTATTAACCAAAAATTATAAAACCATCGCAGTAGCCGGCACGCATGGTAAGACAACCACCTCATCACTCATTGCCCACATCCTGAAGCACGCAGGAAAAGACATGGTTGCATTTTTGGGTGGCATCACTGCGAACTACCAGTCTAACCTGATTATGCATGGCGAGGTAAATGAAAAGACATTGGTAGTAGCTGAAGCGGATGAATTTGATCGTTCCTTCCTGAGATTATTTCCGCACACGGCAGTGGTTACTTCGGCTGATGCCGATCATTTGGATATTTATGGAGACCACCTTCAAATGCTAAGTTCCTACAAGGAATTTATTAGCCAGATAAATGATAAAGGTAATCTCATCATACATGAATCAATTGGCTCGTTGGCCGATGAAGCAACGCAGCTAAACAAAGAAACATATGGCATGAGCCGGGGGCAATTTTTTGCCGGCAATATAGTTCCGATTAGTCGGGACGGATTTTTTGAATTCGATCTGCTGGGCTTTGCTCATAAGATTGAGAAGATACAGCTCGGTGTCCCCGGTTTTCATAACATGGAAAATGCTATCGCGGCAACGTTGGTAGCATTAAAGTTTGGGATTGACGAAAAGACAATCCGCGAAGCACTTGCGTCCTTTCGAGGTGTGAAGCGAAGATTTGAATACATCATCCGCACAGACAAGTTAGTCTACATCGATGATTACGCGCATCATCCGGCTGAGATCGAAGCGTTTCTGAAATCGCTTAAGGAAATGTATCCCGGTAAAAGGATAACTGTAATTTTTCAGCCGCATTTGTTTACACGTACCCGCGATTTTGCCGAAGGTTTTTCGTCAAGCCTTAGCCTGGCGGATGAATTGTTGTTGATGGACATTTACCCGGCTCGCGAAGAAGCTATTCCGGGTGTAACCTCTGATATGCTTTTTGAAAATATCAGCAGTAAGAAGAAGGTGCGTTGCAACAAATCAAATCTTATGCAAACCCTGGCGGGGATGAATATAGAAGTTCTGGCCACCGTTGGTGCTGGCGACATCGATACGTTTGTAAAACCGATTAAAGAAATGTTAAGCAGCAAATGAAATGGAAATTTGACATTCGGAAAGAAATTAAGGTAGCGGTAGCGTTACTGGCTATTTCATTTTTGATCGCTTTCAGCGCACGCAAGCAAGACGGATTGATTTGTAAAGACATTGTAATTGATCTGGAAAACATTCAGGAGAATCACTTTTTAGATGAAGCCGATGTTTTAAAACTGGTAGAAGGAAGTGGTCAGAAAATAATTGGTTCAAGTCTCGATTACATCAACCTAAAATCAATTGAGACAAAACTTAAATACGACAAACATATTTTGGATGCTGAGTTGTTTGGTGACCTGAAAGGAAATCTGATTGTGAATGTTGAATTAAGAAGACCTATCGCTCGAATTGTACGTGAAAATGCCCCCGATGCGTACATAGCAGAAGATGGCGTGATTATGCCGGTTTCAGAAAAGTATAGTTCACGTGTGGTTTTAATAAGCGGTGCATTTACCAATCAACTGGTAGAAAGTGAAGATTTGACAACACGGGAAGAAGGTAGGCAGTTACTTGATATGATAGAGTTTATTTCAGAGGATAAATTCTGGAAAGCCCAGGTTGCACAAATTGATATCAATAGCCAAGGTAAGATTATTATTCTTCCTCAGGTAACAGGGCAACAAGTAGAGTTTGGAATAGCGGATGGTTATGAAGCGAAGTTCAAAAAACTTATGATTTTTTATAAAGAGATTCTTCCTCAACGTGGCTGGACCCGCTACGAGCGTGTGAATCTGGAATATGACGGACAAATAATAGCAGAATAACTAAACGGATATAACCCAAATAAATAATTATCAAACAACCACTAATAATTTAAGCATCATGGAAAAGGAAAAAATAGTTGTAGGGCTGGATATCGGTACAACCAAGATCTGCGCCATTGTAGGTCGCAAAAACGAATTCGGTAAACTCGAAGTACTGGGTATGGGTAAAGCCGAATCGGAAGGTGTGATCAAAGGTATTGTAACCAACATTGATAAAACGGTGTTCGCTATCGAGAAGGCCGTGAAAGAAGCCAGCGACATGTCAGGTATCGACATAGGCGTAGTGAATGTTGGTATCGCGGGGCAACACATCCGTAGTTCAATTCATCATGGGGGTATAACCCGCAGCTCTAAAGATGAGGAGGTTAGTATTGAAGATGTAAATCGTCTTACGGAAGACATGTACCGCATCGTTATTCCCCCAGGCAGCGAGATCATTCACGTAATGCCGCAAGACTATATTGTGGATTACGAAGAGGGTATTAAAGATCCGGTAGGGATGAGTGGTGTAAAACTGGAAGCCGACTTCCATATTATTACCGCACAAACCAGCGCCATCAATAATATTAATAAGTGTGTACGCAGAGCCGGTCTCGAAATTGAAGATTTAATTCTCGAACCTTTAGCATCCAGCCTCGCTGTTTTAAGCGAAGAAGAAAAAGAAGCTGGTGTTTGCTTGATTGATATTGGTGGCGGCACTACCGATATCGCAGTGTTTCATGACAGCATCATCCGTCATACGGCTGTAATTCCTTTTGGTGGAAACATTCTGACAAACGACATCCAGCATGGGTTAATGGTAATGGCAAAGCAAGCCGAGCAATTAAAAACTCGTTTTGGAAAAGCGATTGCTGAAGAAGCAAGTCCAAACGAAATCGTTTCTATACCGGGGATCAGAAATAGAACGGCAAAGGAAATCTCAGTAAAGAATCTTTCAAGCATTATTCAGGCGCGCATGGAAGAAATTATAGAGATGACACATACCGAAATTATTAATTCGGGATTTGAAAATAGATTGGCAGGTGGCATCGTAATCACCGGTGGTGGATCTCAACTCAGTTGCCTTAAGCAATTAGTAGAGTACATGACGGGCATGGATGCACGCATCGGTTATCCGAACGAACATTTAGGAAAGAGTAAACTGGAAGCGGTAAAGAGTCCCATGTATGCCACTTCCGTAGGTCTGGTATTATCCGGTTTCCGTTCACTTGACGAACGTGAGGAGCGCTACAAAGAAGCTAAGGGTTTGCAAAAGCCTGTGAAGGTTAAGAAAGAGAAAATGAATCCTGCTTCTGATTTTTTCTCCAGCATCTTGAATAAAACCAAGGGTCTCTTGATTGATGACCTCGATGGGAAAAATGAATATTGAATCAACCACTAAATAAAAATTGTCATGTTTGAACCAGTAACAGGATACAAATTTGATCTCCCCAAGCATCACAAATCGATTATCAAGGTAATCGGTGTGGGTGGCGGAGGTAGCAACGCAGTCAATCACATGTTTCGTCAAGGCATCAAAGATGTCGAGTTTGTGGTTGCCAATACCGATCTGCAAGCATTGAACAGCAGTCCGGTTCCTTATAAACTTCAATTAGGTGTTAATCTTACCGAAGGCCTTGGCTGCGGAGCCAATCCGGAAGTAGGGCGTGCTGCAGCGATTGAAAGCAAAGAACAGATTCGCGAAATGTTAATGGGCACCAAGATGGTGTTTGTTACTGCCGGCATGGGTGGTGGTACAGGCACAGGAGCAGCGCCTGTTATCGCCAAGATTGCGAAGGACATGGATATTCTTACTGTAGGAATTGTCACTGTTCCATTTGCTTTTGAGGGAAAGAAAAAACTTGCGCAAGCTGAATTAGGTGTAGATGCCTTTCGCTCAAGTTGCGATACGGTGCTTATAATTCTTAATGATAAGCTACGCGAAATCTATGGTAACCTAGCCATCGGTCAGGCGTTTGGCGAAGCCGACAATGTGTTGACAACTGCGGCAAAGGGCATTGCGGAAATAATTACACTTGCGGGTTACGTTAATGTTGATTTCCAGGATGTGCGAACTGTCATGTTAAATGCAGGGGCAGCGGTTATGGGCTCATCCGAAACGCGGGGTGACAACCGGGCTGTTAAGGCAGCACAACAAGCACTGGCATCTCCATTACTGGATAACAAAGACATTATGGGTGCGAAGAAAATTCTTCTGTCTATTATCTCGGGTGATGAAGCGGAACTTCAGATGGATGAGTTGACAACCATCACAGAGTACATTCAGGAGCAAGCTGGTGATGAAGCCGAAGTGATCTTTGGTCATGGTGTTGATGCTGGATTGGCTGACCGCATCCGGGTAACCGTAATTGCTACTGGCTTTATTTCCGATGGGCAAATGAAACGCATAGTGGATGAGAAAAAAGTTCATGAGCTTGATCGTTCACAGATTTCACTTTTTGGTACGGCTGATAATTCAGTAAATCAACAGAATCTGGATGTTCATCTTAAGAAGACAGAGGACCGTCCTATTTTGAAGAGTGAAGAAAAAAAGATGGATGTAAGTGAGCATGCAAATAATACCAAAAAACCTGAGGCGAATCCTCCGAAGGATGAAAATTTTGAAAACGAGCGCTCGTATACATTTGAATTATTTAAGAGCTCAGACTCAACAGCAGACACAGACGAAGATCAGGGCGAGGAAAGTTTATTTCTTAACGATGACGAAGAGTTTGAGTTGGGCAAAGAAATCTCTGCCGATCAGGTAATAAATGAAGAAGGTCTGATGGAGGTGCGCAGAACAAAGGCCCGGCTAGAAGAACAGGCACGCCAGCGCAGAGAGAAACTGAAGGCCAGCAAGAAAAACGAAATGACGAAGGAAGAATTTAATGAAAAGTGGACATTGCCAGCTTACTTACGTAGAGGCGTGAAGATGGATAACGTACCGCATTCTTCTGAATCTTTTATTTCGCGTTATAACCTGAACGATGATAACAATCTTTTGGGTAACAATAAGTTTTTGCATGATAATGTGGACTAGCCGAATGACGAATGAAATGAGTGACGAGTTACGAATGATTTTAGTAATCAATCAATTCGTAATTCGTAAATCTAAATTCGTCATTCAATAAAGACATGGCATATCCGGCACGACTGGTTTTTACTCCATTCGTAGTGGTTGTTGGTGGTAAATATTTTTTGCCGGTGCCGGAGTGCCTTATTTTTTAAACTGAGTTTAACCCATTTTTTA
>Ga0154020_10005008_pt1 | contig 15728 bp, 13 predicted proteins | sample Klosneuvirus_201_FD_109709 | JGI IMG/M metagenome (GOLD analysis project Ga0154020, IMG submission 109709) | Active sludge microbial communities from wastewater, Klosterneuburg, Austria - Klosneuvirus_20160825_MG | ecosystem: Engineered > WWTP > Aerobic digester > Activated sludge | place...
GACTTCGAGGCGGTGTCGGTGCGCGAGGACGTCACCCTGGAGGCGGTGCTGCGCTACCTGCGCCGCTTCGACGAGCTGCCCGACCACACCGACCAGCTCTTCGTGGTCGACCGCGAGGAGCGCCTGCAGGGCGTGCTGCCCCTCGACCTGCTGCTGGTCACCGATCCGGACGAGATGGTCTCCAACATCATGGCCGACGAGCCGCTGACGCTGGAGCCGGACGAGAAGGCGCAGACGGCGGCGCAGGCCTTCGAGCGCTACGACCTGGTCTCGGCGCCGGTGGTGGACAAGGACGGCAAGCTGGTCGGCCGGGTAACGGTGAACGCGGTGGTGGACTACATCCGCCAGGCGACCGAAACGGAGCAGCTCTCGCGCGCCGGCCTGCGCGAGGGCGAGGACATTTTCGCCTCGGTGTGGGACTCGGTGAAGAACCGCTGGTCGTGGCTGGCCGTGAACCTCGTCACCGCCTTCGTCGCCTCGCGGGTGATCGGCGCCTTCGAGGGCTCGATCGAGAAGCTGGTGGCGCTGGCGGCGCTGATGCCCATCGTCGCCGGCATCGGCGGCAACTCGGGCAACCAGACCATCACCATGATCGTGCGCGCGATGGCCCTCGGCCAGGTGCAGCAGGAAAGCGCCCGGGTGCTGCTGCGCAAGGAGATCGGCGTGGCGATGGTGAACGGCCTGATCTGGGGCAGCCTGCTCGGCTTCGTCGCCTGGTGGCTCTACCGCAGCGTGCCGCTCGGGCTGGTGATGACGGCGGCGATGTCGCTGAACCTGATCGTCGCCGCCTCGGTCGGCGTCGCCGTGCCGCTGCTGCGCCAGCGCCTGGGCTACGACCCGGCGATCGGTTCCAGCGTGATGATCACCGCCGTGACGGACTCAGGCGGCTTTTTTATCTTTCTTGGCCTCGCCACCCTCTTCCTGCTGTAGGGGGTGGGCGAGCGTTTCGGCGGCGTTCGCGAAGGCTTCGGTGAACGTCCGGGCCGCGAGGAACTGCGACTTCAGCGCCAGATCGAACAGGCCGACGCGGTCGTCGATCATTTCCTCCGCGAAGCTCAGCGGGTCGCCGGCCGGCACGCGAAGATGCGCTTCCACCTCGTTGGCGTCGGTGACGATCTCCATCCCGGCCTTGCGCGCGATGTGCATCATGGCGGCGTTCTCGTGCAGGCAATGCACGAACAGCGTGCGGATGCGATGGTTGCGGCAGTATTCGTAGGCGCGCCGGTAGAGCGCCGTGCCGACGCCCTCGCCGCGGTGGCCGGGGGCGACGCTGACGCCGAACTCGGCGATCTCCCCGCGCAGCCCGAGGTGCGCCACGCCGGCCAGCTCGAGCCTGTCGTCGAAGACGCCGAACACCGCATCGTGCTCGAAGTCGAGCGAATCGACGTATTGCATCAGCGTGGCCTCGCTGATGGCGTGCTCGAAGCGCAGGCGCAGATCTTCCTTGTCCAGCGCCAGGAAGTGGCGGCGCAGGGCTTCGCGGTTGGTCTCGGACAGCGGCAGGACGGGAATCGTGTGCATGATCGTTTCGGACACTAACCGCTATCTTCTCGGCAAGGCAACCTAATAACTTGAGAAAATTTCCTCCGCCGCGGCGCAGGTGGCGGCGAGATCGGCATCCGAGTGCGCCGCCGAGACGAAGCCGGCCTCGAAGGCGGAAGGGGCGAAATACACGCCCTTGTCCAGCATGGCGTGGAAGTAGCGGTTGAAGGCTTCCTTGTCGCATTCCATCACCTCGGCGTAGCTGGTCGGCGGCGCGGCGCGGAAATACAGGCCGAACATGCCACCCACCGCCTGGGTGCTGAAGCTTACGCCGTGCTTTTTCGCTTCTGCCTGCAAGCCGTCCATCAGGCGCTGCGTTTTGGCGGCGAGCTGCTCGTAGAAACCGGGCTGCGCGACCAGCTTCAGCGTCGCCAGCCCGGCCGCCACCGCCACCGGGCTGCCCGACAGGGTGCCGGCCTGGTACACCGGCCCGAGCGGGGCGATCTTCTCCATGATGTCGCGGCGTCCACCGAAGGCGCCCACCGGCATGCCGCCGCCGATCACCTTGCCCAGGGTGGTGAGGTCGGGACGAATGCCGTAACGCCCCTGCGCGCCGGTCAGGCCGACGCGGAAACCGGTCATCACCTCGTCGAAGATCAGCACCGTGCCGTGCTGTGTACACAGGCGACGCATGGCTTGCAGGAATTCCGGCTTCGGCGCGATCAGGTTCATGTTGCCGACCACCGGCTCGACGATCACCGCGGCAATCCGGCTGCCGATCCTGGCGAAGGTGTCTTCGAGCTGCTGCGCGTCGTTGTAGTCGAGCACCAGGGTGTGCTTGGCAAAGTCGGCCGGCACGCCGCCGGAGGAAGGGTTGCCGAAGGTGAGCGCGCCGGAGCCGGCCTTGACCAGCAGGCTGTCGGCGTGGCCGTGGTAGCAGCCCTCGAACTTGACGATGGCGTCACGTCCGGTGAAGCCGCGCGCCAGGCGGATGGCGCTCATGGTCGCCTCGGTGCCGGAAGAGACCAGACGCACCATGTCGAGCCCGGGCAGCAGTTGCGTCAGCAACTCGGCCATCTCCACCTCGGCCTCGGTCGGCGCGCCAAAAGTCAGTCCCCGTGAGACGGCGACCTGGACGGCCTCCTGCACCTGCGGATGGGCGTGGCCCAGCACCAGCGGGCCCCAGGAGCCGACATAGTCGATATAGCGCTTGCCGTCGGCGTCCCAGGCGTAGGCGCCCTCCCCGCGCGTGAAGAAGCGCGGCGTGCCGCCTACCGAGCGGAAGGCGCGCACCGGCGAGTTGACCCCGCCGGGGATGGTTTTCTGGGCGCGGAGGAAAAGGTCCTGGTTCTTGCTCATGACGTGACTCGTTCTTGAAAGAGTGAAGTGAAGGCGGCGGCGCGGGCGCGGATGTCGGGCGCCTCGAACAGGTCGGTGATCACCGCCAGGAGGTCGACGCCGGCGGCGAGGAGTTGCGGGGCGTTCTGCAGGGTGATGCCACCGATGGCGCAGACCGGCAGGCCGAGTTCGGCGCGGGCCTGGGCCGGCAAGGCCAGCGGCGCACGCACGGCGGCCGGCTTGGTCGGCGAGGCGAAGAAGCTGCCGAAGGCAACGTAGTCGGCGCCGTTCCGCTTGGCTTCCCGTGCCCGCTCCATCGCGTCGTAGCAGGAGACGCCGAGCAGGCGTCCCGGCCCCAGGGCGGCGCGGGCGGCGGCCAGATCGCCGTCCTCGCGTCCCAGATGGGCGCCGTCGGCGCCGATCTCCAGGGCCAGCCCCAGGTCGTCATTGACGATCAGCGGCGCGCCGAATTCACGGCAGAGACCGAGCAGGGCCCCGGCCTGCTCCCGCCGCTGGGCGCCGTCCGCGCCCTTGTTGCGGTATTGCAGCAGCCTGGCGCCGCCCAGCAAAGCCGCCCGGGCGCGCCGCAGCAGCTCGGCGGTGTCGGCGAGATCGGGGGTGAGGGCGTAAAGGCCGCTAAGCCGTGCCATCGTCCTCGTCGGGCTCCCTGGCCCAGAAGAAACGGTCGGGGAAATATTGACCCATGCCGGGCCGGAAGCCGTTGGCCAGCGCTCGCCAGGTGTAGTCCTGGGCGTCGCGCACGGCTTCGACCATGTCGAGACCGTTGGCCAGGTTGGCGGCGATGGCCGAGGCCAGGGTGCAGCCCGAGCCGTGGTAGCTGCCGGGCAGGCGCTCCCAGGCATCGGCGCGCACCAGGCCATTCTCGCCGTAGAGGGAATTGACCACCTGAGGGCTGTGCTCGTGGGTGCCGGTGATGAGCACGAATTCAGAGCCGACGCCGATCAGGCGGCGGGCGCATTCGGCGAGGTTGGGCTCGTCCGGCTCGTCGACGTCGTCCAGGGCCAGGCGGCGGGCTTCCATGCTGTTCGGCGTGAGCAGGGTGGTCTGTGGCAGCAGCAGCTCGCGCATGGCGGAAATCATGTCCTCGCTGGCCAGCTCGTCGCCGCGCCCCGAGGCCAGCACCGGGTCGAGCACCAGCGGTATGTCGGGGTAGTCGGAGAGGATTTCGGCGATGGCGGCGATGTTCTCGACACTGCCCAGCATACCGATCTTGAAGGCGGCGACCGGCATGTCCTCCAGCAACGCCCGGGCCTGGTCGGACACCCAGTCGGCATCGACCGGCTGCACGTCCTCCACCCCGGCCGAATCCTGCACCGTCAAGGCGGTGATGACCGAGAGCGGGTGGCAGCCGAGGCTGGAAAGGGTCATGATGTCCGCTTGGAGGCCGGCGCCGCCGGATGGATCGGAGGCGGCAAAGACCATGACGATGGGGGGAAGCAGATCCTGGGACATGAGGGCCGGCTGGCGTGGCCGGGAATGAATGAGTAGACTGCCCGGATTTTAACCGAGATCGTCGGGATGCCGGCCGTCGCCCCCTACCGCTCCTGGATGTGCCTGGTCTGCGGCTTCATTTACGATGAGGCAACGGGCCTGCCCGAAGAGGGCATTCCGCCCGGCACCCGTTGGGAAGAGGTTCCGCCCAACTGGGCATGCCCCGAATGCGGCGCCCGGAAAGAGGATTTCGAAATGGTCGAAATCTGAACCGCCGTGTGAAATTTGGCATGGAAATCCATGTTTTTTACGGTATAGTTGCTACGCTCGGCCGCAAAGCCCACTATATCCGAAGCAGTATTCAGCGGTCCGGCGAGAGGAGGCAATGCAGGTGGCGGAAGCAGTCAATCTGAGCGGCGTCAAGGTGATGGTGATCGACGACAGCAACACCATCCGCCGCAGCGCCGAAATATTCCTGGTCCAGGCCGGCTGCCAGGTGGTCTTGGCGGAGGATGGCTTCGACGCGCTGGCGAAAATCGCCGACCATCACCCCGACATCATTTTCTGCGACATCATGATGCCGCGCCTCGATGGCTATCAGACCTGCGCCCTCATCAAGAAGAACCCGCGCTTCGGCGTGACCCCGGTGATCATGCTGTCCTCCAAGGACGGCCTCTTCGACCGGGCGCGCGGCCGCATGGTCGGCTCCGACGAGTACCTGACCAAGCCGTTCACCAAAGACAGCCTGCTCAAGGCCGTCGCTGCGCATGTGCCGCAGCGTGTTTCCTAGTTTGTGTTTGCAAGTAGCGAGGTAAGACCATGCCCATCAAGAAGATACTCATCGTCGACGATTCGCCCACCGAGCGCCATGCGCTCAGCGAACTGCTCGCCAAGAATGGCTACGCCATCGTCACCGCCGAGAGCGGCGAGGAAGCCATCACCAAGTCCAAGTCCGAGATGCCCGACCTGATCCTCATGGACGTGGTCATGCCCGGCATGAACGGCTACCAGGCCACCCGCACCATCACCCGCGAGGAGGCCACCAAGCACATCCCGGTGGTGATGTGCACCAGCAAGGGACAGGAAACGGACAAGATCTGGGGCATGCGCCAGGGCGCCAACGATTACCTGGTGAAGCCGATCGAACCGAAAGTGCTCCTGGACAAGATCGCCGCCCTGGGTTGAGACCTGCGCCGCCGATGGCCAAGAAGAAGCTCAGCCTGCGCGAATTCCAGGAAAACCTGGTCCAGCGCCTGACCAGCGCCCGGGCCGGTCAGGGCACGCGCGCCATGCTGGGGGTGCAGGCGGGCCGCGACTACTGGCTGCTCGATCTCTCCGACTCCAGCGAGATCGTGCCCATGCTGCCGCTGACCAGCGTGCCGCTGACCAAGCCATGGTTCTGCGGCGTGGCCAATATTCGCGGCACCCTCTACAGCGTGGTGGACTTCTCGGCCTTCCAGGGCGGCGAGTCGACTCCGCAGAACGCCGACAGCCGCCTGCTGATCGTCGGCGGACGCCTCGGCATCAACAGCGCGCTGCTGGTCAACCGCACCTTGGGGCTGCGCAACCCGGAACAGATGACGCCCCAGGCAGGGGGGACGGATGCGCGGCCATGGGTGGGCGAGCAATACGGCGATGCGCAGGGTAACACCTGGAAGCGGTTGAATTTAAGGAACCTGCTCGGCCAGCCCGACTTTCTCGACATCGGCCTGTCGTGACAGAGGCGTGATCCGTCATACCACAGACGCTGCATTAACGGAGACATCAGCATGGCACTCAAGCTCCCTTCCTTCCTGACCGGCAAGACAGGTCCCGCAGAGGACACCTCGCAGAGCACCATCATGGACAACCTGCAGCAGGCGGCGGTGCGCGGCGGCCGCTTCAAGCTGCCCGGCATCGGCGACAAGCCGGTCGGCACCCAGCTCCAGCTGCTCGGCGGTATGTTCGTGTTCTTCCTGTTCATCGTCGCCGTGTCGGCCTGGATGGACAACCGCACCGCCACCTACGGCACGGCCTATACCTCGGCGGCCGGCCAGATGCGCATGCTGTCCCAGGCCATCGCCAAGTCGGCCCAGCAGGCCCTGCAGGGCAACGCCGCGGCGTTCGCCGAACTGAAAGAGAGCCGCAGCAACTTCGCCATCCTGCTCGAGCGCGTCTCCCAGGGAGGGGTGATCGAGGAAATCAGCGTGCCGCCCAGCCCGGACACCACCCAGCCGGCCCTGCAGGCACTGACCAACGAGTGGGACAAGAACGAGAAGAACACCGCCCAGGTGCTGGAGCAGGAAAAGAACCTGCAGCAGCTCGGCAAGTCGGTGGCCACCATCAACACCAAGAACCCGCAGCTGCTGGAGCTGGCCGAGCAGGTTGCCGCCCTGAAGCTGCAAACCGGCGCCTCGGCGCGGGAGATCGCCGCCGCCAACCAGCTGGTGATGCTGACCCAGCGCCTGGCCAAGAACGCCAACTCCCTGCTGGTGGCCGACGCCATCGATCCCGAAGTGGCCTTCCTGCTGGGCAAGGACACCAATACCTTCCGCGACGTGCTGGGCGCCCTGACCAGGGGCTCCGAGGCGATGCGCATCAACCCGGCGACCGATGCCGAGACCAAGGAGAAGCTGGTCGAGCTGGATACCGCCTTCAAGGAATACCAGGAGGCCGTGGCCGGCATCCTCGGCAACATGCAGCGCCTGGTGCAGGCCAAGCAGGCCGGCAGCCGGATCTTCCGTGACAGCGGCCCCCTGCTCAAGGCGACCACCGACCTGGCCAACGCCTATGCCGCCGAGATTGCCGGGCGGGCCACCAACACCTGGGTGATTTCGATATTCGCCTTCCTGGCCATCGGCACCCTGGCCCTGATGGCCAAGGTCTTCAACGACGACTCGGCCATGCGGCGGGAACAGGCGGAACGGCAGCGACACGAGGCGGAAACCGCCAAGAACGCCAGCCAGGAGGCCATTCTGCGACTGATGAACGAGATGGGCGACCTGGCCGACGGCGACCTGACGGTGCGCGCCACGGTGACCGAGGACATTACCGGCGCCATCGCCGACTCGGTGAACTACACGATTGAGGAACTCGGTGTGCTGGTGCGGCGCATCAACGATGCCGCCGGCCGCGTGGCAGCTGCCTCCGAGGCCGCCCAGAAGACGTCCAACGAACTGCTGGTGGCGACGGAACGCCAGTCGCGCGAGATCAAGCAGGCTGGCGACAACGTCCTCGACATGGCGAAATCGATGAATCAGGTGTCGAGCGAGGCCATGGAATCGGCCCAGGTGGCGCGCCAGTCGCTGGATGCCGCCCAGAAGGGCGCCGAGGCGGTGGAGAACTCCATCAAGGGCATGAACGAAATCCGTGAACAGATCCAGGAAACCTCGAAGCGGATCAAGCGCCTGGGCGAATCCTCGCAGGAGATCGGCGAGATCGTGGAACTGATCTCGGACATTACCGAACAGACCAACGTGCTGGCCCTCAACGCCGCCATCCAGGCGGCCTCCGCCGGCGAAGCCGGTCGCGGCTTCACGGTGGTTGCGGAGGAAGTGCAGCGGCTGGCCGAACGCTCCGGCGAGGCGACGAAGCAGATCGCGGCCATCGTCAAGACAATTCAGACCGATACTCAGGACGCGGTGTCCGCCATGGAAAACTCGACGCGGGGGGTGGTGGACGGCGCCAAGCTGTCCGACGCCGCCGGCCAGGCGCTGCAGGAGATCTCCTCGGTGTCGACAAACCTGGCCTCGCTGATCGAATCGATCTCCTCCGCCACCCAGCAGCAAGCCGAGACCGCCACCCGGGTGGCGCAGAACATGCAGGGCATCCTGCGCGTTACCGAGCAGACCACGGTCGGCACCAAGCAGACCGCCGTGTCGATTGGACAGTTGGCCGAACTGGCGGTCGAACTGAAGGGCTCGGTGTCGGGCTTCAAGGTTTAACGCGGGCTTATCCGGGCGATATTTGATGGCTGCCACCACCGAACTCGATCTCGGCCCGCTGTCCTGGGTCAAGGGCGAAATCGATCTCGCCCTGGGGCGCGCTCACGATGCGCTCGGCAAGTTTGCCGAGAATCCGGCCGATTCTGCCCAGCTTAAGTTCGCCCGCACCCATCTGCACCAGGCCCACGGTGCGTTGTCGATAGTCGGACTGGATGGCGTCACCCAGTGTTCGGAAACCCTGGAGCAACTGCTTGCCGAGGTGGAAAGTGGCAAGGTGGCCGCCACCGCGACGGTCGGTGAACTCGCCCAGCGGGCGCTGACGGCTATTCGCCACTACCTGGACGAAGTGGCCAGCGGCATGCCCAACCAGACGCTCAAGCTGTTGCCGGTGTATCGGGACATGATGGCGTCGCGGGGCGCCGATCGCATCGCTTCGAGCGACCTGTTCTATCCCGATCTGTCCCTGCGGCCGCCGCGGCGCACCGATGATTCGCCGTCGCTGGCCGAGGGAGCCACTGCCGCGCGATTGAAGGCCGAGCGGGCGCGCTTCGAGCGAGGTTTCCTGCGCTGGCTGCGCAATGCCGAAGATCTTGGCGGTGTGGTCGAGATGCGCGAGGCGGTGGCGGCCATCGAGGCGACCCAGGCGCTGCCGGCGGCGCGGGCCTTCTGGTGGGTCACGCTGGCCCTGCTCGACGCCCTGGCGAACCGGCAGGTGAGCGTCGATTTCCACGTCAAGAAACTGTGCGCCCGCATCGACCTGCAGATGCGTCGTCTGCTGGAAGGCTCCAAGACCGTGGCCGAGCGGCTGATGCGCGACGCCTTGTATTTCGTCGCCGTGGCCCAGGGCGGCGGCGAACAGGTCCGCAAAGTCAAGGAAACCTATCAGCTCAACACCCTGGTGCCGACCGACACCCAGGACATCGAGCCGCTGCGGCCGGTACTGCGGGCCATGCGCGAGACCCTGTCCGCCGCCAAGGAGGCCTGGAACAAGTTCTGCGCCGGCGCGGCGGTGGCCCTGCCGCAGTTCCATGACAACGCCGTGGCCCTGTCCGGCAAGGGCGGCGACAAGATCAACAGCGACCTGGCGCGCCTGTTGGCCAGCGTCGCCCAGATCGCCCAATGGCTGCGCAAGGATCCGCTCAAGCAGGGCGATGCGGCGGCGATGGAAATCGCCACGGCGCTGCTGCTGGCAGAAAACGCCTTGGAAAACTACGAGCAGCTCGGCACCGACTTCCCCCAGCAGGTGGATACCGTCATTGGCCGCCTGGAAGCGCTGATGCGCGGCGAGCCGCTGGCCGACCTGACCACGCCCTCTCTCGACGAAATGTCGCGGCGCGCCCAGGAACGCCTGATGATGAGCCAGGTGGCGCGTGAAATCCTGACCAATCTGGCCCAGGTCGAGCAGACGCTGGACGGTTTCTTCCGCGATACCGGACGACGTGGCGAACTGGCCGCCCTGGGTGGGCCGCTGAAACAGATCGAGGGGGCGTTGGTCATTCTCGGCCAGGACAAGGCGGTGGCCCTGCTGCGCCGCTGCGCGTCCCGCATTATCGCTTTCGCCGACCCGAACGTCATGCCGCAGCAGCGGGAGTTCGAGGAGGTGGCGCACAGCCTGTCAGGCATCGGCTTCTTCGTCGAGGCGCTGCAGCATGGCCCGGCCGACTTGGACGAGATCCTGCAGCCGGTGCAGCCCAAGCAGGCAGGGGCGGAAGAGGCGATCGAAGAGCCGGTGGCGCCTTCGGTCGAAAACGAGCTGGAGCAGCAAAAACGCGAAGCCCAGGTGCTGGCCGGAGCCTTGCGCGAAAAACCCGAGGATGCCGAGGTTCGTGAAGACCTCAAACAGCACCTCGAGACCATTCGCCAGGACGCCAGCCTGGTGGCCGACGTCAAACTCGAGGAAGAGGCCAAGGCAGCGCTGGCGGCCTTGGCCGGTGCTTCGGCGGAAACCCCGGCTGGCCAAGTCGAAGAGGCTGTCGCGCGGGTGGCGCCAACGGCGCCTGTCGAGGTGGCCGCCCCTTCGGCGGAAACCTTGCGGCTGGCCGAGGCGCCCAGCGAGGAGATCGACGCCGAACTGCTCGCCATCTTCCTGGAAGAGGCGAAGGAGGTGCTGGCGACCATCGGCGAACATCTCGAACTGTCGCGAGGCGAGCCGCATAACCACGACTACCTCACCACCATCCGTCGCGGCTTCCATACCCTGAAGGGCAGTGGCCGGATGGTCGGGCTGGGCGACCTGGGCGAGACAGCCTGGGCGATCGAGCAGGTAATGAACAAGTGGCTGCAGGCCGAGCAGGATGCCACGCCGCCGCTCTACCACATGATCGAGGAAGCCCACGCCCTGTTCTCGGCCTGGGTCGAACAGCTCGAGGCCGGCGGCGGCACCCACAAAGATGCCGAAGCCCTGGTTGGCCTGGCGGAGCGCGTCAAGGCCGGCGAGGACGTTCTGGCCAAGACTGCGTCATTCGTCGAGCCCGAAGACGTCGAGGCTGCGGCCGAGCCGATCCTGCAAATGCCGGAGGCGGTCGAGGAGGCGATTGAGCTTGGGCTGCCCGAGGAGGCTGCGCCGCCGCCGACGGACGACACGGTGACTCTCGGCGAAGCGGTGATTTCGCGTTCGCTCTATGACATGTATGTGAGCGAGGCCCGTGGCCACCTGGCGGCTTTGCGCCTGGACCTGAATGCCCTCAAACTGACCTCCCAGGTGCCGCCGGAGCCGATGGTCCGCGCCGCGCATACCCTGGCCGGCATTTCGGGCACTGTCGGCATCGATCCCGTCAACCGGCTGGCACAGTCCCTGGAGCATGCGCTGCTGAGATTGGCGCGCGGCGGCCAGACTTGCAACAGCGGCCAGATCGGCTTGCTGGGTACCGCCATTTCCACCCTCGACGCCATGATTGCCGCGGTGGCGGAACAGCGCGTGCCGCACGACGCGGACGGCTTGGCAGCGGAGCTCGACGAGGTGGCGCGCGCCACGCCGCAGGCCACCGTCGAGTTGAGCATCGTGCCCGTGATCGAACCTGAACCGGTTCCGGCAATCGTAGCCGATGTTCCGCCCGAGGAATCGGCCGCCCTGGAAGAAATCACGCTGGAGCTGCCGGCCGAACCGGCTGTGCCCGAAGCACCAGTACCTGCGGTGGCCGAACCGTTGCCGGAGCCACCGCTCGATCCTGTCGGTCAGGCTGCAGTTGCCGAGCCGGTGGCCGCCATTGGCCCGGCCGCAGAATCTGCCGAGGCGGGAGCGGAACGGCGCAAGCTGCGGCTGCAGGACGATCTGGACGAGCAGCTGCTGCCAATCTTCCTGGAGGAAGCCGTAGACCTGATCCGTGAGATCGGCGTCGAGCTGCGCAGCTGGCATGACGACGCGCAGGATCGCGATTCGGCCGGGGCGCTGGCGCGGCTGCTGCACACCCTCAAGGGCAGCGCCAGGATGGCCGGCGCGATGGGCATGGGCGAACTGGTGCACAGCATGGAGACGCGCATCGAGAACGCCCTGGCGATCGGTGCAGTGACGCCGCAATTTCTCGAAGAGTTGGACACTTCCTTCGACCGTGCCACCTATCTGCTCGATCTCCTGCAGAAGCGGGCGGCAGGCGTGGTGGAGGAAGAGGAGGCGCCTGAAGCGCTGATGGCGGCGGCCGTCGCCGAGCAGACCGAACGGCTGGCCGCCGAGGAGGCCGAGGCAGCTGCGGCCCGGGCCATGCTGCGGGTGCGTGCCGATCTGGTTGACCGCCTGGTGAACGAGGCGGGCGAACTGTCCATCGCTCGTTCGCGGATCGAGGGTGAAATGCGCGCCCTGCGCGGCTCCCTGCTGGATCTGACCGAGAACGTCATCCGCTTGCGCGGCCAGCTGCGCGAGATCGAGATCCAGGCCGAATCCCAGATGCAGTCCCGGCTGGCCCTGACCCAGGAAGTCAACGCCGAGTTCGATCCGCTCGAATTCGACCGCTTCACGCGCTTCCAGGAAATCACCCGGATGATGGCCGAGAGCGTGAACGACGTGACCACCGTGCAGCACGCCCTGTTGCGCAACCTCGATCATGCCGATGCGGCCATCGTCAGCCAGGGACGGCAGAACCGTGAACTGTCGCAGTCGCTGATGAGCGTGCGAATGGTGCCCTTCAATTCGCTCGCCGACCGACTCTACCGAGTGGTGCGTCTGACGGCCAAGGAGCTGGGCAAGAAGGCCAACCTCGATATCCGCGGCGGCCAGGTCGAACTGGACCGCTCGGTACTCGAGAAGATGACAGGGCCGCTGGAACACCTGCTGCGCAACGCCATTACCCACGGCATCGAGGAAGTGGCGCAACGGCAGGCGGCCGGCAAGTCGGAGATCGGCGAGATCAGCCTCACCCTTTCCCAGGAAGGCAACGAGGTGGTGATCGACATGGTCGACGATGGCGCCGGCCTGGACTTTGCGCGCATCCGCAACAAAGCGATCGAACAGGGGTTGCTGGCCGATGACCAGCATCCGGACGAGGCGGCGCTCACCGACTTCATCTTCCATGCCGGCTTCTCGACGGCCCGCGAGCTGACCGAAGTGGCCGGTCGCGGTGTCGGCATGGACGTGGTAAAGGAGGAAACCACCCGGCTCGGCGGCCGCATCGAAGTCAGCTCGACGCCCGGCCAGGGCGCCCGCTTCCGCATCTATCTGCCGCTGACGCTAGCGGTGACCCAGGCGCTGCTGGTGCGCATCGGGGTCCGCACCTACGCCATCCCCTCGGTCATGGTCGAGCAGGTCATGGAGCTCAAGGAGGAGGCCGTCGAACGGATCCGCGTCGAGGGCGCGGCCGAATGGCTGGGCAACCGTTATCCGCATTACTATTTGCCGCGGCTGCTGGGCGACCTGCACGCCGTGCCGGAGCCGCAGCGGCGCTATTCGGTGCTGCTCCTGCGCGCCGGCACCCAGCGCTTGGCGGTCCAGGTCGATCAGCTGCGCGGCAACCAGGAAGTCGTCATCAAGAATATCGGGCCGCAACTGGCCCGCGTCATCGGCGTCGCCGGCGCGACGGTGCTCGGCAACGGCGATGTGGTGCTGATCCTGAACCCGGTGGCCCTGGCGATGCGCGAGGCAAGAGCGCTGGCGCACGAGCCGGCAACCCCGGCCCGGCCCGCGGAAGAGACGCCTGCCGCACCGCATCTGCCGACGGTGATGATCGTCGACGATTCGCTGACGGTGCGCAAGATCACCGGGCGGCTGCTGTCGCGCGAGGGCTATCACGTGCTGACCGCCAAGGACGGCGTCGAGGCGCTGGAATTGCTGCTCGACATCGTCCCCGATGTGATGCTGGTCGACATCGAGATGCCGCGCATGGACGGTTTCGACCTGACCCGCAACATCCGCGCCGATGTGCGCCTGAAGCAAGTGCCGATCATCATGATCACGTCGCGCACCGCCGACAAGCACCGCAATTACGCCAAGGAGATCGGAGTCAATCACTACCTTGGCAAGCCGTACCAGGAAGACGAACTGCTCGGCCTGATCGCCGGCTATACCCGTCAGACGGCGGCCGCCTGATCCCCGGCCGGCTTGGAGGCCGGCGATGGCGCGGTTACAATTCCCTGCGTGTCTGCCCAAGCCGTCAACCTGACGCATCACTTCCTGATCGCCATGCCGGCCATGGTCGATCCGAATTTTGCCCGTACCCTGACCTATATTTGCGAGCATAACGAACAGGGGGCGCTCGGCGTGGTGATCAACCGCCCGCTCGACATGACGCTGGACACGCTGTTCGAGCGGATCGAAATCCCGCTGGAAGCGCAGCAACTGGCGGGTCTGCCGGTGATGTTCGGCGGACCGGTGCAGACGGATCGCGGCTTCGTCCTGCATCGGCCGCTTGGCAAGTGGCAGGCGACGCTGCCGGTGAGAGAGGAGCTGGGACTGACCAGTTCGCGGGACATCCTCCAGTCGGTCGGCAGTTCCGGCCAGCCCGAGGAATTCCTGGTCACCCTGGGCTATGCCGGCTGGGCGGCGGGCCAACTCGAATACGAACTCGGACAGAACGCCTGGCTGACCGTCGCCGCCGACGCCCATATCATCTTCGGATTGCCGCCCGAAGCGCGCCTGCCGGCGGCCATGCAACTGCTCGGTTTCGATCTGGCCAACCTCTCCGACGTGGCGGGACATGCCTGAGGGGATGAGTTCCGCCGCATTCAGGCGTAGAATGCCGTTTTTGATGGTTGCACCTCACCCCACCAGCCTTCCCTGCTCCGCCGCCGGCGGAACGATCCTGGCGTTCGATTTCGGCCTGAAGCGCATCGGCGTTGCCGTCGGAGAATCCTTGATCGGCCATGCCAACCCCTTGACGACGATTCGGGCCGAGACCAACGCGGCCCGGTTTGCCGCCATTGCCGGCCTGATCCGGGAATGGCAGCCCAGCCGACTGGTGGTCGGTTTGCCGCTGACCCTGGATGGGTCGGAGCATGCCATGAGCGTTCGCTGCCGCCGCTTTGTCAACCAACTGCAAGGTCGCTTCGGCCTGCCGGTTACCCTGATCGACGAGCGTCTGACCTCTGCCGCCGCCGATGAGCGGATGCGGCAGGCCGGTGTCGGCTGGCAGGCGCGTCGCGAGAAAATCGACGCCGAGGCCGCGCAACTGATTCTCCAGGATTATTTCGATGGCCATGCCTGACGCCGAAAGGCTTTGCCTGGCGCTGGCGGAGCACCTCCGCACTGGCCTGCATCCCGACACGGCCCTGGTCGGCATTCACACCGGCGGGGTTTGGGTGGCCGAGCGCCTGCACGCCGCCCTGGGCCTGAAGACTCCGCTGGGCACCCTCGATGTGGCTTTCTATCGCGATGATTTCAGCCGTAGCGGCTTGCATGCCCAACTGAAGCCGTCCGACATCCCGTTCGATGTCGAGGACCGGCCGATCGTCATCGTCGATGACGTGCTCTACACCGGGCGCACCATTCGGGCGGCCATGAACGAGATTTTCGATTACGGCAGGCCGGCTCGAATCGATCTCGCGGTGCTGATTGACCGTGGCGGCCGGGAGCTGCCGGTTTGCCCGCGTTGGGTTGCCCATGCGCTGACCCTCGATCCGGACAAGAACCTGCAGCTGGAGCGCAGCGACGCAGGCGTCCTTTCGCTGAGGTTGATCGATGCGTAATCCGCAACTCAACAGTCACGGCGAACTGCAGCACCTGCTGACCATCGACGGCTTGCCGCGCGAGATACTTGCGGCGATCCTCGACACGGCCGCGCCCTTTACCGAGGTGGCGGAACGGGAGGTGAAGAAACTGCCGCTGCTGCGCGGCAAGAGCGTCTTCAACCTGTTCTTCGAGAACTCGACGCGGACCCGCACCACTTTCGAGATCGCCGCCAAGCGCCTCTCGGCAGACGTCATCAATCTCAACATAAGCACCTCCTCGACCGCCAAGGGCGAGACCCTGCTCGACACGGTGGACAACCTCTGCGCCATGCAGGCGGACATGTTCGTGGTTCGCCATGCCGCCAGCGGCGCGCCCTTCCTCATCGCCCAGCACCTGGCGGCGATGGGGCTCGAACACATCCATGTGATCAACGCCGGCGA
>Ga0154020_10005010_pt1 | contig 15725 bp, 14 predicted proteins | sample Klosneuvirus_201_FD_109709 | JGI IMG/M metagenome (GOLD analysis project Ga0154020, IMG submission 109709) | Active sludge microbial communities from wastewater, Klosterneuburg, Austria - Klosneuvirus_20160825_MG | ecosystem: Engineered > WWTP > Aerobic digester > Activated sludge | place...
ATGATCGCCGTCCAGGGAAATCCTGACTTCTTCTTTCTTTATACCAGGTAAAGACATACGGATTTCGAATGCGTCTTCGTGCTCCAGAATGTCTGCTGCCGGCATAAAATTAAATGTTTGCTGCTTCTGTACGTTCTCGTCCAGAATTGAGTTAAACAAGGTGTTAAACGACTGCGGGAAAAAGCCGTCGTTTAAAAAAGCTGCGGGTTTTGATTTTATAAGTACCATAATGATGTGTTTTATTACATAATGGTTGATTTCAAACCCCATTCCACTGCTAAAAACATGACACTATGTCATTTTTAATGTAAATTTCCCTACTTTTAGTGTCAATATGGCTTACTTTCTGCAGCAACAGTCCAGTAAATGGTCGTTTACCATGCCAATGCTTTGCATTTTAGCGTAGCAAACCGTAGAACCCATGAATTTAAATCCGCGCAACTTCAGGTCTTTGGCCATGGCATCGCTTACGTCTGTTCTGGACGCGATATCCTGCATGCGTTCCGGCTTGTTGTCCAAAACACGGTTGTTGGTAAAAGCCCATATATAATCGGCAAAGCTTCCATACTCAGACTGAACTTCAATAAAGCATCTTGCATTGTTAATGGCCGCTTCAATTTTCAGCCGGTTGCGGACTATACCCGCATTCTGCATCAGCTGCTCTGTTTTTGCAGGCGTGTAGGCTGCTACTTTATGCACATCAAATCCATCGAAAGCGGTTCTGAAATTTTCACGCTTGCTCAGTATGGTATACCAGCTCAGTCCGGCCTGAAACGACTCGAGTATCATCATTTCGAACAAGTGCACGTCATTGCGCGATGGCCTGCCCCATTCCGCATCATGGTAGGCTTTGTACAATTCATCTTTGAGGCACCACGGACAACGCTTCGGTTCTTCTGTCTGACCCATATCTGCAAAAGTAAACAAACTGTGGATACATTTTGCCACAATACCATAAGCATTATGGCGTTATTTGTACATTGAATATGTTGCGCAACGCCATTGTTATCTTTTCCGCCTTCATGCCTCTGCTGCTTTCTGCTCAGCAGGACGCCCGTGTCAGGCAAAGTGATACCACCACCAACCGTGAGGTAAAGATTACGTATGAATACCAGCCGAAGTTCATGAACGCTCAGAAGATTGAATCGGTCCCTGTAATCGACAAGCCACAGGTAAAGCCTTCGTTGTTCACCTATCAGATTAAACCGCATCAGGTCAATACCGAAAAAATCGTTAAACCGATGCCGGTTGCCGATCTGAGTACTGCAACTGAAAACATTTATCCCAGCAGTTTTATCAAAATCGGTTACGGCAATCTGAAAACGCCTCTGGCAGAAGTGTACCTCAACAACAAACAAAACACCCGTTACAGCTATGGCGCACACTACCGTTTTCTGCAGAGTAATTCTGACCTGAACAATACGTTTGCAGACTTCAGCAGACACAATTTCAAAGGGTATGCAAGCAACTACACTGAAATCGGCGAGCTCGGCATTGAAGTAAACTTCAGGCAGGAAAATTATAATTTTTATGGCTACAACACCACTGATACAGTGCGAAAAACCGAATTTTCACCCGACAAATCAAGTCTTGCCCGAACCATGCGTAACTTTGATGCAAGGGCCTATTTCAACAGTACAGCCATCGGCAATAAAAAACTGAAACACCGCAGTCAGTTTAATTTTTACAACTTCAGCATTGGCAAAGCCACAGAGAATCAATATGCGCTCAGTTCCAAACTGTATGCCGGCGTTCCGAATTTCAACGACCTGAAAAACGGTCAGGTCAGTGCCGTAATCGGAATCGATTACAACGTGTTTACAAACGATACACTGAAACCGCTTAAGCGTTTTTTCGTTCAGTTCGATCCGCGTTTTGATTTTGAATACGATGGTCTGCAGATTTCTGCAGGATTTAACACAACCCTGTTTCTAAACGGCGATACCAGCAATGTATATGTTAACCCGGTTATAAAAGCCAATTATCCGCTTGTTGAAGGTGTTGCAAACCTCTACGCAGGTATTGATGGCCGCTATCAAAAACAGAGTCTGCGCAACCTCATTAATACCAATCCGTACACGTCCCGCTACGACATCAGCAACCTTTATGAAAATGTACGCACTTACCTCGGTCTAAATGCAAAAATGGGATCCAGTGCAGATGCCGTATTCGAAATCGGATATGCAGACATCTCAAATATGCCGCTCTATGTAACGACATACAAAAGCAACGACAGTACATCAGACCGCCTGAATGCGTTTTCGGTAAAATATAAACAGGTCAGTATGCTTAAGTTTATGGCTGCCTTTAACTACAGTTTCAGTGAAAAGGTACGCATAGGTCTTATCGGAAACTTTTATAATTACGAAGTAACCGAAGAGCCTTATCCATGGCAGTTGCCGAATGTGGATGGCAAACTGAACATGCGTTTCAACATTGCCAATAAATTGTACCCGCATATAGACATTATTGCCATGGGTGGCCAAAAACAACGTTCAGGATCGGGCGCGCAATACGAAACGAATTCAATAGATGCCTTTTACGATATTTCTGCCGGTGTGGATTACCGGTTTAAGGACAAGCTTTCTGCCTTTGTTCAGGCCAACAATCTGATGGGTTCGCGTTACCAGCGCTGGTACAACTATCCGGTATACGGATTCAACATTATTGGTGGCATCACCATGATTTTCTGATTCAGAGCAAATTCAGCTGAGCCGGCAAAAGTGTAAAGCTTTTACGATGATGTGCGTTGCTGCCGAATTTACGGATTGCTTCGCGGTGCACCCTGGTAGGATAACCCTTGTTCTGAGACCATCCGTATTCCGGAAATTGCTGCGAAAGGGCCTCCATATAGTCGTCGCGGTGTGTTTTTGCCAATATAGAGGCTGCAGCAATGCTTTTATATTTGCCATCACCTTTCACCACGGTTGTATAAGGAATATCATTAAAGGGTTTGAAGCGGTTGCCGTCTACCAGAATGTGGTCAAATGCCTCCGTCAATCCCGCCAGCGCCATCTGCATAGATTGTATGGAAGCATTCAGAATATTGATGCGGTCTATTTCTTCCGGGCCCAGCATGGCCACCTGCCAATAACAGGTGGCTTCTATTTCTGTCCGCAGTTTGCGGCGGGCAGAGGCACTAAGCTGTTTAGAGTCGTTTAATCCGGGCAGATTAACCCCTTTCGGAATGATAACGGCTGCCGCGAATACCGGTCCTGCCAGACAACCTCTGCCGGCCTCGTCACAACCTGCTTCAATGCGTGTGTCATACATACAATCGGCAAGCGGCACTCTGGTTGTTTCTTTCATATCTGACTTGTTGCGAATAAACGGTCAAATCCGAAATCCGGGTACACGAAATATACACATTTCACAGACACCGGTTCTTACAAATCAGGCTTCTGTGGTCAGACCCACACTGCTTTCGAGCAAAGCGGCTATGCTGACGGTGCGCATCATGATGGCTTTGAGGTCTTCAATATTTACCCGTTCCTGAGCCATGGTGTCGCGGTTGCGCAAAGTCACGGTATTGGTTTCCAGTGTTTCGTAATCAACGGTTATGCAATAAGGTGTGCCAATGGCATCGTGCCTTCTGTAGCGTTTTCCGATTGCGTCTTTTGCTTCTGTTGCCACATTGTGCTCAAACCTGAGCATGTTCACGATTTCTTCTGCCTTCTCAGGAAGTCCGTCTTTGTTTACAAGCGGCAAAACCGCTGCTTTAACCGGTGCCAGGGCAAATGGCAACGCTAAAACCACGCGGCTGCTGCCATCGCTTAAAACTTCTTCTTTATAGGCTTCAGAAAGTATGGCCAGAAAAAGACGGTCAAGCCCAATTGAGGTTTCAACAACATAGGGTACATAACTTTCGTTGAGTTCCGGATCAAAATACTGCAGCTTTTTACCGCTGAACTCTTCGTGTTTTTTCAGATCAAAATCGGTTCTGCTGTGTATGCCCTCCAGTTCTTTGAATCCGAAAGGAAAATCAAATTCAATATCACAGGCCGCGTTGGCATAGTGTGCCAGCTTCAGATGGTCGTGAAAGCGGTACTGCTTTTCGCTGAAACCAAGCGAGCGGTGCCATTTCATGCGGGTATTCTTCCAGAAGTTATACCAGGTCATTTCGGTTCCGGGTCTTACAAAAAACTGCATTTCCATTTGCTCGAATTCGCGCATTCTGAAAATAAACTGTCTGGCCACAATTTCATTGCGGAAAGCTTTTCCGGTCTGGGCAATACCAAACGGTATCTTCATGCGACCGGTCTTCTGAACGTTCAGAAAATTGACAAATATGCCCTGTGCCGTTTCGGGTCTCAGGTAAATGGTATTGGCATCTTCAGACAAAGAACCCATCTGTGTTGAAAACATCAGATTAAACTGACGCACTTCTGTCCAGTTCTTTGTGCCCGAAATAGGACAAACGATTTCGCAATCGATTATAATCTGGCGCACTTCATCGAGCTGATTGTCTTCAAGTGCCGCTTTGAATCTGGCTTCAATAGCGGCCGCTTTTTCCAGATATTCCAGCACCCTTGGATTGGTTTGTCTGTAAAGCACTTCGTCGAAGGTTTCACCAAAGCGTTTGGCCGCTTTTTCGACCTCTTTATCCGCTTTCGCTGTAATCTTGGCCAAATGGTCTTCTATCAGCACATCGGCACGATACCGTTTCTTACTGTCTTTGTTGTCAATCAGCGGATCGTTAAACGCATCCACATGGCCGCTGGCCTTCCAGGTTGTAGGGTGCATAAAAATTGCAGAATCTATGCCTACAATATTCTGATGCATCTGCACCATGCTTTTCCACCAGTATTCGCGCAGATTTTTTTTAAGTTCGGCACCCATCTGTCCGTAATCGTACACTGCACTCAGACCGTCGTAAATCTCACTTGACTGAAATATAAAGCCATACTCCTTGCTGTGGGATATAATGTTTTTAAACAATTCTTCCTGATTCATAATAAGGGGGCAAATTTAGTGAAATGTTTTGAGGAATATGCGATGGACAAGGCTTTGTATGCACATGAATTTTATGCTTTGCCCGCTTCAGTACATCAGACTGTTGCCATCAAGCCAGAGTTTCAGACAAATTAACTGCAACAGCATCAGCAATAAACAGATCCGTTTGAAATTCCGCGCGGTAAAGTCCGCAATCTTATCTTGAATGTAAATCGGAAAAAGCACTGCAATGTAGCGGTTCATGCTGATAACAGATCCGGCAGAAAGGGGCAGAAGCATGCCAATCCAGAATAAGAGGCTGAAACTTCCGGGCCATACCCGTATATTCCAGATTGCCAGCAACATAACTAAGATACAATACACAGAAGTCAGCTGTTCCTGCCAGAAGCCGTTTCTGAAAAGCGCCAGCAATGGAAACATGGCGTGTTTGTTCCAGCCGGACTGCGCGGTTGCGAAAGCAAAATAATCCCCGCTGATGCAATATTGAAAAACCATCCAGACCAAAAACACCAGCGGCATAATCAGCAACGCATAAAACGATGCTGTCCGCAGGGCGCTGCATAAACCGTTTACACCAGACTTACCCGATTGTTCAAACTGATATAGCCATAAGGGCAGAATCATAAACAACCCATTGGGTCTGGTCAGCACCAGCAAACCGGCACAGAGCATCAGCCATATCCAGCGCTTTTTATGAATCAACAAAAACGAACTCAGTAATAGAGTCAGGAACAGCGATTCGGTATACACAAAATAAAAATGCAGAGAAAAAGGAAAAAACAGCATCAGCGCAACAATGCGGAAAGCCCGGTCTTCAGGCAGTTTCAGACTCAGCAGGAAATGATAAGACACGATTACCAGTGAGGCTATAGTGCAGAGGCTGAACACAAAGGCTGCAGAATGGAAAGTCAAACCCAATATGTGCATCAATGCTGAAATACAGGCAGGAAAAAGCGGAAAAAAAGCGAAATGCAGTTTGTCGTTTCCCCACCCTGCCATTTCATGCTCGGGTATTCCGCTGTATCCGTATAGCGCTATAACCCTGTACCAGCCTGCATCTGCCCTGCTGTATGATTCCAGAAGCGGATCTGTCTGGAGTAACTCGTCTGAAAGGCCGGTGAAACCGCCTGTATACCATTGGAACAGCAATGCCAGAAACGGAATACAAAATTTGACCGTCAGTGCGATCAGTAAAAGTTTAATAAGGTTCCTGTTTTGCAATTGAATTATCAACACTTAAATCAAGCGGTAAATTAACATCAAAAATTACATAATCTTCTATCCGTCAATAAAAGAATGCGCTCAGGCCGGCAATTAAAAAGACAAACAGATATCATTAATCCGTTTATGTAAACTGTTCGTTTTAGCTTGACATCGACAAGTTTCTTACCTTTGCAATATGAAATCCATCCTCATCAAACAGGCTCAGATCATAAATGAAGGTAAAATTACCACCGGAGACGTTCTGATTAAAGGCGAGCGCATTGAACGCATTGATGCGGATATTTCAGCACCGCATGCCGAAATCATACCCGCCGATGGCATGTATCTGATGCCCGGAGCAATCGATGATCAGGTGCATTTCAGGGAACCGGGTCTGACCCACAAGGGTAATATTCACAGCGAAAGCCGAGCTGCTGTTGCCGGAGGCGTTACCACTTACTTTGAAATGCCCAATACCAGACCTGCTGCGTTGAGCAAAGCCCTGCTGGAAGAAAAGTATGCCATTGCCGCACAATCCTCTCTGGCCAATTACTCGTTTTTTATGGGCACAAGCAACGACAATTACGAAGAGGTCATGCGCATAGATCCGCTGAACGTCTGCGGCATCAAGATCTTTATGGGCAGCAGTACCGGCAACATGCTGGTAGACAATCCCGGAACACTAGAGCACATATTTGCCAATGCACCAAGCATCATCGCCACACATTGCGAAGATGAACATACCGTTTTGCACAACATGGAGGTATTCAGGCAGAAATTCGGGAATCAGCTGAATGCCACCCACCATCCGCAAATCAGAAGTGAGGAAGCCTGTTACCTGAGCAGCAGCATGGCCGTTGAGCTGGCAAAAAAGCACGGTACCCGTCTCCATGTTCTGCACATTTCAACGGCCAAAGAAACCGAATTGTTTGAGGCCGGACCGCTTGAGAACAAAAAAATTACGGCTGAAGCCTGTATTCACCACCTCTGGTTTACAGACGAAGATTACCTGAAACTGGGCAATCTGATCAAATGGAACCCGGCCATCAAATCAGCGTCCGATCGCGAAGGCATATGGAAAGCTTTGCTTGAAAACCGGATTGATGTCATTGCAACCGACCACGCGCCACATACGCTGGAAGAAAAGGAACAGGAATATCTGCATGCGCCTTCTGGTGGGCCATTGGTTCAGCACAGTGTGCAGGCAATGTTCGACTTTTATGAACAAAAGCGCATCAGTCTTGAGCGCATCGTCGAAAAAATGTGTCACAACCCAGCCATCCTGTTCCGGGTTAAAGACCGTGGATTTGTGCGCGAAGGATATTATGCAGATCTGGTACTGGTTAAAAAACGCCCGCAACAGGTCCTCAAAAACAATCTGCTCTACCACTGTGGCTGGAGTCCGCTTGAAGGCCATACATTTGCTTACAGCATCGACAAAACCTTTATCAGCGGTAATCTGGCCTGGGACGGACAAACGCTGATTGAGTTCGGGCAAGGCAAACGGGCCGAATTTAATCCGTATTTTTGACGCATGAAAACCGCTTTCATTGTTCTCGTTTCTTTGTGCAGCATGCTGAAAACAAACGCACAGGAATTTCGTCACACCGTTAGTGCAGGTGCCGGTTTCCCGAATTTGCCCAGATTGCTGTTTAACACGTTTACTTCGAAAGACGAGTATCAGTCAAACGGAACCGGTCCTTACCACCTGAAATACGAATACCGCGTAAACCGCTGGTTTGGTGCGGGCCTCAGCATCAACCACATGACCTACTCTGTTGCGTATAAAGAAAAACACCTGGATACAGCCATTGGCCGGATTGTACCGAACAACATACGCATCAGCAGCAACAGCACCAGCATTAACCTGCGCGGAAATCTGCACTTCTTAGACCCTGAAAACCATGAAAAGACCGATTTTTATCTGGGACTTGGACTGGGTTACCGCGCCGGAAAGCAAATTGTCAGCGCCGATTACCAGGACAATGTTCCGAGTATAGATCTTGGCTCGCTTTACCGTCTGGGTTTTGAAACCACCCTCGGTTTCCGCTATTTCTTCGACGACAATCTGGGCCTGTACACCGAAATCGGATATGCCAAGTCGTTGATTCAGTTTGGGTTTTCAGGAAGATTTTAAGGATTGCGATTCATTCGCAGATTGTTTTCAATGCATTTATGATTCTGCACAGGCCAAGCCGGCGATTAAAATTCAGCTGTTTTTAATCTTCTGCTCGATGCGGCTGGTGGAATAACCCGGAATAAAATCAATGGTTTCTACCCTGCCGCCATGGGCAACAACCGTATCGTAACCCACTATGTCCTCCGGCTTATAGTCGGCACCCTTAACCAGCACATCCGGAACAATACGCTCGATGATGGCCTTTGGTGTGTCCTCGTTAAACAACAGAACAAAATCGACGCTGCCAAGCGCAGCAATGAGATAGGCCCTTGCCTGTTCATCCTGTATCGGCCTGGATGCCGATTTGCCGAGTCTGCGCACAGAATCGTCTGTATTGACCGCCACAATCAGCAGGTCGCCTTTATCGGCGGCCTTGGCCAGATAATCAACATGGCCTTTGTGCAATATGTCAAAACAGCCATTGGTGAAAACCACTTTTTTGCCGGATGCGCGTTCAAGCTGAAGTTTATTCAGGAGACTGTCAATGTCTGTGATTTTATCCGCTATAATGCTGTGCTTTCCCATTAAACTTTGGTGCGTTTCGCCATGATGATGTAAGAAATGGTACCAGCCAGAATAATCATAATGATGTTGCTGAAAAACATGACAAGGCTGATGGCTTTTGCCTGAGCAGCGGCAATGCTGTAAATCTGTGTCAGGCCCATTTCGATGGACAGTATGGTGGCACTGCCTGCCGGCGCAGGAATGATGACACCCAGTGTACTGAAAACCAGCGTTGACAGTCCGCCGGCCGGTCCGAGGTGTTCGGTAAAGTCAAATGCCAGAATGATGGTATACGTCATGAGCCAGTAGCAGACCCATATTGCGACGGTATATGCAATAAACAAGAGCGGCTGCTGAAGCGTAAACACACTTTTTATGCCGTCAAAAAAACCGAGCAGCATTTTTCCGAGACCGCTGTCGGCCCTGAGTATGCGTCTTGCCCTGAAAACAAAAATTAAACCGGCCAGCATGATAAGCACTACAAAAATCAGCAGGGGCATATTGTTCAGCAATTTCACAAAAACATTGCTGTAAATATAACTGTACAACAGGTCAAACTGCAAAGCAACGGCTCCAAGCAGCACCAGCATCAGCATTACAAGGTCGAGGACCCGCTCGCTAAGTACCGTCCCTACCAATACGTTCATGGGCACTTTGTCTGTTTTGGAAAACATAGCGCAGCGCGACACCTCACCCGAACGCGGAATGCCCAGATTAACCAGATAGCCGCTCATGGTGGCATGGTAAGCATTCCCTATTTTGGTTTTATACCCCATTGGATTCAGCAGCAATTGCCAGCGCAGCGCCCTTATGAAAACGGCTACCACACCCATGCTGACAGAAATAAAGACATAGTGTAGCTTAGCCAGTTTCAGATTGGCCAGAAATTCATCGAAAGTGAAATTCTTCTGAATGAAATAGACGATCAGGACACCCAGAGATGCAAAAATGAGGTATTTGATGATCTCTTTTCTGTTCATCAGAGTTTGTTGTAAGTGTTTGGAAACACCAGCCAGGGCTTGTGGGTTTTGGCTTCTTCAAAATCCATGGCGGCAAAACTGATGATGATGAGCTCGTCGCCAATCATACCCCTGCGGGCGGCAGCACCATTCAGACCAACGATGCCACTACCGCGTTCACCTTTGATGATATAAGTTTCCAGTCTTTCGCCGTTTGTGTTGTTCACAATCAGGACCTTCTCGTTTTCAATCATATTGGCTGCATCCAGCAGATCTTCATCAATGGTGATGCTTCCAATATAATTCAGTTCTGTAAAGGTAATACGTACGTTGTGTATCTTTGATTTTAATACTTGAATCATCATAAATCGGGGCAAAGATAGTGATTTGAACTGAGATAGCAGACTACCGGAAATGCTAAGACGAAAACATGTTTATAGGTTTGAAAAACTGCCTACTCCCTGTTTTTGCTGTCCATCCAGATGCTCACCGGCCCATCGTTCAGCAATTCAATCTGCATGTCGGCACCGAAAACCCCTGTCTGAACCGGCCTTTTGCAGAGCATTTGCAATGCAACTCTGAATGCCTCGTATAGCGGTATGGCCTGATCGGGTCTGGCAGCCCTGATGAAAGACGGGCGATTGCCTTTTAATGTAGAAGCGTGCAGTGTAAACTGACTTACCAGCATGCATTCGCCATTAACATCGCTTATTGAGCGGTTCATTTTGCCTTCCGCATCATTGAATATCCGCAAGCCAGCAATTTTTGACGAAAGCCATTGAACGTCCTCATCCGAATCGGCATGTTCTATGCCCAGAAAAATCAGCAATCCTTGTCCGGTCTGGCTGTGCAGGCGTCCATCGATGCTCACGGAAGCCTTTGTCACCCTTTGTATCAGTACCCGCATGTTACTTAGACGTTTTACTTTGTGGTTTGTAGCAGATGCCTATCTGAATTGCTGCAGCCCACAAACGATGGCGTTCGCTGCTGCGGTTGGCCGTCATTGCCGGTACAAAAAGTTCCGGCTGAACAAACACCATTGTTTCTTTGCCGTACAGGGCATTCTCTATCCTGAAACCACCCTGCAGAATAGCATTAATCCGCTCCGGTTCACCGCTGCTGTTGTTCAGCGGATAAATTTTCTGCCCCCCGCGCGTAGAAAACCCATGCAAAACGGCCCGGATGTCGTGGTGCACAAGGGCTGAAACAGAGAGTCCGTAGATAAGGTGTATGCTGGTGTTGGGCAGTTTTTTCCCGCTGAGCTGCCATGAAAACAATAGCGGCAAAGACAAATACATATAGCGGTAGTTGAAATCCACATAAGCGCCACCGGTCTGAGACAAGTCGTTCACAATGCCTATACCGGGATGTATGGTATCCAGAAAACGGAGATTTTCTTTTTTGCGTATAAAGCCAAAATTGTGAAACTGCAGTCCTGTATACAAACGCTGCCTTTTTCCGGCCTGAAACGAAACGGTAATTGCGCCGCCTATGGCATCCCTGCCGCGGTCTGCTTTGCCTAATGAGTCTTTGTAGCGATCCGAAAAATTGCCTTTATAAACCATAAAGCGGTTGCCATAAGTTGCCTGAACCGACAAAGACCAGGCCGGCTCCCTGAGTTGCGCCTCTGCAGGCTTAGGTAAACAGAGTGTTCCCCATAAGCACAAAAAATAAATGGCTCTGTACCTTCCGGATAAATTGATGCACATGTGTAAGAAAATTTCAACAAATATAATCAAAGCAAATTTTGATGGGTCTGAATTTTGAAATTCAGGGACAGTCTTTGTTCAAAAGATCCAGATGTTCAAAATGCCGGTCAGGTTTCATCGCCGAACACCAAAGTGTTGCCAAGCGTTTGTCTGTGAAAACGATAGAGCAGAAAAGCAGCGGCAAAACTCAGACCTACCACAAAGGCAATCCAGATGCCGTTAATGCCATATCCCATCGGAAAACAAAGCCACCAGGCACCCGGCATCATAATAAGCCAGTATGACAGCAAAGCAATTAATCCCGTAATTTTGGTGTCTTTTATACCACGCAGTGCACCGGCAGCAACGGCCTGCAATCCATCGCTGAGCTGAAAGAATGCAGCAAAAATGATCAGCATTGGCGTAATTTCAAGCAATCTCGGATCGCTGGTATAAATTCCGGGCAGCTCCTTATGGAAAACCAAAAGTATCAGTGCAAAAATCAGTTCTATCCCAACCGCCAGAAATATGGCCGCAAATCCTGCCCGGCGAATGCCCGTTCGGTCTTTTGCCCCGTAATGGTTGCCCACTATGATGCTGCATGCAGCAGAAACACCAAGCACAAACATGTATGTGATGGAAGCCAGATTAATGGCAATCTGATGCGCTCCTGAGTGGACTTCTGAAATCTGACCTGCCATTATGAGCGCAAACGAAAATGCGGCAATCTCGAAAAAATAAGTCAGACCAACCGGCAAACCGATGCGCAATATGGAAAGGATGTAAGAATGGTATTCAATACGGAGTTGCTTCAAAGCCTGCAAACGCGGATGGTACCAGGCCCAAACCAGCATAAGAATGGCCATAAAATACCGGGCAATTACCGTAGCCCACGCTGCACCTGCAAGTCCCATTTCCGGAAAACCCATCTGACCGAAAATGAGCAGCTTATTCAACGCAACATTTAACAGCAATCCCATAAACGTAACATACATGGAAATACGCGTTTTACCCAGTCCGTCTAATAACTGTTTGCCGTTGTTGAAAAACAGCAGGGCCGGAATCGAAAAATTGACAATCCATAAATATTCACGCCCCAGGCGGGTCAGTGCCTCGGTCTGGAGAAACAGATGAAAGTAATGGTAAAGCAGCAAGTTGATACCCATCAGAAAAGCAGACAGTCCTATAGAAACCCAGATAGATGAATAAAAGACCGGAATGGCTTGCTGTGGCTTATCCTCCCCTTCTGCAATTGAAATAATGGTACTGACGGCATACAGGGTACCGACGCCTATCAGGGCAAACAGAAAAAAAACGGCATTGCCGACACCAGCCGAGCTCATTGAAAGGGTTTCGTATTCGCCCAGCATCACCACATCGGCAAAACCCATTAAAACCATCCCCAGCTGGCCGATGGTAATGGGCAAAGCCAGGCGCATCATGCTGCCAATTATATCCCGGTATGAAGCCAGTTTTTTGAACAAGGGATGCGAAGGTACTTCTTTTTTGTACGTAAAAAGCGATTGTCGGTCCTGAAATGGTTTGCGTTCGTCGTCAAAATTCAGTCATTTATCCATATCTGAGAACAGGCGGCAAAAGCTAAAAAAATATAAACCACTCACTTACAAGCATATCTCAAATAAATTACTTAAATGTAAAATATTATTCGTTAACTTTGTTATGAAAACCAAACACGACTATGTATTACATACTAGAACACGACAAAAAACACTTCGTCTACATGCGCGATATGGACGATGAACATCTTCTGTTCGCCGTCAGCATGGAGGTGCATGACAGTTTCCGCGACATTGTCCACCTTTATGAAAGCGACGAGGCCGGCGTGCCGGACGACTATACCATGGAGGTTTTGAAACTGACGGAGGTTTCAGACGAGGTGTACACAATGGCCGGCTGTAAAACGCTGCGTTATCCGGTTAACCATTTGCATTATGTGTTGACACAGGCAGCAGCCGGCAGCGCACCGCAAGCCTGACTTTAAAGCCGTTAAACCAATTCTGCTCTGTCTTAAAATGACATTGCTCAACATTCTATTACCTGTGCCGGGCACAGAATTGTTTTGCTCATAAAAAAACGGACCGCCATAGGTGACGATCCGTTTTTAATCAACAAAAATATAATTTAAGAACGCTTTCTAAGTTATCTCAGCAACGTTACAGTTCCCCTGAAGGCAAACTGATCGCTGTTGATGTATTCGCCATTGACGGTCCAGACATATACGTCCTGGGCACATAGCTCACCGTTGAGGGTACCATCCCATTCTTCCGTCTGGTCGGTGGTTTCAAATACCAGCCCGCCCCAGCGGTTGTATACCCTGAACACAAAATTATTGTCTTTTACATTGTATGTAGATGGCTTAAACCCGTCGTTGCGGCCGTTTTTATTTGGCGAAAATGCATTCGGCACATAAACATACCCTTCTTTGAATGTTCCCAGATAATTGGTCTTCAGCATGGTATCAGAACAACCATAAGAGTTGTAGGCAATCAGCTTTACAGAATACGAGCCGGTTTCGTTTATCAGGAATGAAGGATCGCGCATGTTAGAAGCATCCACAACATTGTTAAACGTATCGTAAAGCAGCCAGTTGTAGCGAATGGCATTGTTTGAAATATTCTGCATGGAGAATACAGCGTTTGGCAGATTCATGTACTGTTTGTTGGTAAAGAAATCTGCATCCGGTTTAGGTAATACTTTTATCATATACTGCAGGGTCTGACTGCTGGCACCACCGGTACCGGTAGCAATCAGAGTCACATCCCACTGGCCGGCAAATTTGAACACATGCACAGGCTCTTTTTCGTACGAATCCGGTGTACCGTCGCCCCATACCCAGCGGTAGCTTGTAGCGTTCTGAGTCTTGTTGCGGAACTGAACCCGGAGCGCTGCACAGCCTTCTGTGGTATCGGCGCTGAAACTGATTTCCGGTTTCGGGTCTTCAACAAACAACGGTTTCTTAACCACGTCGCTGCATTGCTGGTTCCAAACCGTCAGAGTAACTTCTTTGTTGCCCGGGGTCTGGTAGCTGTGCACCGGGTGTTGTTCGTTTTTATTTGCGGTAGGGAAACTGTTATCGCCAAAGTTCCACTCATAAGTCAGATCATCTACATTCAGACTGCTGATGCTTGGTTTAGATGTGAATGTCACCGTTGCATCGGGCAGTTTTGGCATTGCAGGCAGGAAACTGAAGTCGGCTTTAGGTTTCTCGAGTATTTTGAAAAAGGACTTGCCGTCGCTGCTGTCCACACAGCCGTCTTTGTCGTAGCCATACAGCATCACTTTATACGTTCCAAACTGATTGTATACATATGAAGGGTGAACCTCATTTGACAGTCCGCCATCACCAAAATTCCAGAAGTAGCGGACGGCATTAACCGACTTATTGGTGAAATCAACCACCCCTTTTTCGCAGGCGATCTGTGGATTGTTTTCGAAACGGATCTGCATTTTAGGCTTAACCTTTACCACCTGATTGCTGCTGTCGGCGCACTGATAGTTGTTCTTAACAAACAACTTAACGTTGTAGAAAGTGTCTTTTTCTTTTGAAGACGGCAGCAGGGTTGAAAAACTGGATACAGATATCATGGTGGTTTCGTCTATAACCCACTGATTGCTGGTATTGAATTTGGATTTATTGATAAACTGATAATTGCCGGCATCACATGGATCGTTGCGCTGGGTTTTGAAATCGGCCAATGGTTTAGGATACACCAGAATGCTGGCGTATGAGGTATCGCGGCAGTTAAAACGCGCTCTGTAAAGTGCAATTTTTGGCTGCATGGTCAGGTTACCTAGCGGGTTCACAAAGGTGTGGGTTACGGTATCCCCACTGCCGACTGTTGTATTGTCTCCAAAATCCCAGTACTGGGTTCTGAAGGTTCCTGAACGCTGAGACATGGTGACTTCTAAATCGGTGCAACCGAATTGTTTGCTGAGCACAATTTTATCCAGCGGCTTGTTCACCAGATGTATCGCCTTGTCTGCAGTATCGCGGCAACCGGTTGTGGCCTTTACTTCCAGACGCACATTAAAGGTGGTATCACGGTCGTTGTTTGGCAGCTTGGGGAAACTGTGTTTAGGGTTTACCTGTGCAGACGTGGTATTGTCGCCAAATTTCCAGAGATACTGATAACCGCCGAGTGTGGTATTGATCATACTGATGTTCTGGCGGGCACAAACCGAGTCACCGGAGAACTCAAAACCGGCTACAGGGCGACC